>Ga0310697_10006505_pt1 | contig 11096 bp, 6 predicted proteins | sample 172DNAGHGlowgp2_FD_203883 | JGI IMG/M metagenome (GOLD analysis project Ga0310697, IMG submission 203883) | Sheep rumen microbial communities from Palmerston North, Manawatu-Wanganui, New Zealand - 1728 DNA GHGlow gp2 (v2) (version 2) | ecosystem: Host-associated > Mammals > Digestive system >... | reverse complement strand
TTCCATGGAACAGCCCATGCATGCACCGAAGCCGCATCCCATCCGCTCCTCCAGCGAAAACTCGCCTGGGATATCCAGCAATCGGTACAGGGCCTTTTCCATAGGGGCGGGACCGCAGGCATAGAAGTACGTGCAGTCACTGGGAAGCGCGTCAGTCACAAACCCGCGGATTCCGGCGCTTCCATCCACGGTTGTCACGATGACCTTTGCCCCGAGCCGCTCAAACTCTTCGGTATAGAACATCTCGTCCTTTCCGTTGAAGCCAAGAATTACCGTGACTCTTTTTTCCTCTTTCAGCAGTCGTTCTGCCAGCGCATACATCGGCGGAATGCCGGCTCCGCCCCCGATCAGCAGCGGCCGGTCCCCTGCTTTCTTCATGTCATAGCCGTTTCCAAGCTCTGTGAGCACATCCAGCGTTTCCCCTGCATGCATGGCACTCAGATATTCCGTCCCTTTCCCGACGATCCGGAATACAAGCGTCAGTATGTCTCCGTCTGCGGCGCATACCGAGATCGGCCGGCGCAGAAAATATCCCGGGATCTGAATATTTACAAAAGTACCTGGATGAATTACGGCATCGCCGAGTCCGGAAAGCTTCATTTCAGCCATCGTATGATTCAGACGCCGGACCGACTGAACTGTCATTGTTTTCTGTTTCATGCGTCAATTGTGGAAATCGTAAGCGTTGTTTCTTCCAGCACGTCCAGAAGCACCGATACCGTATCCAGGGAAGTGAACATCGTGACATTGTATTCCGTGCTGAGACGGCGGATCTTGGCGCCGTCGCTGGCTTCTGACATGGCGGAAGGATCCTGGGTATTGATCAGATAGGCAATATGACCCTGACGGATGGCATCGGGAATATCCTCGCTTCCTTCATTGATCTTGTGCAGCACATGCGTGCGGATGCCGTTTTCCTTGAGGAAAGCAGCCGTACCGGGCGTTGCCTGAATATTGAAGCCAAGGTTGTAGAAGCGCCGTATGAGCGGCAGTGCCTCTTCCTTGTCCTTGTTGGCAATTGTCGCAAATACCGTGCCATAATTCTTGAGCTTCGTGCCGCCGGCCTGAAGCGCCTTGTAAAGCGCGCGGTTGAGCTTGTCATCATAGCCGATCGCTTCTCCGGTGGATTTCATCTCCGGGGAAAGATACGCGTCAAGCCCCTTGATCTTGTTGAAGGAGAACACCGGAACCTTGACGTAATAGCGCTTCTTCTCATCCGGATACAGGGCGAAGATTCCCTGTTCCTTGAGACTCTTTCCAAGGATCACTTCGGTTGCGATATCCGCCAGGGAATACCCCGTGGATTTGGACAGAAACGGCACGGTGCGGGAAGAGCGGGGATTGACCTCAATGATATAGACATTGTCATCCCGGTCCACAATGAACTGAATATTGTACAGGCCGACGATGCCGATCCCAAGTCCGAGCTTCTTGGCGTACTGAAGAATGATTCCCTTTACCTTATCGGAAACACTGAAGGTCGGATAGACGGAAATACTGTCGCCGGAGTGAATGCCGGTGCGCTCCACAAGCTCCATAATGCCGGGGACAAACACATCCACCCCGTCACAGATCGCATCTACCTCAAGCTCCTTGCCCTGAATGTAATGATCCACCAGAACCGGCTTGTCGGCGTCGATTTCCACGGCGGTGCGCAGATACTGGCGCAGGTGATTTTCATCCGCCACAATCTGCATGGCCCTTCCGCCAAGCACAAACGAGGGACGCACAAGGACCGGATACCCGATTTCCGCGGCGGCCTTTACACCGTCCTCAATATTGGTCACGGCCTTGCCCTGCGGCTGAGGGATATGGAGCTCCTTGAGAATCTTCTCGAAGCTGTCGCGGTTTTCCGCCTTCTCAATCGCTTCGCAGTCCGTTCCGATCAGCTTCACGCCCCGTTCCATGAGCGGCTGCGCCAGATTGATCGCGGTCTGTCCGCCAAGACTGCAGATCACGCCCTCCGGCTGTTCATAGTCAATGATTTCCATGACATCCTCAGTCGTCAGGGGTTCGAAATAGAGCTTGTCCGCAGTCGTGTAGTCAGTGCTGACCGTTTCCGGATTGTTGTTTATGATAATGGCCTCATAGCCGCTGCGCCGGATGGTCTGTACCGCGTGTACGCTGGAGTAGTCAAATTCCACTCCCTGACCGATCCGGATCGGCCCGGCGCCGATGACAATGACTTTCTTCCGGTCACTGAGCCTTGAGGCATTCTGTCCGGAATAGGAGGAATAGAGATAGGCAATGTATTTGCCCGTATGCAGGGTATCGACCATCGGAAATACCGGCGTGATCTTTTCCTGCTTGCGCATATGGTAGATTTCAATTTCTTTTTTCTTCCACAGCAGAGCGATTTCCCGGTCAGAGAAGCCCATGATCTTGGCCTGCTTCAGAATCTCAGGGTCATCGGGATGATCCCTGAGAACCGTCTCAAAGTCAACAATCTTCTTCAGTGACTCGAGAAACAGCGGCGTAATCATGGTCAGCCGGTGCAGAGAATCAACGGACTCACCGCGTCTGAGAAGCTCCGCTGCCGCGAAGATGCCATCGGCCCGGAACTCTTTCAGATAGTCCCGCAGCTGCTCGGTTTTCTGATCATCGAACTTCGCTAGATGGAAATGACAGACACCGGTTTCCAGCGACCGCACGGATTTCAGAAAGCATTCCTCGAGAGTAGAGCCGATGCCCATGACCTCACCGGTTGCCTTCATCTGGGTGCCGAGCACATTGGGAGCCAGCGGGAACTTGTCAAACGGAAAACGCGGGAACTTCGCCACCATATAATCGAGACTTGGTTCAATCGCGGCCGTTCCGCCGGCGACAGGAATATCCTCAAGCGCCATGCCTACGGCGATCTTGGCGGTGACTCTTGCGATCGGATATCCGCTGGCCTTGGACGCAAGGGCAGAGGATCTCGATACCCGCGGATTGACCTCAATCAGATAGTACTCACTGGAATCGGGATTCAGAGCGAACTGCACGTTGCAGCCGCCTTCGATCTGAAGCTCGCGGATAATGCGGATGGCACTGTCATTGAGCATTTTCAGATCATGATCATTCAGAGAAAGAATCGGAGCGACGACAATACTGTCACCGGTATGCACACCGACCGGATCCACGTTCTCCATGCCGCAGATCGTGATGGCATGGTCATTGGAGTCCCGCATGACCTCAAACTCAATTTCCTTATAGCCCTTGACGGATTTTTCAATCAGCACCTGATGGACAGGCGACAGCCGGAACGCGTTGATTCCTGTTTCCACCAGTTCCTTTTCATTATTCGCGAATCCTCCGCCGGTTCCGCCAAGCGTGAACGCGGGTCTCAGAACAACCGGATAGCCGATCCTCTCCGCGGCCGCCTTCGCCTCTTCCAGGGAATAGGTGATTTCAGATGGAATGACCGGCTCATGAATGGACTGGCACATTTCCTTGAACAGTTCTCTGTCCTCCGCCCGTTCAATACTGCGGCTGCTCGTTCCCAGCAGCTCTACGCCGCATTCCTTCAGAATGCCCTTCTTCTCCAGCTGGATCGCGAGATTCAGACCGGTCTGGCCGCCAATGCCCGGAACAATCGCGTCCGGACGTTCATAGCGCAGAATTCTGGCAATATATTCAAGAGTCAGAGGTTCCATGTAAACCTTATCCGCAATGGAAGTATCCGTCATGATGGTTGCCGGATTGGAGTTGCACAGAATCACCTGATACCCTTCTTCCTTGAGCGCCAGGCATGCCTGCGTTCCGGCATAGTCAAACTCCGCGGCCTGGCCGATCACGATCGGGCCTGAACCAATGATCAGAATCTTCTTAATGTCTGTTCGTTTTGCCATTGCAAATTCCTCCTTATTTTCTGTAAACGGTCCGGCCGTCCACGACGGTTTCCAGACACGTTCCATATACTTTCCATCCCGCAAACGGCGTTGCCTTGCCTTTGGATACAAACTCCCGCGGATCAATCACCCGTTCCGTTTCCAGATCATAGATGCAGTAATCCCCATCAGACAGGGGAATGCCGAACCGCTTCCTGGGGTTGTACACGATCAGATCCAGAAGTTTTTCCATGGAAATCACACCGGGCTTCACCAGAAAGGTATAAAGCAAAGGGAATGCCGTTTCGATGCCGCTGATGCCGAACGCGCTCCCTGCCAGCCCGCGGCTTTTTTCTTCTTCGCTGTGAGGCGCGTGGTCCGTGGCGATCATGTCAATCGTTCCATCCCTGACGCCCTCGATCAGCGCTTCTCTGTCTTCCCTTGCCCGCAAGGGTGGATTCATCTTGAACCGGCCCTCTTCCTGCAGATCATTTTCATCCAGAAGCAGATAATGCGGCGCGGTTTCACAGGTGATATTCACTCCTTCTCTTTTTGCCCTGCGGATCAGAGCGACGCTTTCCTTTGTGGATATATGACAGACGTGGTAGGCACAGCCGGTTTCACGGCTGAGTTCAATATCCCTTTCAATCTGTTTCCATTCGCTTTCCGAGCAGATGCCTTTATGACCGTTGGTTTCCGCGTAGATGCCATCGTGAATATAACCGCCGTGAAGCAGCTCATTGACCTCGCAGTGCGCTGTCACAATCTTTCCCAGTGAAGCCGATATCCGCATCGCTTCCCTCATCATCTGAGCGTTCTGCACCCCATGACCGTCATCCGAGAAGGCAACGCAGCTGTCCTTGAGACCAGCCAGATCCGCAAGTTCCTTCCCCTCTTCATTGACAGTGATCGCGGCGTAGGGATAGACATGAATCACGGCATCCCGGTCAATCAGATCCTGTTCCGCCTTCATATGGGCGGGCGAATCCGGAACCGGATTCAGATTGGGCATCGGACAGACAGCTGTATAGCCGCCGGCCGCGGCTGCCAGCGTTCCCGACGCAATCGTTTCCTTATAAGAAAAACCCGGTTCTCGCAGATGCACATGCACATCGCAAAAACCGGGAAAACGAACAGTGCCGGGTCTTCTTTCTTCTGTACTGTGTATCACCTTCGGCTGTGTCATCGTATTCCTCCTTCTCAAGAAAGAAGGACCTCATCTTATGACAAGGTCCGTTTCCTCCTAAAAATCAGCAGGCATAACCGCTGTTGTATCTCTTTCCGGGGTCGATCTTGTCGATATCTCGTATCGATTTAAAGATTTCCTTAGTATACTACACTGTTTCCTGCCTGCTTTCAACCAGAAAACCATGTCCGTTTTTTCTTCTGATTCCTGTGCCTGTCACGGAACGCTGCCAGCCGTCTGAATCAGGGGTTCCTGAATGTCACATTTCCTTTATTGATTTATTTTTCCCCGGCTCTTACAATGGAAGGGCTTTCAGGTGGGGGAGGAACAAGAACTATGAATAAAACAATCCTGGTGAAATCCAGAAAAGACATTGTCGACCGGCTCGCGGAAAATCTCGGCATCACCAAGAAGGACGCGGAAGCCGCGGTGACGGAAGTATTCGCGGAGATTACCGAAACACTCGCCGACAACGGAGAACTGAATATTCCCGGTTTCGGAAAATTCGAAGTCAAAACCCGTGCCGCAAGAACCGGAATCAATCCTGCGACCAGGGAACAGATTCAGATCCCGGAATCCAGGACACCTGCTTTCAGACCTGCCAAGGCACTCAAGGAAGCTGTAAAGTAAGTCAAATTCAGAGAAGAAAGCGAGTGAGCCGCGCCACGCGGCTTTTTATCTGTGAAAGGAATACGAAAGCAGGCAGGTTTCCTGTTCAGAACCTTTCAGGAAACGGGTATGATAATACTGTCCGTTTCTGATGGAAGGCCTGACATCTTCCGGAAACAGATCCGGCCTTTCATAAGGCTGAAGGAAAAGAACGAAAGGAAGCACTGAAATGACCTATAATCTTTTATTTGCGTCTTTGAACGCTGGGGAAAAGGATGCGCCGATCCGCTATTACGGCTGCAGTGACGGCACGAAAAGAAGATATGCCGATGCCGTGTTTTCAGCGGAAGCCACCGTGAAGTATTTTCTTTCCACTGTGCATATCAATGAAATCATGGTTCTTGGACCGGCCGACACCTGCCAGGAGGATGAGAATAAAAAACTGTATCAGATCGAGGATGGAAGAAGCTTCTTCCAGAGTGATCCGAAGACGCTTTCCGCATTCCAGCTGTTCCGCTGCCGGCTCGCGCAGTTTCTGGATGGAATTCATGATGACTCATTGGCGGAAGCCGACGGTCTGTCCCAGGAAGAGATGACAGAGGCGGAAGCGTTTGTCAGAGCGTTTTACGCGGAACATTCGGAGGATCCGGAACAGCGGAAATTCAGCCGCTTCTTTGACCGGCTCGCCAATGATTCCGCCCTGTTTGATGAACTGAAGGACCGGCTTCCGGAAGCCATTCCCGCCGCAAAGGAAAAGAAGACACTTTACATGAACTGGCTGAAGGACTTCCTGTACCGGAATCTGCGGGATTCCGGCCGGCTGGAGATTCTGGAGGAAAACGAAACCGCGGCCATCCGTCTGGTTCCATCTTCCGCGGATGGCTTCGCTGATCTTCCGGTCAGATCGTTTCTTGAGACCGGCAAGACGATGAGTTCATCCATTGCGGAATCCATTCACATCTATGTCGCCCTCGACAGCAACGATATTTCCAACAGCCTTCTGATGATCGGGGTGATGGACATCATCGACATGTTCAGCGGCAGCGTTGAAATCACGCAGATATGCACAGTGACCAACGCGGACTACCGGCTGGCCGGGAGAATCCGTGATAATTCCGATGTCTACCGAATGAGCGAACTGGTTTCCGCGACCGATACCTTTCTCAGATACGGCAAGGCGGATCAGATCGTAGACTGCTGGGAACGGACCGCCTCCAAAAATGAACAGGTGGATAAGATGGTCTACGCGATGCGCCGCATCGATACCGGCCTGTCGCTTTGCAGCGTGGGAGAGATCGTAAGGGGCATCTCTGATCTGCGCAAGCTGTTTCAGAACGGGTTTGACCTTTCCGCCTGCGATCCTGCCAGTAAGCTCTTCATCCTGATGTCGGAGGGGATCAGAGAAGACTATGGACGGCTTGTGACCGCCAGTGACGCCGGTTTTATCGATGTGGTCAGATGGGCGAATTCCAAAGGCTTCTACCAGCAGTGCCTGACGCTGATTGAGGCGAAGGCCCCGCAGGATATGGTCTTCCGTGGCATGTTCTATTACTGCAATGACGAAAAGGACAAGGCACATGTCACGGAGCTGTTTGCCAGAAAGCGCAATATGCTGCCGAGACAGCAGTATTACCTGATGGAAGATCCGGATCATTTCTTCTACAAGAACTACTTCCGTTTTCCCAATCCTCCAAGAACCATTGAACAGCAGCGGGGAAACGCGAAGGCGCTCCTTTCCTGCCTGGAAAACAGTGACCCGGATTCCCTGACCGGGTACACCGTCTGTGATGACCGGCAGATTCTGGAAGACCTCCTGTTTGCCTACCTGCATATCAGCAAAGTGCGCAATACGACCAACCACGCCGAGAATGATGAAGGAACTTCCGAATCTCTTTTCTCCCATGACCGGGATCTCAGTGAAAAACTGGTTGAGATTACGGAAAGCATCGACTATTTCATTCAGTGCTATGACAAAGTATACAAGGCGTGCGAAGGAAAGAATCCCACGGTTATAAGAGTGACCTGCGATGAAGTAATATCCTCCGCCCGCTTTCTCGAAAAAAGAGAACGGAGAGAAGCGCGGGAAAAAGACGAGAAGCCGTCCGGAAACCGATAAAAGCTGAAAGAGGAATGAAATGAATCTGAAACCCGGAGATGAAATCACCTTTGAACACCCACAGCTGCGTCTTGGATATGTCAGTGAACTGTATGATCAGGTCAGAGATTCATCCGCGCCGAAGCAGCTCGATCTTCTGAACCGGTGGTTTCCCGGTCTCTTTCTGAAGGAGAGACAGAGCGATGGAACCGTCAAGGAACTGCCGGAATACATCGACAGGGAACGCATGATTTACGTGACCCGCTACCATGGCCGTCTCTACCTTGGCTCAGAACCCAGGGTTACCCAGATTGCCGGCCGGCTGATCGGCACCGCCTCCAGCAATCAGGAAAAGGAACGGCTGGCGGGTGAGTATATTCAGAAAAACACAGCTCGAAGGCTGCTGGGAGAAATCGAGCTTCTGCCGGCATTTCTGGAACATACGGAAGCCATGATTGACGAACTGAATGAAACACAGAAGAAACAGTTTCATTATCTGATCTATATGTTCGCTCTCGCCACGGCGGATGACTGGTATGCCCGTACGGTCTATGAACGCGATGAAGAACTCTACGCCATGGATGAAGAGGTCTTTGATTCCGTGATCTACAATGCCTTCTTTCAGATCACCCGCTATGACCATGAAGGTCTTGTGTTCGGGTTTGCCTGGCTTCTGCTCGGGAGCCTTCTGAGAAATCAGTGCGGACGCCTCACCCGGACATTCGACAGTTCCTTTGTGCCGCTGTTCCGTCATTTCAGCGAGGACGGCAGTCTGCAGAGTTCGCTTCACTATCTCATTGCCCCGCAGGATTTTGAGCATTATTATACCGGCGATGACTGTGATCAGCGCTTTCCCGGATATGAGTGGTACTGTGACAGCTGTCATGCCCATCTAAATGAACAGCCCGGATTCGATGACCATCTGGAATTCTGGCAGTGCCGGGCATGCGGATCCATCAATCCGATTTCCGAGTCAGAAGTCTATGATTCAGAAGAACACTGGCGTCTTTCTCAGAAAACATCTTCACAAGAAAAGGAAGAATCGGAAACAGCCGGTTCTGAATGATTCTTCCCCTGTGCAGCTGTATCAAATGGCTGCGCTTTTTATATGTTCTGATCGGGATCCGTAAAGGAAGCGGATCAGTTTCAGACAGGCGTTCTCATCCATTTCCGCTGTTTCCCCGGCTTTTACGATTCTGCTCCAGAATTCGATCTCAATTTCCCCTAACGGCGCAATCTCCTTTTTCAAAGGGCGGGACCAGGAGTAACTGACGCCGTATACCTGTCCGATCTCTTCATCCAGACACACGCACCGGTGCTTTGTCTTGTAATAGGCAGGGGCTTCACCTGAATCTCTGAAAGCGGCGCATGAAACAGCTCTTCCAGATATTGGTCCCATTCTTCATACGGATGGATGGATACCCTCCGGCTCTTTTTCCTGAAAGCGCCGGCACCGGATTCTCTTCTGTTTCAATTTTATATTCCGTCTCATCCGTATCCCAGAAACTGGACTGTGAAGAAATCGTATGCAGAGTCTCATTGTATTCCTCATACTGCTGTACATGGTCCGCCGATCACGGCATTCTGTACCTGCAGAAGATTCCATATCCGGCCATCGATCTCCATAACATTTCCTGTTACAGCTTCCGATATCATTTCGTATTTCATCTTTATTGTTTTAAAGCAGATTCCACCCTGCTTTGCTTACATTCCTTCAGACTTCAGAGCTTTCATTCCTTATCAGCGTCAGTGTCTTCATCTCAAAGATCCCGCTGCCTTCAAAAAAGAAATACAGCGGCTTTACGGAACGGATCGGCGTCACCGGAATCCGTACATCTGTCCAGCTGTCCCTTCCTTCAAGCAGAGCTTCCCCGACAGTCTCTCCTTCCATATCCGTTCTTACCGTTACCCGGCCTGTTCCTTTCCCGCGGATCGAGATGGAAACGGCAGCGCAGTCCTGAAAGCTGAAATACCGATAGCCGATCAGGGTATGATCAGAGATGTCCCGGATCATCCGTTCCCCATCCTTACTGCCGATATAAGGGATAAAGACCTCCTGAATGGAATTGCTGGAATGCGGCATATGCCCGTTTGACAGAACACAGCAGATGACCGCCGGGTAACTCCCCTCTCCCGCAAGAGGTCCGTTATTCAGACCGCAGCTGGTGATTTCCACCTGATCAATATGACCCTTTTCATCAATCGTGATTCTTTCCGCGCAGCCCTGGCGGCTGTAATCGGATTTATGCGTCAGACGATGATAGAATACATACCACTGCCCATTGATCTGTTCAATACTTCCGTGGGTTGTGCCGGTGATATTCAGCCGGTCCTCTTCTCTGCGGCCATGGTATCCGATGTCACCGTTTGAGACAATCGTTCCGCCATAGACAAAATCACGGTCCGGTCGGTCACTGACGGCGTAGCAGAGCTCATGGTTGTTCCGGGAGGAATAAATGAAATAATACTTCCCGTTGATGATCCGGATCGAACTGCCCTCAAAAAAGCCATGGCCTTTTCTTCCGTTCACGGTTTCAAACGGAGTTCCATACCGCTTCAGCGGCAGAATCCGCACCGGTTCCGAACACAGGGTGCGCATATCATCCGCAAGCACCATATGATGCGGTCCATAGACAGAATCTCCGGCCGCCTGAAGGGCTCTGATATGTTCCAGAGGCTTGCAGAAACGTTCGGCCTCCGTCTCATCCGCGTGAATCTTCTGACGTTCTTCTTCGCTGAGTTCTCCCTCCGGATACCAGGTACCGGAATACAGACGGATGACGCCATGATCATTCACCACCGCCGGATCAAAGTTTCCGTATTTCATAAACGGCGTGCCATCGGGATTCCGCACCACCCCGAGATACTCATACGGGCCATCCGGTTTTTCAGAAACCGCCACGCTGATCGGGCTTCCGTAGCCTCCCCTGCCTCTCCATCCGGAAAGACAGTAATACAGATAATAACGGCCGTCATTCCCCTGTACCGCATCCGGCGCGTACATGGCGTTTCTTTTCTCACGGTCATAATATGGATCCTGCTGCGCCCGGTAGCTGACACCCGGACAGCTCCAGTTTCCAAGATCATCCACCGGTGCCGACCAGACTTCATACGGCTCTGAGCAGAAGGTGATGCCTGCTTCTCTGTCATGGGATCCGAATACATATACCCTGTCCCCGAATACATGCGGTTCTCCGTCCGGAATATATACATGGAGCGGAAGATATGGATTATATGCCTGTTTTGTCATGTTCTGCCTCTTCTTTTTATTTGTGAATCCTCCGCCTGATGCAAAGATTCAGACGGAGCTTCTGAAGATAATCACAAAAGATATGACTATCATTCAGATCATTACATGTTCCAATGGATGCGTCAAACAGACAATTCGTAAAAATAC
>Ga0310697_10006504_pt1 | contig 11097 bp, 8 predicted proteins | sample 172DNAGHGlowgp2_FD_203883 | JGI IMG/M metagenome (GOLD analysis project Ga0310697, IMG submission 203883) | Sheep rumen microbial communities from Palmerston North, Manawatu-Wanganui, New Zealand - 1728 DNA GHGlow gp2 (v2) (version 2) | ecosystem: Host-associated > Mammals > Digestive system >... | reverse complement strand
AGATACAGGAAATAGAGGTGAAGTCGGTGATGTCGAAATCGAACTTGCCGGTGGCCGACTTCTCGGTGAACCCCTATGTGGGCTGTCTGCATGCCTGCAAGTACTGCTACGCCTCGTTCATGAAGCGTTTCACCGACCACCCCGAGCCGTGGGGCGAGTTCCTCGACGTGAAGAACTGGCCCGCCATCCGCGACCGCGGGCAGTTCCGCGGCAAGGAGGCCTTCTTCAGCTCCGTCACCGACCCCTACCAGCCCCACGAGGCCAAATACCAGCGCACCCGCCGCGTGCTGGAGCAGCTGCAGGGCACGGGCATCCGTATCAGCATCTCCACCAAGAGCGACCTCATCCTGCGCGACCTCGACCTGATACGGAGTTTCCCCGGCTCGCGCGTCAGCTGGAGCATCAACACCCTCGACGAGGACTTCCGCAAAGAGATGGACCTCGGCGTGAGCATCGAGCGCCGACTGGAGGCCATGCGCCAGTTCTACGAGGCGGGCATCGACACGACCTGCTTCATCTCGCCCATCTTCCCCGGCATCACCGACGTGGAGGCCATCATCCGCCGCGCCAAGGGCCAATGCAACCTCGTGTGGCTGGAGAACCTCAATCTGCGCGGCGACTACCGCGGCCGCATCCTGACGTGGATCCACGAGCACCACCCCGAGCTGGATACCCTTTACCGCGACATCTACACCCGCAAGGACCGCACCTACTGGGGTGAGCTCGACGCCGACATGCGCCACTTCTGCGCCGACGAGGGGCTGCGCTACGTCCGCAACGACGACAGCGTCCGTGCCCGCCACGGCGAGTCACCCGTGGTGGTCAACTATTTCTACCATGAGGAGATCATACCCTCGGCCCGCAAAGAGCAGCTGCGCCAGACCAGGACCTGCTGCTGACACTCCCATCGCCTACCGCCACAGGCACCGCAGCCAGTCGAAGGCCATGGTGCGCCAGCGCAGGTCGGTACGCCCTTCGAGGCGGTAGGCGGAGCACTCAAAGGGGATACTGCGGTAGGCTCGGTCGTGATTGCGGTAGCGCAACAGGCCTATGAGCCAGAAGAGCAGATACAGCACATAGAACGGCACCACCAACAGGCAGAGCTGCTGGTAGAGGTGCACGGTCTCGTGGCGCAAGGCACGGGCCGTGAGGGCATCGCCATTGTGGAAAACGAAGGGGAAAAGCGTGATGGCGCTGTAGCCGCGAGGCGGAAAACGGCGGGTATGGACAAGCAGCGGCTTCATGGGCGGAGCTATTGGGATATGCGGTCGCCGCAGAAGTCTTTGCGCTTGCAGGAGCGGCAATGCAGACCCTGCCACACGGAGTCGAGGTGGTCGGCGGCGGCATCGACGAGAGCAGGCTCGTCGGTGAGGATGCCGGCCTCGAAGTTGCGGTTGCCCTCCCCTTTCATGCCGATGCCGGCACCCGTGAGGTTGGCGGAGCCAATGTAGGCCACAGCACAGTCGAAAATCATTATCTTGAAATGCACCCGCGGGCAGAGCCGTCGCTCGAGGCGCGTCCAGAGGCCAGGGTAGCGGTCGAAGTCGGAGCGGAAGTTGTCGCCGGGTTCCTTGGCATGCAGCAGTCGGATGTCAACACCGCGACGCAGCAGCCGGTCGAGGACGGCAAGGAAGGGTTCCACCTTCTGGGAAGACCGCAGGCTGGCATCTTTTCGCAGGCTGGCAGCCTGTGTACCACCCTGCCGCAGGCTGGCAGCCTGCGTACCATCTTTCCGCAGGCTGGCAGCCTGCGTACCATCTTGCCGCAGGCTGGCAGCCTGTGTACCATCTTGCCGCAGGCTGGCAGCCTGCGTACCACCTTGCCGCAGGCTGGCAGCCTGCGTACCACCTTGCCGCAGGCTGGCAGCCTGCGTACCAATGGCAGCCTGCGTACCGATGTAGAGGTCCTTCAGGTCGGCGGTGCCGATCCATAGGTCGTGCTTCACACCCTCGCAGCGGCAGAGCACCTCGGTGTAATGGTCGCGGTCGGCAATGTATTTCAGCATGGCATGGGGGCTATTGGCAGCGTCAGTAGGTCGGCGAAGTCGTCAATCAGGTGGTCGGCGCCGGCGGCGCTGAGGTCGTCGGCGCTTTGGTTGCCATAGGTGACACCCACGGTGCGGCAGCCGGCGGCACGGCCCATGAGGATGTCGTAACTGGCGTCGCCCACCACAACGGCCTCCTCGGGGACAACGCCGAGGGCGGCGAGGATCTTCTGCACTGGCTCGGGATGGGGCTTGTGGTGCTCCACGTCGCCCGCACTGACCACCATGCTTACGTAGTGCTCCAGGTGGAAGGTCTTCACGAAACCATCCAGCGTGGGGCGGCCGCGGCTGCTGCAGATGGCCAGCTGCAGGCCACGGTCGTGCAGTGTCTTGATGGTCTCAAGCACATGGGGGAAGAGGCGGACGGTGCCGTCGGTGTTCAGCTCGTCGAACACATGGCGGTAGACGTCGGCGCAGTGCTCGGCAAGGTCGTCGTCGACACCACAGAGCGTCACGAAGCACTCGTGCAGCGGCAGGCCGATGATGGAGCGGCACTCGGCATCGGTGTGCTCCGGCAGGTGCAATTCGCGCAGCGTAGCCTGGATGGAGGCGATGATGATGGGCTGCGTGTCGGCCAAGGTGCCGTCGAAGTCCAATATGACTAATTGCGTCATTGTGTGATTGCGTTAATGCGTTAGTGGCTGACGCCTACATATCCACAATTACACATTAACGCACTGACGCATTCGCCTGCATATACTGCTCCAGCAGGCGCTGCACGTATTTGCCGAAGACGTCGAACTCGATGTTGACCACCGTGCCAGGCTTGAAATTGTGGAAGTTGGTCACCTGGTAGGTGTAGGGGATGATGGCCACGGAGAACATGCCGGGCTCGCTGTCCACCACCGTGAGGCTGACGCCGTTGATGCTGATAGAGCCCTTGGGAACGGTGATGCTGGGGGCGTTCTTCTGGTCGTAGCTGAAATAGAAACGCCAGGAGCCGTTGTCGTCAACGACCTTGGTGCAGGTGGCCGTCTGGTCCACATGGCCCTGGACGATGTGGCCGTCGAAGCGGCCGTCCATGCGCATGGAGCGCTCCACGTTGACCTCCGTGCCCACCTTCCAGGTGGAGAGGTTGGTCTTCAGCATGGTCTCGTCCATGGCGGTGACCACATACTGTTTCTTCTCCTTGTCGACCTTCACCACGGTGAGGCAGCAGCCGTCGTGGGCCATGCTCTGGTCGATGGCCAGCTCGTCGCCGAAGGGCACCTCGAGGGTGAAATGGTAGTTGGTATTCTCTTTCTCGATCTTGACCACACGGGCCGTTGTTTCTATGATTCCTGTGAACATGGTGTTTGTTTTTTTCTTTTTTTATTTTTCCGGAGGTTCCGGAATTTCCGGATTATCCGGATTATCCGGAACTTCCGGATTATCCGGAACTTCCAGGTTTTCCGGGGTTTCCGGGGATATTCCGGATTGGTTTAGCAGGGCTGTGAGGCGGACTACTTCGGCGCGGAGGGCCGCTATCTCGGCGGCCTGACGGTCGATGGTCTGCCGTTGGCTCTCGCGCTGACCCAGGCGGGCAGCAGTCATACGTTCGCGGATACCACCCTCGGTGGTGAACTCACGGTCCTTGCGTTCGAGGTATTTCGTCAGGCCCGAATCCACCTGATGGCACAGACAGATGGCCATATTGGCCAGTTCCTCGTCGTCCATCTTGTCGAAGAGGGGTACGTAGTCATTATGCATGCTGTGGCTGCGGCAGAAGGAATGAAGCTGTTCAAAACGGGGATTTGAACCGCGCCACTCAACAAGGCTGTGCCGTTTCAGGTAATCCTGATAGTCTTCCAGCAGCTCCTTGTTACTGCCGCGCGCCACGCCGAGGAGCTTCAGTTCGATCTCCATCGAGGTCTGCCCGTCGCTGCTACCCTCGGCGATGTTTTGCTTGGTGCTGCGGGCTGCCTGCACCATTTGGTCTACGGTACGGTCGCCGTGTTTGGGCAGGTAGCGCTGGCAGAAGACCTGCGTGAGCTGGTAGAGCACATCGCTGCGCTGGTAGAAACGCAAAGAGGTGTAGACAACAGGCTTGCGTAGGGTGCTGGCAGTGCCGTCGGAGTAGCGACGGTACTGGCCGGAATAGCCGGAGGGACCGGAATTTCCGGGATTTCCGGAGTTTCCGGAATTTCCGGAACAGCCGGAATATCCGGGATATCCGGGATAGTTATTGTCCTTGCTGGCCATTATTTCAGGAAGTCCTCGTAGTACTGGAACATCTTCTGGTAGAGGTGGAGGCGTTCGCGGCCGAGGACGTTGTGCTCGTGGTGGGGGTAGGCGAAGTAGTCGACCTGGCGGTAGTTGTTGATGCAGCGCTCGATGAACTCGGTGCTGTGCTGCGGCACCACGGTGTTGTCCTCGGCGCCCTGGATGACAAGCAGGCGGCCTTCGAGGTTCTTGGCCTTGTTCAGCAACGAGGTGGCCTCGTAGCCCTCGGGGTTCTCCTGCGGGGTGTCCATGTAGCGCTCGCCGTACATGATCTCGTACCACTTCCAGTCGATGACCGGGCCACCGGCGCAGCCCACCTTGAAGACCTCGGGGTGGGCCAGCTTCATGGTGATGGTCATGAATCCACCGAAGCTCCAGCCCTCGACGCCCATGCGGTTTTCGTCCACGTAGGGCAGGCTCTTGAGGAACTTGACGCCCTCCATCTGGTCGGCCATCTCGATCTCGCCGAGGCGGCGATGGGTGCAACTCTCAAACTCGAAGCCACGGTTGTCGGTGCCGCGGTTGTCGAGGGTGAAGACCACATAGCCCTGCTGGGCGAGGAACATGAAGTAGAGGTTGCCGCCAGCAAGCCAGCTGTCGGTGACGAGCTGCGAGTGCGGGCCGCCATAGACATACACCAGCGTCGGATATTTCTTGCCCTTCTCCATATTGGGAGGCGTGATAAGACGGTAGTAGAGGTTGGTCTTGCCGTCAGCAGCCTTGATGGAGCCGAGGCTCAGATTGGGCATAGCGTAGTCCTTCAAGGGGTTCTCTGCAACGTAGAATGTCTTGAGAAGTTTGCCGTTCATATCGCGCAAATCAGCCTGAACGGTGGTACTCGCACTGGACCACACATCCACGAAACGTGTGCAGTTGTCGTTGAGCACGATGGAATGCGTGCCCTTGCCAAGAATGGTCTTCTTCCCAACCACATTCATACTCGTCAAGTTCACCATCTCGCCACTCTTCAGGTTCACGCGGTAAGCATCGCGTCCAATGAGGTTGTCCTTGTTGGCGTAGACGAATATGTTCTCGCCTTTCTTGTCGAACTGGATGAACTCCTCGACCTCATACTCGCCCTTGGTCACCTGCTTCACCAGGCTGCCGTCGGCGTTGTAGAGATAGAGGTGCTTGTAGCCGTCGCGCATGCTGAACCAGAGGAACTGGTCACCCTTGGGAGTGAAAATCATGGGCTCGCAGGGTTCGACATAGCGGGGGTTGGTCTCCTCGAAGAGGACTTTCATGAAGGCACCCGTCGCGGCGTCGTACTGCTCCAGCCACATGTGGTTCTGCTCGCGGTTCACCTTGGCGATATAGACATACTTCTCGTCGGGACTCCAAGCGATGTTGGTGAGGTACATCTCGCGCTCGTGGATGGTGGTGTCGCGGCAGGTGTTCAGATATATCAGCTTTTCGGTAGCGGGCTCGTAGACGCCCACCGTCACCCAGTGACTCTGCATGCCGGCCATGGGGTATTTGATGGGCATGGGCTCGGCCTCGCGGGCCTTGGTGTTCACCAGCGGATAGTCCACCACCATACTCTGGTCCATGCGGTAGAAGGCCAGCCGCGACTGCTTGGGCGACCAGAAGAGGCCGCCGTTGATGCCGAACTCGTTGCGGTGCACGCTCTCACCAAGGACGACATTGTAGCCGTCGCCACGCTCCACGAGCTTGCCGTCGACATAGAGGTTGCCCTCCTTCTTCTCCACACGGTCCGACTGCTCGGGCCACACGAGGTTCTTGAACTGCTCGCGCTCGGCGGCGGTCATGGAGCGCTCCTTCTTGCCGTCGAAGAGCATGTAGGCGGTATCCTCGAGGTACATCACCTTGTTGGTGCCGGGCACGAAGGTGAAGCCGCGCTTCGGGCGCTGGGGGTAGAGGTTGCGGTCCATCAGCTGGTCCCACTGGAGTAGTTTGTTTTGTGCGAATGCGGTGGCTGCCATCAGCAGCACCGCCAGTGTCATAAGTATCTTCTTCATTTTTTTATCTCTTTATCTCTATTGATTTTTATTCTCCTGCTCGCTGCGCTCGCGAAATCTTGTAAATCTTGTAAATTTTTCCGCTTCGCGGGATGCTACGCAGTCCGATATTCGTTAAGCGTTACTCTTCTCATTCCCTTCTTCAAATCGTACTCTCCAAAGTTTATCAGCAAACCCTCTGACTTGTCGAGCAATTTTAAATATGTCCTCAATTGTTTATAATAAACGTCTTTTATTTCTTCCACCGACTTCAGTTCAACAATCAGTTCATCCTCAACAAGTAAATCCAACCGCAAATCATCTCCTATTGCAGCCCCTTTGTACATAATTGAAATGGGCACCTGAGACACAAACTTCAGTCCCCGCAACGTCAATTCTTGAATCATTGCTTTTTCATATACCGACTCCAACAAACCAGGGCCGAAGTGGTTATAAACCTCCATGGCGGCCCCACGCACCTCATACATCAAATCGTACATCTCTTGTTGCGTCAGCATAATTTACAAGATTTACGAGATTTCTGCCCGAAGGGCTAGGAGTTCTAAGATTTATCGAGCCATTAATAGCGCGACCAGTTGCGGAACTTCAGGTTGAAGACGCCGAAGAAGGCCTCCTTGAAGATCTTCATGCTCATCTTGCTGGTGCCGAGGACGCGGTCGGTGAAGATGATGGGCACCTCGTAGACCTTGAAGCCCAGGCGTGTGGCCGTGTACTTCATCTCTATCTGGAAGGCGTAGCCCACGAACTTCACCTTGTCGAACTTCATCTTCTCCAGCACGCGGCGGCTCCAGCAGACGAAGCCCGCCGTGGCGTCGCAGACCTTCATGCCGGTGACGATACGGACATATTTCGAAGCGTAGTAGCTCATCATCAGACGGCCCATGGGCCAGTTGACAACGCTGATCTTGCCGCCCACATAGCGGCTTCCAACCACCACATCGCCCTTGCCGCTGGCGCAGGCGTCGTAGAGACGCTCCAGGTCGTCGGGGTTGTGGCTGAAATCGGCATCCATCTCAATCATGTAGTCGTAGCCGTGCTCATTGCCCCAGCGCATACCCTCGAGGTAGGCGGTGCCGAGACCCAGCTTGCCCTTGCGTTCCACAATGAACAGACGGTTGGGAAACTCCTGCATCAAGCGCTTGACGATGTCCGCCGTGCCGTCGGGCGAATTGTCCTCAATGATGAGCATATCGAACTCTTTCGGGAGCGAAAAGACCTTGCGAATGATGGCCTCGATGTTCTCCTTCTCGTTGTAAGTGGGTGTGATAACCAGTGTGTCAGACATAATTCCTCCAATATAAATACGATGCAAAGATACACTTTTTTTTTTACATGGCAAAAAAAATCCCCGCACGGAACACTGTGCGGGGATTGGAGGGGGGGGCGGGCTGGCAGCCCGCGGTCCGGGTTTTCGCAGGCAGGCTGCCTGCGCTCCATAGTGTTACTTCACGATGAGCTTGCGGATGGCGTTCTGCTGCTCGCCGACGATGCGGACGAAGTAGGCGCCCTGGGCATAGCCCGTGAGGTCAAGGGTGATTGTTTGATTGCTTGAATGTTTGATTGCTTGAGTGTGGACCTCGCGGCCGTTCATGTCGACAACCGTCACCGTGGCCTGGCCTTCGATACCGCTGATGGTGACAGTGGTCGTGGCCGGGTTCGGGTAGAGGGCAATGGCGGCGGAGTTGACATCGTCAATACCTTCGCCCTCGTGGGTGGTGAAGGAGGTGACATTGCTCCAGGCACTGTAGACGCCTTCGGCGCACACGCTGCGGACATAGACATCGTAGGGCATGTTGGAGGTCAGACCGGTGATGGAAGCACTGTTGGTGCTGGCCTGCACGGTGGTGCCGGCGCCCTGGTTGAAGCCGCTGGCGCCGTACTCAACCTCGTAGCCGTTCACTCCCTGGACAGCGGTCCAGCTGACCTGGGCGCTGTTGGTTGTGACGTTGCTCACAACGACTCCGCTGACGGGCTGGCAGCTGGCAGTGGTGAAGGCCTGAGCCTCGCTGGGATCGCTGGTCTGGGTCTCGGAGCAGACGGCGCTGACGGTGAAGCTGTAGGTCACAGCGGGCGTCAGGCCGGTGAGGGTGTAGGGGTTGGTGGTGACAGTGATGGTATCGTCGTAGTTGGTACCGGTCACGTGGAGCTGCCACTGGGTCTCGGCCTCGCCGATGGTCCAGCCGAGGGTGGCGCTGGTGAGCGTCACATCGGTGACAGTAAGGGCGGTGGGAGTGGCGCAGGGGTGCTGGTCGGTGGTGACGGTGACCGTTGCCCACACGCTCGCGTTGGACGGCGAGCAGAGAGCGCGCACGCCGAAGGTGTACTGCGTCTCGGCGGTCAGACCGGTGAAGGTGTAGAAGGTGTCGGTGATGTTGTGGGTGGTGGCAGGCACCGTCCAGGTGTCGCCCTCCACATAGCCAACCTCGTACTGCATGGCTTCGCCGCTGAAGCTGATGGTGACAGCGTTCTCGCCAACAACCATGTTGTCCATGCTGATGATCGGGTCGGCGCAACCGGCGCCGGCCGTTCCGATGACAGCCACCGAGTCGATGGCCACACCGTAGCCGTAGCCGTCGACCATCTCGAAGGCGATCTGATAGGTAGCAGTCGTGTTAGGCAGGGTAACGGTATCGGTCGTCCAATCCTGAATGTCATTGGGATAGTTGGCCAGGAGCACCCACGGCGAGGTCTGGTCGGTACGGTAGTAGACGTTCAGTTCATCCTGGTCGCCAGCCCATTCACGCTGGATGTGCTTGAAGATGAGCGTTGCATCGGCACCGCTGAGCTGGAGCACAGGCGAGATGATCTTGGTAAGATTGCCAGTGCTGCTGTGCGTGATGAGGATGTTGTAGCTACCATCGCCGGCACCCGTCGAAGAGCTGTAGTCGCCGGTACCCCACTCCCAAGTGCCGGGGCCTTCCTGGGCCCAGCAGTCGAAGACAGCTTCGCTTTCGAACGACTCAACCCACGGGAAGGAGCTGACAGAGGCACACGGCGTGGTGAACTGGTAGCCGTCGCTGTGGAGGCTGGTGTCGCCAACACCGCAGAGCTTGCGCACCCAGTAGACATAGTTGGCCGGGGCCTGCAGACCGGTGAGGGTATAGCTGTTGGTGGTTGCCACGACAGTCTGGTTGACAGTGTCGCCAATGGCACGGTAGGTAATCTCATAGTTGGCGTTGCTCGGGCCCTGCCACGACAGGGAAGCCACGCCGCCTTCGCTGACGATGGCCGTCAGGTTGACCGGGCGCGGGCAGGAGGCATACTTGATGTGGATGTTGTCCACAGCAGCGGGCTGCGGGATGTTGTCATAGTTGGCGCCGGTGTTCTGGTTGAACCAGAAGAAGGCCACGCGGTGGACGCCGCTGATGGTGTCGAAGGAGGCCTCGTAGGTCTGCCAGGTGGTGTCGAGACGCACGGTGGCGATACGGTAGAGGTCGTTGACATTGCCCCACGGAGTGGTGATGTTCCGCGTGGAGGCGACAGTGGCGACGCTCGGATCGACGAGGAACACCATCAGGCCGTCGTAGGCAGCGGTGGTGGTGCCACCGGCACGGGCGCGGAAGGTGAGGGTGTAGCTGCTGTCGACGGGGCCGAAGTCGATGTCGCGGTAGGCGGCAGCGTTGACAACGGCGTTGAAGGCATAGTTGAAGTAGGAGGCGGTGTCGCCAGCGGCGATGTACATGGCGTTGCTGCCGCTGTCGGCCACGGAGGTGCCGCGGTACCAGTTGTTGGTCTCGTGGTTGGTGCTGGTCTGCCAATTGTTCCACTCGGCGACGTTCTCGAAGTCGTAGTTGTAGGGCAGCGTGGCGGGCACCTGGGTGGTACCGAAGGCGCAACCCATGCGGCTGTACTCGCTGGTGTCGCCGACGGCGCAGATGGACTTCACATAGTATTCACCCTGGAAGCTGCTGGGCAAGCCGGTCAGCGTGAAGGGGTTGCTGTTGGCGGTGACGGTGGTGCCGGTGCCGGGCTCGAAGCCGCGGGGACCGTACTCGACGATCCACTGGCTGGCGCTGCTGCGCTCATGCCAACCGAGGTCGATTGTGGTGGTGGTGGCGTTGGAGGCAGTCAGGCTGTCGGGACGCGGGCAGGTGGGGATGACCTCAAGGGTCAGGTCGTCGAGGTAGAAGTAGCTGTAGGCGCTGTCGAAGGCAGTACGCATGGCAACATAGGCACCGTTGCCGGTGTAGTTGGCCATGGGCACTTCGAAGGTCTCCCAGGTGCTGAGAGCGCCGCTGTGCTGCACGGTGTCGACGACGACGAAGGAGCTGGCATTGGCGGGATCGCTCATCACGCCCACCTCAACGGCGGGACGGCCATAGGAGGAGCTGGTGTAGAAGAGGCTGAAGACAAGCTGCAGCTGGTTGGGCTGGTAGGTGAGGGTGTCGAGCTCGGGCAGGGTGAGGTAGGTCTTGTTGCTCAGCGTGGAGCTGGAGTACATGTAGACCGATCCGCCGGCGGTGCTGCCATGGTTGTAGCTGCCGCTAACGACGCCGTAGCTGGCGGGCGAGGAGCTGGCAGCGTTGCTCCAGCAGTTGGGCGCGACGCCGGTGCCCCAGCCGTTGAAGTTCTCGGTGAAGGGCAGGTCGCTGATCTGGGCGCAGAGCAGGGTGGCCTCGACCGTGGCGGCGTAGGTGTCGCCCGAGCAGGTGTTTTCCACCATGAACTCATAGCGGCGGCCCTGGGTGAGGCCAGAGACAGTGTAGCTGCTGCCGGTGACGGCCACAGGAGCGCTCCAGCTGGTCTCGCCAGCCATACGGTAGTAGAGGTTCCAAGAGGTCTCGGTGTTACCCGGAGCCCAGACCACGGTGGCCGTGGTGGTGGTAACCTCGGTCACTGCAACAGCAGGAGCTGCGCAGGTGCCGTACTGCG
>Ga0310697_10006503_pt1 | contig 11100 bp, 15 predicted proteins | sample 172DNAGHGlowgp2_FD_203883 | JGI IMG/M metagenome (GOLD analysis project Ga0310697, IMG submission 203883) | Sheep rumen microbial communities from Palmerston North, Manawatu-Wanganui, New Zealand - 1728 DNA GHGlow gp2 (v2) (version 2) | ecosystem: Host-associated > Mammals > Digestive system >... | reverse complement strand
TTTCTACCTGCTTTTTTATTTTGTTTAATTTATATTTTCTAACACCGATATTATATAAATAATCATAAAAGTCAACTATTTTCATCATGAACAATATTGAATTTTTCAAATTTAATTATACATTAAATATAGTTTTATCCTTTTACCAATAATAACATGACAATTTCTCTTGTTTATATGGTGGCGTGAATGTCTTCACGTTTCGGAGGAAGAATTAAACAATTCGCAAAAGTCTGACCAAACGACACAACTTTGATTGAATATTCACTAAGTCAGGCTCTACCTGCATGATTTGACCAAATAGTTTTCATCGTATGAAATATGACCGAATGACCTTTCAAAGAAATGTTTGGTGATGAATACAACTGAGTGCCTGTAAAATATGCAAAGCAGACTTTTGACCCAGAAACTCGTGATAGACCATGGGGAACTGTAGATGCAGTTTGTAGTGCTTTGGAATGTATTGATTGACCTTTCGTAGTTTGTAATGGAGATGATATCTATTGAAAGAATTCTTTTAAAATTTTGTACGACCATCTGAAAAATAATCCTGATGAGTTGTGTACATTAGGTTATATTCTATGAAATGTGATTCCAGAAGTATGAAGTACGAACAGATGAATTTTTACAGTAGAAGACTGATATGTAAAAAATATCAACGAAACTATTTGAATAGAAAAAGATAAATTATCAGAATTTTGACTTACTTTGAATGATTTATGCAGTATGAATATTTTTGGTTTGAATAGACAAACTTTGGAAAGCCTAAATGAAATTCTGACTAATTTCAAAAAAGAGCACGAATGAGATAGAAGAATTGAATGCTATTTACCCGTAGAATTAACTAATATTATCAAAAATAATTGAACAAAAATGAGAATTTACTCAACACCTGATCAATGGTTTGGAGTAACTAATCCAGATGATGAAGCTATCGTAAAAAAGCAGATTGAAGAATATGAAAATTTGTAGTTTTTAATAGATTATTGAAAGACTATATGGACGAAGCAATAGAGAAATATATTTGTGCAATAATTAAAGCAAAATGATGAAAAGAAAAATTGTATTGAATTCCTACTGATATAATCTGATTTTGAGAATTTGGTAGAAATTTAGCTTATGCACTTGAACCTCTTGTAACAAAAAAAGAAATTTGTTTTTTTGATTTAAATATTAAACATGATGATAATTTCCACTTTTTGAATTTTATAGACATGTTTAAGAAATCAGAATTAATGATTTTTACACAGGAGCTCCCTGAAGAATTTTTGAACGATTTAAGCGAATTGAATCAGAATATTACCATAATAATTGATTGAAAATTTACAGCAACTATTAAAATACTAAGTGATAATTGATTTTCAAAGAATATAGTAATAATTTAACAATTCTTTTTACTGTTCATCAATAAAGACATCCTCAATTTTCACTCAAAAGACTTTTGAAATATCAAAAGCTAGTTTTAATGATGGATTATATTTTCACATTTCTAAAAAAACTATAGTCTCTCTCCTTACTCAGACTTTATTAGCCAATTCTTGCTGAGTTATATTATGTTTGGCTCTTAATTCTTTAATTCTATTCTTCATGCTAATTATTTAATATTAAAGTCATGTTTTTTCTGGATGGCGAAGATAATATGCATAAGATCACCACACGATGAATAGTATCGAGTACATAGAATATAATAAAACATCTGATGATTTAATTCAATCCAAAAAATTGAAAAATGCATTAGCCATGAAAACTACACATAAACCTAAAATATAAATCTGTGTCGTTAAAGCTAATGCTGTATATCATGCTTTTTTTGTCATTTCATCTTTTTTTCTATCTGTACCGAGCAAAAGTAATATTCAAGCCAGGAAACATCAGGCAAAACATGTTATATCAAGGAAAGTTTCTCATTCAGAGAAAATAGCAAGAAAGATGCCTCAAACTAACAAGCATCCAGATAGGATTAAATTTCTGATTTTTTTGGATTTAGTCATTTTTTATGATTAAATGTTAAAAATATATAACAAAATGTTATATAAACATAACATGTAAAATTTCAAGAGATTTTTATTAAAGTAATATTATTTTTTCCTCTAAAATAAAAAGGCATCAGATTCTACTGACACCTTCGATAATCTATAAATATCCATCTTATTCTTCGAACAGCACAGGCAACTCCAAATTGATTTGGTATTTATCACTATGTACGTGAAGACGCAAACCTCCGCATACATTGATTTTGAAGTAATCTTTCCAATCTGTAGAGCTTCCATTCTTATCAACAGAATACTTTTCAATAAATACACTCCATACTCCTCGGTGAATAAACAAATAGGGAGTTTCCTCTGCCTGCATAGGAATAACCTTAAGAGTTAATTCTTTGCGTTGGTTGTCTGCTACTAAGTAGAATTTTAAAATGATTTTTTTCATATTCGTTTTTTTATGTTTAGTTTGACATTTTATTTTATTAGTACCATTATATATATTTGTTTATAATATTTCAATATTATTTAATTTTTATATAAGGAAGAGTATCTATATATTTTTAGCATTAAATATTGATAACAAGAAGATGAATTTATTATTGAAATAACATAAAAAACAAGATATTAAACAATATCTATAATAAAAATAATCTTCATTATTTGGGGTTGTATTTAATCCTAAATTCTCATTTTGATGGATTCTTGTTGTTTTCAATACTATCTTTAAATACTTGTCTAACAAAAGATATTTTAGCATCTTTTTTACATATTGTAGTATCAGTAACTTGTTCATGATTTAATGATCTAGAAATTTCATTCAAAACTCAATCAAGATTATTAGATTCTATTCATTCTTTTTCTTTAGATCGTCAATCAGATTTAACAATATCTCAATAGTATTTATTTCTATATTTACGAACGACAACATTATTCTCAACCAATGATTCAGAAAGTTGATATTCTACGTTAAATTTTATATATTTTTCACTAGGATTAACAATTACTTCTTTGTTTGGAAAGTTACCATCACAAGATACGAGCAATCAAATAAGAGAAAAAGTAGCAGCAGTTTCTTTTAAATACGAAAAAACCCTTTTCTTCTTTTTTGGAGGGGTATCTTGAAGATCTCTCTGAGTCTGAGAATTTTCTGAAATCATATTATATGATATATCAACTAAAACGGCATCGATTTATTGCTTATCTTCTTGAGACTCAGATAAATTTTGAGTTTCCCCAATAGATTTCTCCTCTACCGTATTAATCTCAGAAGAATTATAATCATTAGGAACAGACACAGCCGGTTGGACAGATGTATTTACATCAATATTTCATTGAGCAATCTCATTCTGATCAGCTTGCTCCAATAGTTTATCTTGTAAAGATGAATTGTCATTAGCTTTAAATGAGAGAACCAATAAACACACTCAGTCAAAAATAGTAGAAATTCATATACAAACTCAAGCCCATGTTCTAGATTCACTCTTTGGAACACAAATTATAATGATTCCTAAAACAAATAATAAACATCACAATCATAATATAGCCCATCGAAAATGCTGTTTATCTTTATTTGTTAAAGCAAACAGAACCAAAGTGATTCATCTAATTAGTGCTCGTAAAGCAAACATCCATATCATGATAGTTCAAACGACTTGTGAATAAGAAAAAATCAGCATAAATCACAATAGACTGAGCAAGAATCATCAAATTAATAGTAACCATACCAATTGTCCACCCTTATTTTTAAAGCCATTAATTATTAGAGATATTCCAGAAGTAAGTAAAAAGAATCATAATATGATATCCATAAACTTCCAGAATATACTAGGTGCACATACAGTTATAATTCCACAAAGAATAATAATAAAAGCAAGTCAAGCCATTAACCAAACGGGCCATTTACTTTTTTCAGATTTTATTGTATCTGTCATTTAAATAAAAATCAAACAATTAAAATAATAACCAAATGAGTATAATAAAAATTCTAAAAAAATCAAATTTATGAACATTTTTTAGGTTAGATACTATATTCAATTTAAGATATCAGTTATCTAGCATTGAATTTCAAAAAGATAATAAAGATATTATATTATAATAACGTATTTTATTTAAATTTGAAATTTATTCTATTAAAATTAAAACAATAAAAAATTTTTTATAGGAATAAAAATATAAAATAGAAGATGAAATGAAAAGATGGTTTAAAAGAAGAGCTTTGAAAAACACATAGTTCATTAAAACTTATATTAACAGTAATATTTATTGTAGCTTTATTAATAAGTAACGTAATAACGTGAAGACAAGTTGCTTTACCGTTTTGAATTTCAATGACAGGGGCAATAATAATTTTTCCAGTAACATATATTCTATCGGATGTATTCAGCGAAGTTTATTGATACAAACGGAGCAGAATTACGTGCTATATGTGATTTGCGTGTAATTTGTTAATGTCTTTGATTTTTATGGTTGTAATAAATATGAAGGCACCAGAATATTTCACAAATGCAGAAGCTTATTCTATAGCATTATGAAATACGTGGAGAGTACTTTGAGCAAGTTTGATAGCTTATGTAGTTGGAGATTTTGTAAATGATAAAGTATTCCAAAAAATGAAATCTAAACATTCAAATGATAATAAGTGATTTTGATTGAGAGCTATAATATCAAGTTTGTTATGAGAAATAGTAGATAGTTGAATTTTTATTCCATTAGCATTCATATGAATAATGCCTAGTGAGGCATTAATTTTAATGATAATTACACAAGTAATTTTAAAAGTATTTTATGAAATTATTGTACTGCCAATCACAATATTTATTACAAAAAAAACTCAAAACTATGAAAAGGAGAATTGAGCTTAAATTTTATTACAATGCAAAAGTATTTAATAATAAGATTAATCAATACCAATAAATTAATAACAAAATTCCAAATCATAAGATTCTAGAATAAATTCATTTAAGTGTTAAATTGCTCAGTAAATATACCAATACTCATAACCATCACATTGCTGGTAGTAAATACAAAGACAACTTATCAAGTCAAAGTAAAGATCAAATTAGTCGTGATATAGATATTACAATGATAATCAACAATATAATATATTCAATTAAACCTATAACTATATCAAAAATTTCTTCAAATGAACTATTTTCAAAAGTGTAAGATGTGTCACGTCTCAACAACTTCAATAAAATTGATTTATCTCATAGCATATTAGTAAATGTTTCGGTTGGCTTTAGTCAAGCTGGTTGAAATTTTGATTTTTCTGAAAGTCTAACAAAATCAAAATATTCAGACAATACATCAATATTTGTGGCACAACTGTTTCTATCAATTAAAAATTTTTTTGAATCATATGTTTTGAATATTTCTTCTTCAGCATGTTTAACCAAAGAATGTGCGTCTAAGACAACAGATGCCATCTTATTAAAATTAGTTCACAATCTAATTTTTTTCATTTCATTTAAATAATCCTCAAGTTCTTTTAATTCGCTTCCTCATAAAATTCACTCTCAAGCTTTCATAACTTGTTCTATATGATCTATGTTTGAATTAATTATTCTAAGTCAATCCTTTATTCAAGATTCTTCATACTTCTTTTTTTCCTTTAATTCTTCAGATTTTTGTTGTTGCTTTATTTTTTCATTTTCTTCTTTTATTTTTGAAAAAGTTAACTTAAGCATATCTTTCATTTGTTGCTCAGGAACGGGCTTATTAACAAAGTTGATATAAGTAGGTTCTAGTCACAATTGTGCAACAAAATACATCATTTCTTTCAAATCTTCTCACTTACATACCAACAAGACTTCAGAATTATTATATGCTATTTTTACAATTATATTTCAAAAAGAGTTGGGATCTTCCTTGAATTCATTAATTGAAACAATAACCACTCATCGATATCACAAAAACTTCCTGATGAAATCTTCATCTCATCATCGTAATAATATATCCAAATCAAGATTATTTCAGTTTTTCTCTTTTATTCAAATTAGATGGAAATACATATTCTAGAACGTAGGTAATAACTAAATAATCTCTACCCAACGATAAAGTTTATATTGAAATTTGAAAAAAAATCAATATATAAGGTGGCCGAAAATTAGAATAATTTTACAAATTGAAATTTTATTAAATAGCATATATTCACTCACATCAACAACATATACAACATAAGTTTTATGAAAAAAGGGAAGTAAAAAATCTGATTTTTGCACTGAAAATTTGCATTTTTGCAAAGTTTGGAATATACTTATCTAGTTTTAATTCGTTTATGCTAAAAAATGTCAGAAACTATAAAAAGCGACAAAACGTATGTTCTAGATAACTATTTTGATGAGACAACTATGTCTTTGCATCTCAAGGCAGATCGCCCAATTTTAAGGAAAAAATGAACTCCATGAAACCGAAATCCGGTTATGGATGAAAAAATCATTACTCAAGATGAAATGGATGCTTTGATTCAGCAAATTTTTGATGAAGCAACTAATGAAAAATGAAACTATTTGGAAATTGATAGAAAACTGAGTAAAGTTTTACAGCTTGGCCCATATAGAATTGTGATAGTTTATCCTCCACTTTCTGATGCGACTGAAATTACAGCAGTTCGTCCAGTGAAAAAAACAACAATCGAAGATTATGATTTATCTCCAGAAGTGATGGATTTACTTACAAATCACTCAAAATGAATCCTAGTTTCATGAGCTCCTGGAAGCTGAAAATCAACATTTGTTCAGGCTTTGGTCCAGGTTTATCATCAGAATCATCATATCATCAAAACTATAGAATCGCCTCGTGATTTGATGGTGGATGAAGATGTGGTTCAGTATAGCTTTACACACTGAACACACGATGAAGTGAGAGATATTCTTTTACTTTCTAGACCTGATTATACAGTTTATGATGAAGTGAGAAATACTCCAGACTTTGAACTTTACAAAGACCTTAGACTTACATGAATTGGAATGCTTGGAGTAATCCATGCTACTAAACCAGTGGATAGTATTCAGCGTTTCATTGGATGTATTGAGATGTGAATTATCCCACAAGTAATCGATACAGTGATATTTATCGATAAAGGTAAGATTGCAGAAATCCTTCAGCTTACACTTACTGCCAAGGTGCCAGAATGAATGCAAAGTGAAGATCTTTCTAGACCAGTTATTATTGTAAATTCATTCCTTAGTAAACAAGACTTATATGAAATTTATACATTCGGAGAACAAGTAGTGGTAATGCCAATTACTGCAGAAATGAAAGAAAAGACAGCAGCTACTCAATGATGAATGTCTAGTTTCGCCAAAGAGTGAATCGAAAAAAAATTAAAAACAATTCTGAACAGCGATTTCGTAGTAAAAATGAAATGAGCAGGAATTGAATTATATATTCCAGAATTTGTAAAGTGAAAAATAATATGAAAATGATGAGCAGCCATTACAGAATTAGAAAAGACATTGTGAATGAGTATCAAAGTGAAAACATTCGACGAACTTCCACTTCTTGATGTGAAAACGGATATTAGTGGATGAAAGAAATGAGGTCAGCTTTTTATAGCTTTTCCTAACGGATATGAATCTACAATTGTGACATTATTAATCGGAGATAACTTAATCAAATATCAAACTGATAGAAATTGAGTAATCGCAATTAATGACAGAAATGAAGTCAGAACAATTGAAAGAAGAGGATTTGTTGTAGTAGATGACAAATAAAATAGGGTAGTGTTTTATTTTATATAATATGTGTGGGTATGAATAACTTTCGTTTTACAAAGATTGTAGCTAGTGTTAGCCCAATTTTAGCAAAAGAAACTGTTTTGAGTAAGATTATCAATATGGTAGATGCATTTACTCTTACACTTTCTCGCGGTTTTGATGATAATAATAAAAAATACATCGATACATTGATGAAACTGGATAACAGTAAAACTGTGATTTTGGAAACTAAATGAAATGAAGTCAGAATCAAAAATATTGGTAATTTTGTGGTTAAAGAGTGACAAAAAGTAGTAGTAGAATATTCTGAATATACCCAAGAAAATGAGAAAAAAATCTATATCGATTATCCAAATATGGATTTAATTTCAATTTGAAGTGAGATAAAATTTGTGCAATCATGAGTAGTGTTAAAAGTTGAAAATCATTTAGAAGATGATGCAGTAGAATGTGAGGTTGTTGAGGCAAAAGAAAAACATATTTTTCAATACGATAGATGTTTACTAGAACACAATGAGGATCCAATTGAAACTTTATTAGAAAGAGATGAAAAAGATATTTTGTGGTGACTTGAATACTGAGTTCATATTATTTCAATGTCAGCTTGTTATTCTGCTGAGCATATTCAAGCAACCAAAGATTTCCTCAAGGAGAAAAACAGTTGAGATATGAAAGTTTTTGCAAAAATTGAAACTAGAAAATGACTAGATAATTTGCAGGAAATCGTAGAAGTAGCAGATTGAATTATTTTGGTAGCAGATTTTATTCAGCCTTTATTGGAAAAGGAAGAGACATTAGATGATTTAGTTCAGTATATCAGATGAAAAGGAGTTCCAGTTTTGATGAATTATGCTTGTCGTACATCTCAATCAGAATATCCTTTTAGTCAAGAAGAACAACTTCAGCATCGATGTGGTCAATGCGTCGATGGTGTATGCTTAGAACCAATGATTATCGAGGATGAAGTTTTTGATGCAATAGAGAAATTGGAAACATCATTAGAAAATCTTGAACTAAAATATGAACACAAAAATCCTGCTCGTTTCGATGAAAAAGATTTTGAAATTAGAGATTACATTATTTTTAATGCATATAGAATCACTCAGGAATTAGATATCAGAGCAATTGTATGTTTTACAGAAAACTGATATACAGCAGCCAGAATTGCTTCATTAAATCCTGCAGTTCCTATTATTACTTTCACGAAATCTACTCATACATATAGATTCTTAAATGTAGTTTGGTGACTTAAATGATATAAAATTTCACAATCATTCAACTATGAAAATCTCAAAAGAATCTGAAAAGAAATGATCAGAATTATATTTAAGTGAAATATTTCACTAGATGATAAAGTGCTTATCGTTCAGTCAAACGAATTGAATACAGATGTAAAAAGCGATATGATTAATGGAATTGAGCTTTATCAATTCAAAAATATCTAATTTACTTTGAAATTTAAAACAAAATGGTAGATGTACATCAAAGGATAAATGCAAGAAAATTCGTACTTTCATATTTGTACCAGTACTGCTTTTATTCTACATTTCAAGCTTCTCTGGATCATGTAGCAAAAGAGGAAAAATCTGAAGAAAGGAAAGAGACTTCTCCATTTTTGTGAAATGCGCATGATTCATTTTTCACTGAAGAATTTTTGGCTGATGTACAAAAACTCTATGATAAATCAAAAGAAGAATGAAAACAGCTCAAAGAATGTGTGCAGCAGATTCTTTCAGAGCAATGAGAGGATGATATGCCATATTATCTCAAGAATTTTTTTGATAAGTGGGATGAAAAAGATATTGATGTGGATTATGTACTCAAAATGATGTGAAGCTTCGAAAAATATGTAGAACCTACTAAAGAAATGGTAAATAAATATGCAGAAAGTTTTCATTATGAAGAAATGGATATAGTAGATCAGGCTATTTTCTTACTTTGATATACAGAATATGAACTATTTCACACACCAAAAGAAATTTTGATTAATGAAATGATTGAACTTTGTAAGAGGTATTCAGATGCAGGTTCTCCAAAATTAGTGAATGGTATTTTTGATAAATTTTTAAATGAATAAATCATTGGTAAAGAAAAATCCTAATTGGTAAACCGAGAAATTCACAGCTGGCCAACTAGGATTAGCTTTGATGAAGATTACGTTAGCCCTGAGCCTGAGCTAGTTTGTCCAATTCTTGAACTAGTACGGTACAAGACATAAGACCCCCTTGTTGACTATCAGCGAAGAATTTCACCTTACCTGGTGACTTAATCCTAATAATGCTACCTTTTTCAATAGCACGCTTCTGTTTTTCACTCAAGGATGAGCCTTCAGCATCTCTCCATCCATCATCTGGCAGAGGGATTGATACTCCATGCCAATTAATAAAAACTTTTTTACCCATATATATAACAATTTATCGTGGCAACATTACCACGATTGATAATTATTTATAAAAAAAAATAGGATAAAGTCAATCTTAAATTAAAAATTTTGGCTTTTAGTTTAATTAGACATTATTATATAATAACAAGTAGTTTATACAATATGTAGACATGATTTGGAATATTATCATAATTTATATAATCATAATTAATATTGCTACTTTTCTAATTCGATGAATAGATAAACGAAAATCTATCAAACATAAGTGGAGAATTAGCGAAAAAGAACTGCTTATTTTTACAGCTGCTTGATGATTTATCGGAGCTATTGCATGAATGACAATCTGGCATCATAAAACTATTAAATGAAAATTTTTATGGAAATTTTGGTTAATAGTGTTTTCGTGGATAGTTGCCCTGAGTCTGATTTATTATTTTCTTTATCGATAAAAAAGAGGCTTGAGCCTCTTTTTTTATATAGATTTATTAATTATATTTCTTATTCAGAAATAATATTTTCTTCAATCTCTCCATTTTCAACTTTATCATCAGTTATTTCTTCATTATCATTATTTTTCTCCGATACATCGACATCAACATCTTCAGTAATATCAATATTTTCTTCGTTTCCAAATTCGTTTCAATCTGATGAAATCTTATCAATTCATTGCACAAGAGAATTTATAGCTTGTTCTACATCTTCATCTTTTTTCATATTTTCAGATTTTGTTTTGTTTTTACTTGGTAACCAGTCTTCATCAGGGATATGAAAACATCCGATTAGGCTTAAGCTAGCTAAACATAAACATAAAAGTCAGATTTTTTTCATTTATATATAAAAACCAAGTAAAAATAAGCCCCACTTAGGACTAAGTAGGGCAGTATTTTTTTCAATTATGCATCAATTACATCATTCTTAGATTTAGTCTTGATAGTTACCACTTGTTTTCAGTTATAATAACCACAAACTGGACAAACTCTATGAGCAAGCATATTAGCTCCACATTGAGGGCATTTTG
>Ga0310697_10006499_pt1 | contig 11105 bp, 10 predicted proteins | sample 172DNAGHGlowgp2_FD_203883 | JGI IMG/M metagenome (GOLD analysis project Ga0310697, IMG submission 203883) | Sheep rumen microbial communities from Palmerston North, Manawatu-Wanganui, New Zealand - 1728 DNA GHGlow gp2 (v2) (version 2) | ecosystem: Host-associated > Mammals > Digestive system >... | reverse complement strand
ACGAAGGAATAATTCATTTCCATGACGCTGACTATTTTGCACAAAATGCTCTTCATAATTGTGAATTAATAAACTTAGATGATATGCTTCAAAATGGTACTGTTATCAATGGAGTGATGATTGAAAAACCACATAGATTTTTAACTGCTGCAACTATAGCAACTCAAATAATCTTAGCAGTTACATCATCAAGCTATGGTGGAGCTACTGTTTCACTTACTCATTTAGCACCATTTGTAAGATCAAGCTATGAAAAATACTATAAGAAATATCAAGATAGAAAATTTAGCAAAGAAGATTGTGAGAAATATGCATGGGAGGACACAAGAAAAGAAGTTTCTGATGGTGTTCAAACATTTAATTATCAAGTTAACTCTATGACAAATACAAATGGACAAGCTCCATTCTTGAGTGTATATATGTATCTAAATGAGACAGATGAGTATAAAAAAGAGCTTGCATTGATTATTGAAGAATTCTTAAGACAAAGAATTCTAGGATTTAAAAATAGAAAAGGTGTATATATTACACCAGCTTTCCCTAAATTATTATATGTTCTTGAAGAAGATAACATTAATGAAGATGGCGAGTATTTCTACTTAACAAAACTTGCTGCTGAATGTACAGCAAAGAGAATGGTTCCAGATTATATTTCAGAAAAAGTAATGAAAAATCTTAAAAAGAATGAATTCGGTGAAGGAGAATGTTATCCATGTATGGGATGCAGAAGCTTCTTAACACCTGATAGGTCAATTTCAAAAGGAAACATTGCTAATGCTAAAAATTATGTTGAAGGAAAAGGAAAATACTATGGTAGATTTAACCAAGGTGTTGTAACTATCAATTTACCAGATGTTGCTTTAACTTCAAAGAAAGATATGGAAAAATTCTGGAATATATTAGATGAAAGATTAGAATTATGCCATAAGGCATTACAAATCAGACATAAGAGATTAAGCAAGGTTACATCTGATGTTGCACCAATTCTATGGCAAGATGGAGCTTTAGCTCGTTTAAAACCAGGAGAGAGTATACATGAACTATTACATCATGGATATTCAACTATTTCACTTGGATATGCTGGTTTATATGAATGCGTTAAATATATGACAGATCATTCACATACAGATAATGGAGAAGGAAAAGAATTCGGTTTAGCAATAATGCAAAGATTAAATGATGCTTGTGCTAAATGGAAAGCAGAAGAAGATATTGATTATTCAGTATATGGAACTCCAATAGAGTCTACAACATACAAATTTGCAAAATGTTTAAAAGAACGTTTTGGAGTAATAGAAGGAATTACAGATAAAAATTATATAACTAACTCATACCATGTTCCTGTATTTGAAGAAATTGATGCATTTACAAAATTAGGATTAGAGAGCCAATTCCAAAAATTGAGCCCAGGTGGAGCAATTTCTTATATAGAAACACCAAATTTACAAAATAACTTAGATGTAATCATAGATGTAATGAAGTTTATATATGACAACATTATGTATGCTGAATTAAATACAAAATCAGATTATTGCCAAGTATGTGGTTATACTGGAGAGATTCAAATTGATGATAATTTAGAATGGTATTGCCCAAACTGCAATAATAAAGATCATAATTCATTAAACGTTGCTAGAAGAACTTGTGGATACATAGGAACTAACTTCTGGAACAAAGGAAGAACACAAGAGATTAAAGAAAGAGTATTACACTTAGATAATAAGGTGGCGGTTTTATAATGAGATATAATTTAGTTAGAAAAATGGATGTTTCAAATGGACCAGGAATTAGAGTATCTGTGTTTATGCAAGGTTGTGATTTCCATTGTAAGAATTGCTTTAATCAAGAGACTTGGGACTTTTCCAAAGGAAAGATTTTTAATGATGAAATCATTGAACAAATAATAGATTTGTGTAAGCAACCTCATATAAAAGGATTATCAATCTTGGGTGGAGAACCAATGCATCCAAAGAACATCGAAGGGACTACTAAACTTGCAAAAGCTTTTAAGGAACAAGTTCCTGGAAAAAGCTTGTGGGTATGGAGTGGATATAAATTCGATGAAGATTTAAAAGATGAAGAAGTAATGAAATATATTGATGTCTTAGTAGATGGTCAGTATGTTGATGAGCTTCACAATCCAACTTTAAAGTGGAAAGGTTCATCAAATCAAAGAGTAATTGATGTTCAAGAAAGCTTAAAAGAAGGTAAAGTAGTTATAAAAGAATAACTTATAAAAGCAAGTATTTTTGTTTACAAGTACTTGCTTTTTTGATATATTTTTCTTAGGATTTTATTTTAATAGGGGTAATTATGAAAGATAAAACAAAAGAATTATTTAAGAAAGATGGAGTGTATTTAGCATTAGGATTTGGACTCCTTTTATTGAATCTTGCGATAATTTCGCTAAAATCAATTAATGGTTCATACACACTTCAATTTCCTGGAAATAGCTTGATGGCATTGATATGTTATTTGATTACAATTATTCTTGGAATTCTTGCTATAGCTTTTATTAGAAATTTTGGCAGAAAGAAAATAAGTATAGAAAAAGTATATTTAATTTTTGCTATTCCTATAGGAATAATGTTTTGTTTGGCAAATCCTTTAGGAAGAACTCCTGATGAAGGAAATCACGCAAGAAAAGCTATGGCTATGTCTAATGGAAATATTTTTTCTCATGCCTCTGAAAATGGAAAAGCAGAAGACTATTTTGCAGAAAGACAAAGTAAAGTAGTAAGCGGCTCAATAGAAAACTATAAAGATGCATATGATCGAATTGTGGAACCCGATAATGGAGATGTGGTTAAAAAGGACTATACTACAATGGCATTGTATTCACCAATTTGCCATTTACCACAGACAGTAGGTATATGGATTGCAAAACTTGTTGGTGGTGATGTAGTTCTTCAGTGTTATAATGCAAGAATTATGAATATGCTAGTGTCAGTTCTTTTAATATATGAGGCAATAAAAATAATTCCATTTAAAAAACACGTTTTATTTTGTATGGCTATGATTCCAATGACATTTAATGAAATAGGATCTATGTCATCTGATGCATTAACAATAGCAATGTCTATGTTATACGTTTCATATATTTTGCATTTGAGATATGATGAATCAGTAACGAAGTTAACAAAAAAGCATATAACTTTGTTATTAATTGCTTCAATGGTAGTATCTCTATGTAAAATTGTATATATACCACTTTGCTTATTTTTGTTTATGCTTCCAAAAGAAAAATTTGAAAGTAAAAAGCAAAAATATGTTGTTACCGGCTTGATATTTGGATGTGCAGTTGTACTTAATTTAATTTGGCTTATCTATGCATCTAGATTTTTAATTGAATTTAATGGTGGAGTAGATAGTAAAGGACAAGTGTTATTTATTTTGACTCATCCAATAAGCTATTTGTTTATTGTATTAAGAACAATAATAAATGATTTTCAAGGTTATATAATCGGTATATGCGGAATAGGACTTTCAATGGTTAGTGCTAGTGCATCAGATATATATGTGTATGCTTTTGCTATGATACTTACAATTATGGTGTTTGTTAATGAGGAAGATGAAACACGAGTTGATTTAGTATCTAGAATATATGCATTAATAATTTTTATAATTATTACTGGTTTAATATATACAAGTTTGTATGTTCAATGGACACCATTAAAGTTCCCAGTTGTTATGGGAGTACAAGCTAGATATTTTATTCCAATATTGTTCTTAACAACAATGATTGTAGATAATAGGAAACTTTTATTTAAGCCAGCTTTAAGTAAAAGATATATATTATTGTTTATGATATTTTTTAATTTAAATGCATTAGCTGGAATAATTAGTTCATATTTTAATTTTTAAGAGGTGAGATATGAAGAAAATAGAAAAATATTTTTTATATTTCATGCTTTATAGCATGATTGGATGGATATATGAAGTATTCTTAGAGGTTGTTGTGTATAGATGGGGATTTTCAAATAGAGGAGTGCTATTTGGACCATATTGTCCAGTATATGGTTTTGGAGCTATAGCATTTATCTTCACAGCGTATAGATTAATAAAAGATAAACCAATGAAGAAGAAACTATTGTACATTCCAATTATATTTTTATTATGTATGCTAATTGCAACTTTAATTGAGCTTATAGCATCATATTTGTGTGAATGGACAATGGGAAAATGGATGTGGCAAACATATGCTAGAGATTATAAAATACATTTTCAAGGAAGAATTGCACTTTCTCCTTCAATAAGATTCGGGCTTGGAGGATTACTATTCTTATATGTTTTACAACCTTTGTTTGAAAAGCTAACAGATAAATTAGGAGAAAAGAAAGTAGGGATAGTATCATGGTTAGTAGCCTTAGTAGTTGCTGTTGATGCTATATATACATTTATTATTAAATAAGAAAGAGGAAACAAATGGAAGATACAGAAAAATATTTATCTTTTGCAAAGAATATTGCTTTAGATGCAGGAAAAATAATGTTAAAGTATTTCGATAAGGATGATATCACTAGTATAAAAGGAGATAGAACTTTAGTTACTTTAGCAGATAAAGAGATAAATGAGTACTTAATAAAAAGAGTAAAAGAAGAATACCCAGAGCATTCTGTAGATGGTGAAGAGGATACTTTTGGACATAGTAATTATGTATGGGTTTGTGATCCTGTTGATGGAACAGCTATGTATGCAAGACATGTTCCAGTTGCAGTTTTTTCACTTGCTTTAGTAGTAGATGGGAAACCAATAATAGGTGTTGTGTATGATCCTTTTATGGATAATCTATATTCAGCAAGTCTTGGACAAGGAGCTTTCTTAAATAATAAGAGAATAACAGTTAATGAAGGAACATTTAATGCAATGGCTTCTTTAGGACATGTTGATTTTTGGAATGGATCAGACTATAACTCAATTGATGTTTTAAAAGAGCTTTCTCAAAAGACATATATTGTAGCTGTAGGAAGTATAATAAGAGCAGCAATGTGCGTAGCATCAGGTGGATTCCTATTTGCAATATTTCCAGGTACTAAACATAAGAACTGTGATGTAGCTGCAGCAAAAATCATAGTTGAAGAAGCCGGAGGAAAAGTTACAGATTTTTTCGGAGATGAGCAACGCTATGATGAAAGTATCAATGGAGCTGTAATTACAAACGGAATAGTTCATGAAGAAATACTTAATTGTATTAAAAAGTTTAATGAAAATCATAAAAATAATTAGTTTTTTTAAAAAAGTTACCATAAAATAGATGGTAACTTTTATTTTTTTACAAAAACTTTTTGTATTTTTTACAAAAAGTGTTGACAATTTGAAAAAAATAGATATAATATACTTGTAAAACTTAAAGTAAACGAGATAATAAGTGCACGTATGTTTATAAGGAGTTATTATGAATAGTGTATGTTTAGTACATCCGGAAATAGCTTTAAGAGTTAATAATTTTAAATTAAGTTGTCACCCACAAATACTTAATTATATAAGAGAAACTAGTAATAATCTTTTATGCATTATTATCCTTAGAATACGTACGTCAATATTATATAAAGCCAAAGCGTAGTGTAAAGAAAATATAGTACCCAACAAACGCCTTATTAAGCTATATTTTCATATACTATCTTTGGTTCTTTTTATTTTTAAATATTATCTAAAGGAGTTTTTTATTTATGTGGAATGTTGTTTTTAACAAAGATAACTTGACTGAAAACGATGTTACTAAAAGGGTAAAAAAAGCCAGAGCATTTATAGTTGATACAGAAGATAATGTTTGGATGGTAAAGGTTAATGGCGTTTACATGCTTCCTGGCGGATGTGTTGAGCAGTCAGATGCAAATCCGTGTGGTACGGTAGTAAGAGAAGTTAGAGAAGAATTAGGAATTGATTTAAAAGAAAAGAAACTATTTCCTATGGTTAAAATTGACAATTTTGACAAAGATAGTAGAACAAGTGGGGAAAATGAACTATGCAATAAAAAGACAAGCACAATTATTTATTTAAGCCAAAATGATGATAAACCAGATGAAGTAAAAAGGAAATTGACTAAGCAAGAAAAGAATATGAATATGACAATTGAGAAAGTTCCACTTAAAGATTTTAAATCAAAAATGTTAATGCCAGGTAGATTAAACTATTATAAGAAATATTTTATGAAAGAAAATCTGGCTGCATTAAAAGCATACTATAAGGAAACTAACAGAAAAGATTTTTAAATAGAAAACAAGACATCTAAGATTTCTTAGATGTTTTTTTTATATAAGAAATGACTTAAATGAATATATATGATAAAATGTTTACGAAATCTTTTTTGAGGAGAGTGGGAATATGCTTAAAAAAGAAGTAATTATTAAAATTACTGTTTTATTAATAGTAATATTAATTGGACTATTTGGAGTACAAATAGATCGTCATAAAGATGCAGGAAGTTTAGAACCGGAAAATAATAGAATAGTTCATAGATTTTATGCACCGTTTTATACTACTATAGAATTTGATTTAAAAGGTAAAACGCCAGAGTCAGAAGAATATGTGAAGACAGATTTTAATTTTAACGTCTTAACAGATACAGGTGCACTTAGCTTTGTTAGAATACCAGTTGATTATAATAAGATAGAAGCTAATGAAACAAGACATTATAAAGTAGTGTTTTCAACATCCAGGGACAAAAGAGGCAGTAAAGATATAGATATTATTGTATATGATAATGAAGGAAAAGTTTTAGTTAAAGAAACCAAATACGATCCTTCAAGTGTATATTTTGTAGATGTAGGTATTGAGACAAAAGATGAAGGAATAGAAATTTCTAATGCTAGATATAAAGAGGGCGGAATAGTAATTCTTAAATTAGCTAAATACTATTACATAATGTTAGTATTTATATTCGCATTATTTGTTATACCAAAGTTAGAAGGTAAAATAATTAATGAAAAGAGTATGAAGCAAGCCCTTATTAAGTTTGTTTCATTAACAGCAATAGATTTAGTTTTATTAGCTAATATAGTTATTTTAAACTTATTTGGAATAAATAAAATTATTGATTATTTTTCATTAAACAGATTACAAGAAATAATAATAACAAATAAAGTGATATTTGAAGTATTATGCCTAATAGTTATTGTTGGATTAGTAAAGGGTGTAATTAATGAATATAAGATGAGTGAAGAAAAGGATAAAAAGAAATTTGCTCTTATGTATATTCTTCAGATACTAATACATTTTGTATTTGTAGTATTAGCGATAATAAGCGTTATAGTAGTGATAAAGATTATTCAAAACTTACTAGGTTGGTTAGTTGGATTATTTTTATTGTTTATTATGGGATTAAGAGCGACAAGCTCTATGAGTGATAAAGATGTAATTGGAGCTTATGCGTTCTATCGTTTATTAGGTTAATAAAAGAAAGGAGAAAACAAAATGGTAGAAATAGACTTTTTATGGAAAGATAGAAAAAGACCAATATTTGGGCTTCCATTATCTTTCACAACTTACAAATTAACAGATGAAAAATTATTAATTAAATCAGGAATTTTTTCAATCAAAGAGGAAGAAATCAAACTATATAAGATTACAGACCTTACACTTTTAAGAACATTACCTCAAAGATTATTTGGGGTAGGAACAATTCATATTTGTTCAGGAGATAAAACTACACCAGAATTTGATATAAAAGATGTAAAGAATTCTGATAAAGTAAAAGAACTAATTTCTGATTATGTTGAAGAATGTAGAGATAAGAAGAGAGTATCAGCTAGAGAAATTATTTCTACAATTGATGATGATGAAGATGACGATATTGATATTCATGGTTAAAAATTTATTGCAATTATTATTGCATTATGATAAGTTTAAACTATAAATGATTTAAAAAATCTATAATAAGGTTAATTATTTTTTAAGGAGGTAAAATATGGGATTTATCAAAGCATTCGCAGGTGCTCTAGGAGGCACTCTAGCAGATCAATGGAAGGATTTTATTATGCCAATGGGTGGTGTTAATGCTACAGCAGCAATAATACCAGCAGTTAAATCAGAAACAAATAATGGACGTGGTTCAAACACAAAAGGTTCTGATAATATTATTACAAATGGAAGTAAAATCTTAGTTCCAGACGGATATGCTCTTATTACATTACAAGATGGAGCCATCACAGGAATGATTTCTGACGTTGGTGGATACACATATACATCAGATGATCCAAATTCTAAATCTTTATTTGCAGGAGATGGATTTGTTGCTTCAACAATTACTCAAACATGGGAAAGATTTAAATTTGGTGGAATACCAGGATCACAACAAAAAGCATTCTATGTTAACTTAAAAGAAATACCAAACAATAAATTTGGAACACAATCTGAAATATATTGGGATGATGCATATTTAAATATTCAAGCAGGAGCTATGACAAGAGGAACATATACTTTAAAAATAGTTGACCCAATATTATTTATAAAGAATTTTGTACCAGTTAGTTTCGTTCAAGGAGATAGTGGTGTATTTGATTTTGCTGATATGGATAACCCAGCAAGTGAACAATTATTTACAGAAGTTGTAAGTAGCTTAGCTGCAGCATTCTCTATGTATACAAATGATCCTTCAAGAAACAATCGTATTACAAAATTACAATCTGATCAAATCGGATTTGCTAAGACTTTATCTCAAGCAGTTGAAGATGCATATGCTTGGAGAAGTGATAGAGGTCTAGAGATTGCTAAAGTTGCAATCGCTGCAATCGAATATGACGCTAATACAAAAGCTGTTCTTATCGATGTTCAAAAAGCAGATGCTCTATCTGGCTCTAGAGGAGATTCATTCTTCAAACAATCAGCTGCTCGTGGATTAGAAGGAGCTGGTGAAAACGGTGGTGGAGCAGCAGGAATGGCCTTTATGGGAATGGGAATTAATGCTGCCGGAAATGCTATGGGACAATTTGGTGTCGGAAGTGAACAATATTCAAATCCTAATTTAAGTTTCAATCAACAACAAAACGCAAAACCAGCAGAAGAGAAAAAAGAAGAAGATAAAGAAGAAGATCCATATGAAAGATTAGCAAAATTAAAGAAACTATTAGATCAAGGAGTTATTTCTCAAGAAGAATTTGATGCTGCTAAAGCAAAATTATTGGGGGTATAGTATATGGGAGATGAAAATATTTCATCTAATGATCCAACTATAATTCAAACTGACGTTAATGCTAAAAACGGCCAAAATAAATGCCCTAAATGTGGGGCTACAGATATATCAACTGATGTAAAGACTGGTAAACTAAGATGTAATTTTTGTAGATTTGAATTTGATGGAGAAAAGCTTCAAGGACTAGAAGAAGACGTAAGCAATCTTCGTGGAGAAGTTATTGCATCAGGAGCCCAAAATAGAGATTTGGGTAAGGATACAATCATTACTTTAAAGTGTACAAGTTGTGGCGCTGAAGTAGTTGTAGATACTAACGAGGCTACGTCTGCTAGATGCCATTGGTGTAGAAATACTTTATCAATTAATACACAAGTACCAAATGGAGCTGTACCAGATGTTATTCTACCATTCAAACTTTCAAAGAAAGATGCTGAAGGAAAGATTAGAGAATTTGTTAATGCAAGAAGATTCTTTGCTAATCCAACATTCAAAAAAGAGTTTACTACAGAGAATATAATGGGTGTTTATTTCCCATACATGATAGTAGATGTTAATGGACATTCTCATTTGTTTGGAAAGGGAGAAGTAGAAACAAGAAGATATACTGAAAAGCACGGTGATCATACTGAAACTTATTATGATGCCGATGAATATGATGTTGAAAGAGACTTTGATTTAGAAATAAGTGGTTTAACTATTGAATCAAATGTTGAAAGATTGCAAAGACATACTTCAGATAAAACAAATAATATCATCAATTCTATCATGCCATTTGATATAGAAAATGCTGTTAAATGGGATGCGAATTATATAAAAGGATTTACATCTGAAAAGCGTGATACTGACATCAATCAAATTAAGCCAATAGTTGATGCTCAAACAAAAGATATAGCAAGATTTGCAGCAAACGATACAATAAAAAAATTTGATCGTGGGGTTAGATGGACATCAGAATCATTTGATGTTAGAGGAAGACAGTGGAAGTCTGCTTATTTACCAGTTTGGTTATATAGTTATATGCAGAAAAAAGGATCTGGAACATTGTTACATTACGTTGCAGTTAATGCAAGAACTCTAGAGACTATGGGAAGTGTTCCAATAAATTATCCTAAGCTTATATTGTTCTCAATAATAATTGGAATATTGGGAATATTTACAAAAATACAGTTCGATTTCAAATACTATTGGGGCTTTTTCATAGCAGGAGCAATATTCTACGCTGTTATGTATTCAAAGTATAGAAATAATGATGCTAGACACACATATGAAAGAGAAACAAAAAAGACGATGAAGAACTTGAAAGCGAATGAGCAAAAAACTGGTCATCATCATCATGTTAGAAATTCAAGAATAGAAGGTGCCAATAATACAAGTATTACAGGTGCATATAAAGAATTAGATGATAAATAAAAGAAAATAAAGAGACACTAAATTTTATTTAGTGTTTCTTTTTTATGGACAAATTACAAAAAATGTTTAATAATAGTAATGTAAAAAGGAGATAGTAATGGAAAGATTAGATAAAGTAGTTTCAAATTATACAAGCTTTTCTAGACGAGAAGTAAAAGATTTGATTAAAAAGAAAAGAATTAAAGTAAATGATATCTTTGCGGCTAGACCAGAGCAAAAAGTTGATGAAGAAAAAGATGTTATAAAAATAGATGAAGATATTTTAACTATAAAAAAATATGTGTATATAGTGATGAATAAACCTAAAGGATATATAACTGCTACAAGAGACAATAATCAAGAAACAGTTATTGATTTATTAGATGAGGACTACTTGATTTATGATATCTTTCCAGTGGGTAGGTTAGATAAAGATACTACAGGACTTTTAATTCTTACAAATGATGGAGCATTTTCTCATGAGATAGTATCTCCAAGAAAAGACCATATAAAAGTATATGAAGCAGATATTGATAAAGACATTACAGATAAAATGATTAAAGGTTTTGAAAATGGAGTAAAACTA
>Ga0310697_10006498_pt1 | contig 11105 bp, 10 predicted proteins | sample 172DNAGHGlowgp2_FD_203883 | JGI IMG/M metagenome (GOLD analysis project Ga0310697, IMG submission 203883) | Sheep rumen microbial communities from Palmerston North, Manawatu-Wanganui, New Zealand - 1728 DNA GHGlow gp2 (v2) (version 2) | ecosystem: Host-associated > Mammals > Digestive system >... | reverse complement strand
CACTTGTCAACTGTCACTTGTCAACTGTCACTTGTCAACTGTCACTTGTCAACTGTCACTTGTCAACTGTCACTTGTCAACTGTCACTTGTCAACTGTCACTTGTCAACTGTCAACTATCTAACGCACGACGTAGTCGTCAGTGTCGTTGCAATAGCAGTCAGGATGTTAATCAGAGTCTGGATGATAAATTTCCAGAAAGCCTTCTTCCCCTCCTTACGGTAGTTGGGAATCATGTTGATGATAATTTTCGCAATATAAAAATAAATCCGTTTCATTCGTGTTCGTTATAAAATTTTCTCTAACTCTCTAACTTTTGTAAGCAGCGAGAGCCATCATGCTCGCATGTTTGGCCGAGTCGAGTCAAAAGTCAACGAAGTTAATTCTTGATAAATTATCCGTAAAATCCGCGTCATCTGTGGTTTGAATAATTATACGAGGGAATACATCTGACCTCAGGTCTCTTCCATCAGACTTCAGCCCTCAGCCCTCAGACTTCAGACATCAATTAGTTTCCGTCTCCGATGTCGCCGTAGTCCGGGTCACTACCACCGCCGGTATTGCTGCCACCTCCGGTATTCGTGCCATTCGAGTCATTCGTGTTCGTTCCATCAGTGTCCTCCGTGTCCTCAGTGTTCGTTGAACCCTTTACACGTTTGAATTCCGCCTTGGTCTGGAAGCGTTCCTGCCATTTCTTCGGCAGGCTGATGTCGATACTCGCCGTTAGGTCACTGATAGAGAGGTCCGAGACCTCCAATGCACGGTTCACGTCGATGTCCAGAGTCGGATCCGCTGCCAACTTAGCCTGTAGCTTCGCTTTCAGCTGTCCCTGCGTGATGGAACCGCTCACCTTCGGACGGAATGTCAGCCCCTCGGGCGAACAGACAACCTTCGCATTCAGACCCAATACGAGCGGCAGTCGCATCTCGATTTGTTTCATCACAGCTGCCACGTCAGCCGCTGTCACGGTCGAGCCGTCTGCCAGATACTCGCAGAGCGCATTAAAGTCCAGCGACTGCTGATTCACCAAACGAGGAACGACGATGTCCTCATCCGTCATGTGGTTGTGAAGTTTGAAAAATTGCACGTTTAGTGCCATGTTTGTGGCCTCTTGCCGGTAGAGGACTTGGTATTTACTGCGTTGTCACAGCCCGGCGGAAGTTAAACAAATAAAATGATGTGATTTAGAATCACGCTGCAAAGGTACTATCATGGCAACGACATAAGTTTCACGGTATACCGTGTAACTAATTAACATAAATTAATAACAAATGGTACAAAAAAACTGAGATGAAATTCACTTTCTCCCGAAAGTTTCCCCAGTCTGACTATGCCCGGCTCCTTCATGAGATGGGTGGACTGATTGAAACACTCCGCATCAACAGCGGATGCAACGTGAAGAGTATGATGTCTGATCTCCATGTCAGTCATCTGTCGTTAAAAAAGTGTTAGCCGGAGACCCAGCCCATCCTTATTATTATCTGGCCGTCCTGGTCTACATCCTTAGAAAGGCCTCTCGTGACCCTCGGACTGTCATAGAGTTCTTCAACGACCTCCGCCTGCTCATCCTCAGTTTCTTCGAACACCCACCTCCCTATTCGTACTTTCCATACTATCCGTGTTCGAAAAAACACTTCATTAATTCAAATCATCGTTTTTATTAATGAAATCGATAAATCGAATTAATAAACGGCCATTTCTTGGTTTCCGTTGAGAGTGACGTACTCGCACAAAGTCAAATTTACTTGAACTATGTCGAGTCGTGACTGAAGTCAACGAAGTTAAATCACGGAAAGCACAGAAATAATCAAGAATGAAGGATTTAGTGAGTATCATCATGCTGTCGCATAATAACGGACAGTATGTTGAGGAAAGCGTCAGAAGTGTCATGGCGCAGACATACACGAACTGGGAACTGATAGTCGTGGACGACAACTCGCAGGATGGCACCATAGCGAAGATGATGGAGCTGAGGGATGAGAATAGCAGAATAAAAATCTCTCAGGCGGTATACGACAGAGGGGCTTCCGTGAACAGGAACGCGGCATTGAAAGATGCCCGCGGACGGTGGATTGCATTCCTGGATGTAGGTGACGTGTGGCATCCCACGAAGCTGGAGCGACAGATAGCATTTATGGAAGAGAACGGCTATGCTTTCTCATATACTGGCTATGGACTGATGGATATGGAATCACGGAATCGCGGAGTTATGGTTAGCGGGAAGGTGCATGTGACACATGAGGATATAATGCGTTGCTGCTGGCCGGCATACCTGACGGTGATGTATGATGCGGAGAAGGTCGGGCTGGTACAGGTGCAGAACCTCAAGAATAATAACGACTACGCGCTGTGGCTGAACATCAGCGAGAAGCATGACTGCCATCTGCTGAACGAGAACCTGGCTGTCAAGAGGACGCACTGGGGACGACTTGGTGGTCTGATCAGGACGGACAAGGTGAAGTGGCGGTATGAGGTGTACCGCAAGGAGGAGGACCTCGGACGGGTTGTGTCGTTCTTTTATACGCTGCGAAATGCAGGATATGGTATGTGGAAGTGGATGAGGTATGTAAAACGTAGGACAGCCTGGTAAAGCTCAATTGTCACACAGATATCACAGAAACCACAGATTTCATAGGTTCACCAAGTGCATTTATTAAGGCAATTTGAAATCTTGTCGAGAGACACTATATAAAAATCGATGTATGGGGTGGGCTCTTATCAGGGTCTCTCATAAAGAAAAAGGTTCAATAACCTGATAGTCTTGCCCCACTTTTTAAAAAACGGGATTATGAATGAAGAAAAAATAATTGAGCAATTCCATTACTTTAATATTAAGACTGATATCGACTCGGTTTTTGGTAATTGGGCAGTGTCAACTGATGGTGACGTTGTGAATTGTCTATATCCTTATGCTATTCTTTCTATTCATTTCAGAGATGCTGATTGGTTACAGAAGATGAAACAGAAAGTGTGGTTTAAACCGGAATGTGAAGATGCATTAAGACAAGCTCTCAGTAGAGCGCGTGAGATAAGGGAGCTAATAAATGTAGATTTACCGATAAAAACATGAGACTAATGGGGATCCCGCTGGTCTCTCATAAGACAAAAGGTTCAATAACAGCGGGTCCACCCTCTTTAATTGCCCATTTTTTAGAATGAAGCATTTCTGTTTAGCGCTCATATATACCATTCTTTTCATATTGCCATACCATGCTTTTGCTAAGAAGGTTAATATCCAGACCTTTGACGATCTCGTAAGGGCTGAGCGAATAAGCAATAGTACATTGGTGATAAAGAAGGAGATAGATCTTAATAAGCGCATAGTGAAGATAGCAGCTGGAAGTACTCTAATATTTAAAGGTGGTAGTTTGAAAAATGGTACTGTGGTCGGGGCCCAAACAAAGCTTAGGAGAACAAAGAATAATATTTTTCATAACTGCGAGATAAAGGGTGAATGGGTTATTGAGTGTGCTTACTCCACGATGTTTGATAAAGATGTGGATGCGATGACTTTATTGAAGAATATGTCACGTCTATCTCCTAATCTTAAATTATCGACTAATCGCTCATACAACTTATATGCTCAAGGTGAAACAATCAAGGCAGAGAGGCTAGAGGGTGATGGCAAAGATAAACCAAAGTTAGCATTTCATACAACGAATCCAAATATTGATGGGATAGTAATTTATGGTAACAATGTGACATTGAGAAATCTTGCAGTAATAGATGACTATGACGTAAAGAACAATGTTGTATATGGTTCAAATACACCAACTATTGGAAATACTATCGCAGTTAAAGGTCCTAATAATACTGTCGAGACACTAACCATTGAAGATAGTGATTTTAGTGGAGGAACAAGCAGTTCTTGGGTTGCTTCTTCACAGGTCAAAAATTGCCTAGTGAAAGGATGTACTTTTTCTGGATACATGGCAGACCACGGAGTTTATTGCTCAATGAAAGCTGAGACATTTAAGGTTATGAATTGTAGAATCAATGATGTAACGCAAGTGAGCGGCTTATTCAAGGTGCGGACATCAGAACGATTGAAATACTATGGTCTCTCTAATGTGAAGGCTCATAATTACAACGGTTATCTTGCGGTGGTTTCATTGTTAGAAACTCCGATGGCAGAGATTGAGTTCGACCATATCACGGTTACGAAGGACGAGGGGAATAATTCTACTTTTTATGGTTTCTGTATGGGTGATGAGACGAATAACTTAAGAGGCAAAGGATATAATGCAAAACGCATTACGGTTAGCGACTCTCTGTTTGGATACGGATATAGTGGTAATTCTATAATCTATCCAGGAGCAGGTAAGAGTGTTTGTGTCGAAGAAATCATTTACGATCATGTAGAAGCCTACGAATCAAACTTCGGCGGTGGATGTTCAGATAGAATTTCTGTCAATAACAGTCGTTTTAATGAGTGTAGTGGCGACAAGGGAATATACCTATGCACCAAAGAGTTATCTATAAAAAAAAGCAAATTGAATAACAGTAAAGCAAGCAACTGCCTTCTCTTGGCGAACTACGACAATGATTTTATGCAAAAACTATCACTCCAGAATGTAGAAATAGACGCGAACGCAAATACCCTCATCAACATAGTTAGCGGCAGTCAGATTGGCTTACAACTTAAAGACTGTAACCTTGTCAAAGTACCACGTGATATATATAAGAAACCTAAGACTTGTAGAGTAGACTATAAGAAGGTTGAAAAATGATATTATTTTAATCATTATATATGAAAGCAGTTATTTTAGCAGCAGGTTTGGGCACTCGTTTGCGCCCAATCACAAATGAGGTGCCTAAATGCATGGTGCCAGTGAATGGAATTAGAATCATTGACAAACAGATTGATAATCTTTTATCAAATGGTGTTGATGAAATATATGTGGTTGATGGTTACAAGGCAGAAGTGCTTGCTGAACATTTGAAGACCAACTTCCCGCAGGTTCATATTGTTTCTAACCCCCGTTATGCAGAGACAAACAATATGTATTCGCTCTACTTGACATCCAAGTATGTGAAAGATGAAGAGTTCTTGTTAATGAATGCTGATGTCTACTATGATTCCAATATCATAGCTGGCATGTTGCAGGGTGAAAATCTGAGCAAGATCGCTTGTGACCGCTCACAATATCTTGAGGAATCTATGAAGATTACTTTGGATGGAGAAATAATAAATCATATCAGCAAGAAGATTAGTGAAACTGACCATTATGCAGTTTCAATTGATGTATATCGCATCTCTGCAGAGGATTCAAAAGTGCTCTTTAAAGAAGTGGAAGATACCATTGAAGGCCGTAAGGATGAAAATTCCTGGACCGAGGTGGCATTGGACAACATCTTCCCGAAAACAAGCTTTAAACCTTATGTGATTGAGGGCCGCTGGTTTGAGATTGACAATCATGACGACCTTCACAAGGCAGAAGAAATCTTCAAAGGCGACAAGTTATGCAAGAATTAAAATCCATCCAGCTATACATGCTGGATATGGATGGAACTATCTACAACGAGGATACACTGATTCCTGGTGCTTTGGAGTTTTTTAAGCTGCTCCAAGCACAGGGGAAGCAGTATGTCTTTATGACGAACAATTCGTCAAAAGGCAAGATCTCGTATGTGGAGAAGTTAAGGAGATTGGGCATTGACGCAACAGAGAAACATATAGCATCTTCTGTCAACGCGACGGTGATGTACCTGAAGGAACGCGAGCCGGGAGCAAAGCTCTTCTTGGTGGGTACAGAATCTTTGAAGAAAGAGTTGTTAGATGAAGGTTTCGATGTGGTTCCAGTAGAGTATCGTGGTGATGATATTGACTATGTGCTACTTGGGTTTGATACAGAGCTGAATTATGAGAAGGTGAGGGGAGCCTGCTACTATGTGAGTCGCGGCTATCCCTATATTGCCACCAATTGTGATTTAAAGTGTCCTGTATTGGATAACAAGTTCATCCCTGATTGTGGTGCTATTGCCAAGATGATTGAACTGGCAACTGACAGAATGCCACAGTTCCTTGGCAAGCCTGAGCGCACCATGGTTGATGCTGTTTCTGCAGAATGGAATGTGCCGATTGAAAAGATTGCTTGTGTGGGTGACCGTCTCTATACAGACATTGCTGTTGGTATTAATGCCGGTGCAACATCCATCTGTGTTCTAACCGGTGAAGCAACACCCGAAGAGATTGAAGGTTCCGACCAGAAACCTGATTATTGTTTTGATTCTATCAAAGAATTATACGAAGCATTACTCTAGACTATGTATTACAACTTAATCAAGACCCCTGCCTTTATGAAGACGGGAAAGGGAATCTTAAAGAGTATTGACCAGATACTTGAAGATGCCCACCTTATATACAGAAAGAAAATCCTTGTTACTCAGGATAATCTCTATCAGGAGTATGAGCAGGATTTGGCAAATGTAAGGTTTGACAAGGTCGTGATTGTGAAAGGTGGAAATGTAGATGAGGTTCCGACCGTAAAAGAACAGTGCAAAGAAACTGATGCATTGATTGTGGCCTTTGGTGGAGGTAGTGTACTTGATTTGGTTAAGTATGCAGCCAGCCAGCTGGATATGCCATATATCAATGTCCCTTCTGCTCTGTCAAATGATGCCGTTTATTCTTGTGTTGCACGTTTGACAAAGAACGGGAAGAAATTCAGCTTTGGAGTGCAGCCACCTATTGGGATTATTGTTGATATCAATATCATCAACAAGTCACCAGAAATTCTTCTATATGCTGGTGTGGCTGATATTGTTTCCAACCTCTCTGCAATTCAAGACTGGTTGCTTGCACATAATGAGATAGGGGAACCTATCAATGAGTTATCCTATATGTTAGCCAAAGAAGCCGCATTGCCTTTGCTTCGCTATAAGAAAGAGGATTTGCACTCTGATGGACTCATCTTAGATTTGGTTAATGGTATTGTAACCTCAGGTCTAGCTATGATTGTATCGGGTAATACTCGTGGTACAAGTGGCGCAGAGCATTTGATTAGTCATGCGATTGATGAATATTTTCCAGAAAAATCAACAATCCATGGAATTCAGGTAGGTTGGGCACAGGGTATTATTGCTAAGAGATATAGGAATGACCCATATGAGATTAATGAATTCTTTCAAAAGATAGGATTGAAGGATGTTTTTGATAAGATGGTTCCATGGAAGGAGGAGGAATTTAATGGTTTAATACCTTATGCACGACTAATAAGGAATAGATTTACCATTTTTAATATGATTTGTTAATCTAATGGATCATTTGTCTATTTGTTTACTATTCTTTGGTGTTGAATATTTTTAAATAATTAAGTATGTTTAATATTGTTACAAGTGTTTATTTGGATAGAATAAGAAGGTGTGGATGGCTTGTTTTATCATTTATAATACGTTATTTTGTAAAAATTGAAAAAGGGAGAGTGTGTTGTTGGGCATATTCATTTAAGCAATATGGATGTAGTCCAAGATATATTACAGAGTATATACTAGATGAATGCCCTGAAATGTTTGATATTTATTGGGTATTTAATAAAGGAGTAGACATTCAAGATATGGATGACAGAATCCATATTGTTTATAACAAAACTTTACGTTTTCTAGTTAAAGTATATTCTTCTGAATTTGTTATTACAAATTCAAGAAATGATTTGTTTGGTAATTTTTTTATCAAGAAGAAACGTCAGATATATATACAAACATGGCACGGTTCATTCCCCTTAAAGAAAATAGAGAAAGATGCTGAAATTGAATTGGGGCCAGTTTATGTGCGTAGGGCCAAAGCGGATTCCAGAATTTGTAATTTAATGTTGTCAAACTCTGATTTTTTTACAAATCTTATACGGAAATCATTTTGGTATGATGGAGAGATATTGCAGAAGGGAATACCTCGTAATGATATATTCTTTAACAAAAGGAAAGCTATATCTTTAAGGCGTGAGATTTCTTTGGAAAATGGCTTAAACCCTAATGAGACATTATTTGTTCTGTATGCGCCTACATTTAGAAATGATGGGAAATCTGATCACTTTAAATTAAATTGGTCTGTAATAATCGATTTGTTTGAGAAAAAGTTTCAAAAGGATGTAAGACTCTTTTTAAGACTACACCCCAATTCTTTGGGATTAATAGACTTAAAGTCTTTGATTAAAGATAATCGTATAATCAATATGTGCTATTATCCGGATATGCAAGAATTATTATGCGTAGCAGATATATTAATTACAGACTATTCTTCATCTATGTTTGATATTGCTTTATTGAATAAGCCTTGTTTTTTATATGCTGATGATGTGAATTCTTATGATAGAGGATTATATTTTAATTTAAAAAAGTTACCTTTTGCTTTTGCAGATAACGAAGACAAATTGTTGCAGAATATTAAGAATTTTAGTATTGATTCATACTTGTTAAATCTCAATCGTTTCAAAAACGATGTTATGAAAGTATGTGAAGATGGTCATGCATCTGAATCTGTTGTTAATTGGATGAAGGCTCACAAATAAGAACTGTTATTGAAGGTGTTATTGGCTTGTTAAAAGCTTTAAACAAAGTTTTATGTCAACTAATACTGATAATAAACGCATAGCCCGCAATACAATATTTATGGCAATACGAATGGTAATCGTACTAGCTATAAATTTGTATGCCACGCGACTGATTTTGTCAGCAATAGGTGTGGTAGACTATGGTATTTATACTGTAGTTTGTGGTGTCGTCGCTATGTTTGGTTTTTTAAATTCAGCGATGTCTAATGGCATACAAAGGTTCTATAATTTTGAGATGGGTAAAGTTGGAGAGGCTGGTGTCACAAGAGTCTATAATGCATCTTTACGTATCCAATTCATAGTAGCCTTTATTGTATTTGTCGCTACAGAAATAGTGGGCGTATGGTATCTTAACAATAAAATGGTGTTGCCACCAGAGAGGCTTTCGGCTGCTTTTTGGGTGATGCAGTATTCTATTTTTTCCTTAGTCATCATCATTATTCAAGTGCCTTATGTGTCCTACATCATTGCGAGAGAGAAATTGGATTTTTATGCTATGATGAGTGTGGGAAATGCGGTGTTGACCTTGTTGGCAACAATATTGTTATCTTATATTGATTTTGACAGGTTAATAACATACGGATTCTTCTTGTTTGTCATACACGTTTTGTTTTTCCTTGCCTATTTACTTTATTCAAAGAGAATATCAGTCAATCTTGTATTTGAAAGGAAAACAGATTATGCTCTTTTTAAGGAAATGGTACAATTCTCTGGATGGAATTTGCTGGGTACTTTTGCTGGTGTTGGTAAGGAGCAAGGTACAGATGTTATTCTTAATTTTTTCTTTGGCCCAATAGTCAATGCAGCAAGAGGTGTGGCAAATCAAGTAAATGGAGGACTGCAAAGTCTGGTTTCCAATCTAAGTATTTCAGTGCGTCCTCAGGTTACCAAATCTTATGCAGAAGGAAATATAAATAGGACAATGAACCTTACTTATAGTATCAGCAAGGTTAGTTGTATCATTCTTTATATGTTCTCACTTCCAATTATTTTGGAGATAGATTTTATTCTGAGAATTTGGTTGGGTGATAATGTTCCAGAGCATACACAAAATTTTGTGTTAATAATAGTTGCAACTTCTTTTTTGAACAATTTAAATTCAGCAATATCCGGCGTAGTGCACTCATCGGGCAAAATGAAAAAATACCAAATTGTTGGGTCTGTTCTGACACTCTTCTCAATTCCTGCTATATATATAGTTTTGAAATTAGGAGGATCCCCGGAAATGGCACTCTGGGTTATATTTGTATCAATGATTATTGTTCAAATTGGAGCATTATTGGTTTTAAAGACGATTGTAGATTATTCGATAATGAATTATCTTAGGTATGTTATTCTACCTTTCTTGTTAATTGTAGTTTTATCTATAGCCCCTCCCCTTTTCGTGCTTAATTTGATGGAGGAAGGCGTTAAAAGATTTGTAATTCTCACTTCGATTTCATTTATAGCAACAGGAATGGCAACGTATTATGTTGCCTTAAACAAGACAGAAAAAGAAATATGTATGTCATTCCTGGCAAAATTGAGAAATGCGAGGTAATAATATGAATTGTCAATTCTCACCATTTACACATTAATATAATTTGTAATGTACTCATTGATGGAACAAACACCATTTCTGGTGTTTATGAATCTACTTAATTATACCCTTATTGTTATTGGCCTTATGTCAGTTATGTTGAAGGGAGGGTTTAAAAGCAAGTTGAACCGTCAATTTGTATTTATTTTACTTTTGCTATTTGTCATATACCCTTTTTACTCAGGAGATTTTTTCCATTATGCTGAAGGTTTTTCAGTGTTTAAAAAAGGTTTTACTGATTATAAGGAGCCTGTATATCAGTTTCTGATGGATATCTCACCATCATATTCAATCTTCAGGATGATTGTATGGGGAGTGTCTTATTTGATTTTTATTCGCATTGTTCAGAACTTGAAAATACATTTTGATGTTGCGCTTTTATTCTTCTCTTTCCTCTATTTGCTCTATTTTTCATATGGTCGTGTAACGGCATCAATGGTTATCATGTATTTAGGCCTTTCTCTGATAACAGTTTACCCCTATAGACACAATTATGTTCGTTTAATAATCGGTTTTATTTTAGTTGGCACATCCTATTATTTCCATAAGACAGCACTCTTCGGAATTGCAGTTGTTATAGTGTCACTACTTATATATAATTTGAATAGAAAACGATTATTATTATTGTTATTGTTTATACCAGTTTCATTAGGAACAATAGGAGCGTTTTTAGCAAATATAATGGATATGTCGGCAGTTCCCGATAGCGGAGTAATAGATGTGTTTGTTGCCCAAAAATATATGAAAGGAGAAGCGTCTGGTGGATTTGATATGGGAGCAGGCATTTCTAATTTTATGATGCGCACTAGTTTTTATATTTTTTTGTATATCTATATATATTCTATTTTCAAAGGAAAATATTCCCAGATTCCATGTCAGATAAAAGTTTTTGGAACTGCAGCTTTTTTATGTGTTGTCGGAGCATCAGTCTTTGCTTTTGACTTTGGGGTAAACACATATGTTTTATATTACAGATTT
>Ga0310697_10006497_pt1 | contig 11106 bp, 8 predicted proteins | sample 172DNAGHGlowgp2_FD_203883 | JGI IMG/M metagenome (GOLD analysis project Ga0310697, IMG submission 203883) | Sheep rumen microbial communities from Palmerston North, Manawatu-Wanganui, New Zealand - 1728 DNA GHGlow gp2 (v2) (version 2) | ecosystem: Host-associated > Mammals > Digestive system >... | reverse complement strand
CCAAGGCGCTGTTCACCGGCCGACTGTCGATAAGTATTTGCGAGTAGGCCTGGCCGAGGCCGTTGATGCGCACTTCGTTGGCTCCGCAGTTTTGGCAGGTGTTCTCCACGCGCAGCCCGGTGCTGAAGTTCAGCGCCTGTCCAAGGTTGGTGGCGCTGACGGCCTCCATCTGCTCGCCGTCGACGACTCCGACGGCCGTTGGCGCTTCGCTGCGCACGGTGCTGTGCTGTGTGGCTGTGACCACCACCTGGCGCAGGCGGATGGTGTCGCCGTGGCTCTGCGCAGCAGCCAACAGCGGCAATAGCAATATGGTTGTGATGATTGCTTTTTTCATGACAAATTGAATGTATTGTATAAAACCATAACCAACTCTCCCCCTAAGTTTCGGGGGATGAGACCCCGAAGGGGAGCGGGTATGACAAAAAAAACGATAGGGAATCGTGGTGTGTCAGGCCATCGGTGGCGCCCGCAGCATTGCAACCCCGTGGCAGGGATCCGCAGCCTTTTCTTCAGTGGCGATAGGATACCTGTCAGCGGTGGGGAAAAGCAACGATGCCTGACCCCAGGCTTGCCCGAAATAATCCTGCCACAGGAAGTGGCAGTACGGGCAGTCGGATTGATGGTGATGATGCTTCTCGAAATGGCCGAAACATTGCCGACAGTCGTCATGGGCATCAACGGTGTCGTGATGCACATGCAGCGATGTGGGTATCACCCCCAGCAGGTAGCTGGCCAACAGGATGATAGGGGCTATATGTCGTAGCGTTCGGGCCATTCGAAAATTTTTGCAAAAGTACGGATATTTTTGAATCTGGACATTTTTTTTTAGCCATATCCTAAAAAATGTGTATCTTTGCACTTGCAATTAAAGCAAATTATTAACCCTAAAACAAAGAAAGACAATATGAGCAAGAAATTTATCTGCCCCGTGTGCGGCTATGTTTATGAAGGCGACGAAATGCCCGAGAAGTGCCCCATCTGCGGCAAACCTATGCAGGAAATGAAAGAGGACATCAAGACGTGGGCTGCCGAGCACATTGTCGGTATGGCCAAGGATGCCCCCGAGGATATCAAGGCTGACCTGCGCATGAACTTCGAAGGCGAGTGCAAAGAGGTAGGCATGTACCTGGCCATGGCCCGTGTAGCCCACCGCGAGGGCTATCCCGAAATCGGCCTCTACTGGGAGAAGGCTGCCTACGAGGAGGCTGAGCACGCCGCCAAGTTCGCCGAACTGCTGGGCGAAGTGCTGACCGACAGCACCAAGGAGAACCTGAAGATGCGCGTCGATGCCGAATATGGTGCCACCGCCGGCAAGACCGACCTGGCCAAGCGCGCCAAGGCTCTCAACCTCGACGCCATCCACGATACCGTCCATGAGATGGCTCGCGACGAGGCCCGCCACGGCAAAGCCCTCGAAGGTCTGCTGAACCGCTATTTCAAGTAGTAAGGTGTGAGTCGTCTTTAGCACTTAAAACTCACAGCTTAACGCTTAAAACTCAACTGATGTCCTTCCGCAAGAACATATCCAAAATCCTCTTCCCACTGACCTGCTGGTACGCGGTGGGGGTACGTTTTCGCAATATGTTCTATGCCATGGGCATCATCAAACAGGAGGCTCCCCACATCACCACCATCGGTGTTGGGAACCTTTCTACCGGCGGCACCGGCAAGACCCCCCATGTGGAGTACCTGCTGCGCCTGCTCGCCGACCGCTACCCCACGGCCATGCTGAGCCGTGGCTACAAGCGTAAAACCAAAGGCTACGTCGAAGACGACGGCAGCCACGACCCGGCCCTGCTGGGCGACGAGCCCGCCATGATTGCCACCAAGTTTCCCCTGGTGAAAGTGGCTGTCTGCGAGAAGCGCCTGGAAGGGGTGCAGCGCCTGATGGCCCAGCCCCCCACCCCGGAGAAAACGGATCTTCCGGAGAAACCGGAAAATCCGGAAAACCCGGAACCTCCGGAAAACCCGGAACCTCCGGAAAACCCCGCCATCCCCCAGCTCATCGTGCTCGACGATGTCTTCCAGCACCGCCGCATCAAACCCAGCATCAACATTCTCCTCACCGGATACGGGCGCCCTTACTACAACGACCACATCCTGCCCTACGGCGACCTGCGCGAATTCAAGAGCGCCCGCTTCCGCGCCAACATCGTCATCGTCACCAAATGCCCACCGGTGCTCGACCCCGTCGAGCGCCACAACATTGCCCACGACCTGGCCTTGCAGAACTACCAGAAAATCTTCTTCTCCTATCTCGTCTACGGCCGTCCCACCACACTCGACGGCCACGCCACCGACATCGACCTCGGCCGCATAGACAACGTGCTGGCCGTCACAGGCATTGCCCACCCCGACCCCTTTGTCGCCGAGCTCCGCCAATGCACCCGCACCCAGCACCTTGCTTTCGCCGACCACCACGACTTCTCCGCCAGCGACATAGCCCGCATATGCAACGCCTTCGAGTCCATGCCGGGCACAAACAAAATCATCCTCACCACCGAGAAGGATGCCATGCGTCTGCACGGCAAGACAGGCAACCTGCCTGTCTACTATCTCCCCATCACGGTGGCTTTCCACAAAGAAAAAGACTTGGACTTCGACGCACTGATCGAATCCACCGTCCGCGAGAACATCTCGTTCCTCAGCAAACTCAGCATCTGGAGTTAAACCTGGGGCGCAGGCTGCCAGCCTGCGAAAAATGGGACACAGGCTGCCAGCCAGCGAAAATCACTTCTTAATATAGCTCAAGAAATCCAAATCGATGCTCAAACTCACAAAGGGCTTGAGCAGCCATGCCTTGGACGTCACGTCGTCGATGCTCAGGCTGTTGCCGATGATATCGCCGTTGTTGTATCCGTCCTTAAGCACCTGGTATTCGGCAATGTTCAATCCGAGGGTAAGGTAGAAGAAATCCACGAAACGGAAACTGGCGCCGACATAGAAATTCTTGAAAAGGTTGCTGCCGCCGAAGCCCACATAGACACCGATGTCATAGGCAAAATCCTGGTCGAAACGGCGTATCTGAAGGCTGGTGCTGTCGGGACCAAGGGTGTGCTTCTGGTTGAAATACTTGGTCAGGTCCCACAACATGACGGAGGCACCGGTGACGTAGTCGAACTCGATGTCGCCGGCATTGCGGTTGCTGATGTAGCGGTCGTAGGTGCCCGTCGTGGGACCGGCCTTGAGGCGTATCTCCCAGTCGGGGGTGCGATAGAACCGCATGGCCACGCCCTGTATGGGGCGCACCTTCTTCTTGCGGTTGGTGGCCTGCGCCACACGCTCCTCGGCGGCACGGGCACGCTCGACCAGGTACTTGTTGGCCTCTTCCTTGCGCACATTTTCCAACTCGGCAATGCGGACAATGGTCCGCAGCGAGTCCACCATGTGGATATAGTAGTTGCGCTCGGCCTCGAACTTTTCCTTGTCCACGCCGTTGGCCGAAAGTATCTCGCGGTAGAACACCTCCTTCTCCTGCAGGGCCTTGAGGGCTGCCGTGTCGGCCTCGCGGCGGACGACGGTGTCGGTATGGTAGATGTGCAGAGTGTCGGTGCGGTAGAGACGGAGGGTGTCGGTGCGGAGGACATAGACGGTATCCGGGACGGGCGACGCAAGCGTCGCCCCACGCGACAAAGCCCGCACCTCGAGAAGCTGCGGCGCAGCCTCCGACGGCTCCCACTCGCCCGCTCCGGCATCGACAACGCTGTCGGCCACCGGAGCCACACGCAGGGTGTCCTGCGCCCGCAGCGGCAGGCACAGCAACAAGGGCAACGCTATGAGCAGCAGGCGTTTCATTTCAGTCGTTCAATCATTTGGTCCACCGTCAGGGTCTCCTGTGTGCCGGAGGTCATGTCCTTGAGGGTGACGGTGCCGTCGCGCAGCTCGCTCTCTCCCACAAAGGCCACGAACGGGAACCCCTTGCGGTTGGCGTAGTCCATCTGTTTCTTCATCTTGGCGGCGTCGGGATAGACAAGCGTGGCAATGCCGGCGTCGCGCAGCTGATGGGCGCAGCGGATGCAGTGCTTGAGTTCCTCGGGGCCGAAGTTGACGAACATCACGCGGGCCGACTGGCCGAGGTCGGCGGGGAAGAGCTCGAGCTCGGTGAGCACGTCGTAGATGCGGTCGGCGCCAAACGAGATGCCCACGCCGCTGACGCCCGGCATGCCGAAGATGCCGGTCAGGTTGTCGTAGCGGCCGCCACCGCAGATGCTGCCGATGCTGACATTCTTGGCCTTGACCTCGAAGATGGCGCCGGTGTAGTAGTTCAGCCCGCGGGCCAGGGTGAGGTCCAGCTCCACCTCGCACTCGAGGCTGAAGAGGCCGATGAGGTCGAACAGCTCGGTGGTCTCCTCGACGCCCTTGAGGCCCACCTCGATGCCAGCGAAGAGCTCCCGCAGGCGGGCCAGCTTCTGGCGGGCGTCGCCCTGCAGGTCGAAGACGGGGTTGAGCGCCTCGATCTGCTGCTCGCTGAGGCCGCGTTCGCGCAGCTCGCCGCGCACGTTGTCGAGGCCTATCTTGTCCAGCTTGTCGATGGCCACAGTGATGTCCACCAGCTTGTCCGGCGCACCGATGAGCTCGGCAATGCCGGCCAGGATCTTGCGGTTGTTGATTTTCACCACCACGCCGATACCCAGGCGGCGGAACACCTCGTCGATCATCTGCACCAGTTCCAGCTCGTTGAGCATCGAGTCGGACCCAATCATGTCGGCGTCGCACTGATAGAACTCGCGGTAGCGGCCCTTCTGCGGCCGGTCGGCACGCCACACAGGCTGAAGCTGGTAGCGGCGGAAGGGCAGCTGCACCTGCTCGCGGTGCTGCACCACGAAGCGGGCGAAGGGCACCGTGAGGTCATAGCGCAGGCCGCGCTCGCAAATCTGCGGCGCCACCTTGTGGTAGTCCTGCTGGAAGTCCACGCCTTCCATGAAGTCGCCGCTGTTCAAAACCTTGAAGAGCAGCTTGTCGCCCTCTTCGCCGTACTTGCCCATCAGAGTCGAGAGGTTCTCCAGCGACGGCGTCTCGATGGGTTCGAAGGCAAAAGCCTTGAAAACAGAGCGGATGGTGTCGAAAATATAGTTGCGGCGCGCCATCTCGACGGGCAGGAAGTCGCGCGTTCCCTTTGGTATAGAGCATTTAACTGTAGCCATATATTCACTTTTTTGAAACTGCAAAGATACGAAGAAACGACGATATGGCAAAATTTAATTTTCCACCCCTCCCCCACCCCGTCGAAAACCACCTCCGGAACGGCTCGTTTTAACCAATTTTAACAGTTTTTCCAACTACCTATAAACCAGCTATCAAGTCCTACGATGGTAGGAGTTGGTAAGGAGTTGGTAAGGCCTTGGTAAGGCCTTGGTAAGGGGATGGTAAGTACATCTCTTTTTTCCATGTTGTGTTTTTTTCGTACCTTTGCAGCGGGAATAACAAGGCAGAAATGAAACTCGGGCAATATATCATACTGGCAGTGTGCCTTTTGTGCACGCACATTGCGAGCGCGCAGACGGGTGCAAAGGCACCTTTGACCCTCGAACCGCAGGGCGACAGCATGCTGCGGGTTTCTTTCGCAATGCCTCAGCTGTCGTACCGCCACGACGAAGGCTTTCTCCACTTCGACCCCTCGATGGGGATGAACCTTGCCAACGGCACCCCCGGCCAACCGTCCCTGCCCACGCTGAGCACCCTGGTGCGCCTGTCCAAGGGCAGCACGCTGGAGGTGGCAGAACTGCGCACCAGCAACGAGCTCGAACTGGAACTTGCCCCCGAGGCGCCGCCGCTGGCACCCATCACCCGGGCCTGGGCCAAGGACAGCGAGCGGCCACCCTACGAACCCGACGCCAAGACCTACGCCACCGACGCCTTCTTCCGCAACGGCGAGGTGCTGGAGGTTGAAGACCTCGGCGCCATGGGCCGCTGGCAGCTGTTCCGCCTGACGGTGAGGCCCGTGGCCTACAACCCAGCAAGGGGGCGCCTGTCCCAATACAACGCCCTGAGGGCCACGCTGAAAATGCACAAAGCGCCTGCCGCCGACGACGGCAACGTCCTGCTGGTGGTGGCACGGCCCGAATTCCAGGCAGGCCTGCAACCTTTCGTGCAGTGGAAACGCCAGGAGGGCTACAGCGTACACGAACTCTACGTGACAACCCACCAGCGCGACAGCGTCAAAGCCGCCATACTTCCCTGGTTCGACAACGCCACGCCCCTCGCACCGGCGCCCTCGTACATCCTGCTGGTGGGCGACGCGGCACAAATCCAGTCCTTTATCGGCCAGACAAGCCTCGAAGGCGAAAGCCATACCACAGACCTCCCCTATGCCGACCACACGGGCGACTACCTGCCCGACGCCATGCTGGGCCGCTGGCCCGTGAACGACACCGCCGAACTGCGCACCGTGGTGGAGAAGACGCTTCAATATGAGCAGTTTGCCGGCATCGACACCGCACAGCTGGAACGGCTGATGCTGGTGGCGGGCAACGAGCAGGCCGGACAGGCCCTGCTGACAACCAACAGCCAGGTGGAATATGTGGGGCGCGAAGCCAAGCTGGCGCACCCCGAATTGGACACCGTCACCTACCGCAACCCCCAATCGGGAACCCTGCTGGACAGCATCAAGGCCGACATCGGCCGCGGTGCCTCCCTGCTCAACTACACAGCGCACTGCACCGTGGGCGGATGGACCTCGCCAGCCCTCAGCATCGGGCGCGTGGAAGAGGCCGGGGCCGACCAGCCCATGGTCTACGTCAACAACTGCTGCAAAAGCAACACCTTCAGCGGCACAGGCTTCGGCGAACAGCTGCTGCGGCTGCCCGTGGGCGGCGCCGTGGCCGTGATCGGGGCCACCAATTCGACGCTGTGGTACGAAGACTATTTCTGGGCCGTGGGACCCAAGTGGCCCATAGCCCCCGACAACGCCTACGACAGCCTCCTGCGGGGCGCTTTCGATGCCCTCGTGGGCAGCCATCCCTCGGCCACCACCGTCGGCGAACTCCTGACGGCGGGCAATCTGGCCGTCACCGCCTTCGGCTCGGGATACAGCCGTTACTACTGGGAAGTCTACTGCCTCCTCGGCGACCCCACGCTGCGCCCCTATATCGGCGTGCCCGCACGGACCACCCTGGGGCTCGCCAACGGTGCCTTCAACGGCCAGGACATGCTCCATGTGGAAGGGACTCCCGGCGCCACCGTCACCGCCCTGCAGGGCGACAGCCTGCTGGGCGTCGCCACCCTGAACGGCAGCGGCACCGCCGCCATTCCCCTCTGCCGGACCCTCGACACCCTGCCCCTCATCCTCACAGCCTCGGGCGCAGGCCTCAGACCCACGGTGGACACCGTCGAGGTGGACCGCTCGATAGCCCGCGGGGCCACGCTGCGCGAGGTCACCCCCGGCGACACAGCCGTTGCCTTTGCGGTGGAGAACACCGGCAGCACACCCCTCGACAGCCTGCATGTCCGCCTGGCACAGACCCCCGAAGACTCGTTGGCCGGGGCATGGATTGCTCCCGCCGACACAACAATATTCAACCTGCTGCCCGGCGAACGGCGTCTCCTCGCACTGCCGCTTCGGGTCGGCTCCACCGGAGCACAGCCCCTGTGGCAAGGACACCTGTCGCTGGCCACCGCCGACCTCGGTGTGCTGTGCATGCTCGGGGTGCGCCAGGCGGTGCCCACGGACTACCCCGTCCTCTCCCTGCGTGTGCTAGGAGCCAACGGGCGCGAAGCCAAACGGCTCGTTCCCGGCGGCACCTACACCCTTGCCGCCGCCGTCGAAGGCCGCTACGACTCGCTGCGCCTCGCGGTCGTGTCGTTGCCCACCGGCGAACGGTTCGCATCCGAAGACGAAAGCCTCGACTTCACCCTCGGCGACAGCCTCTGCGCCATACACATTGAGTCCACAGTCCATCTGGGCCACTGGCAAGGACACCGCGACTTCTGGCTGGAAGCTGGCAACCGCACCGACGGCTTCGAGGACGGCCTTGAAAGCCATCCCTGGCAGAACGACCTCCGCGCCCCTTGGACCCTGGACAGCACCACAAGCCATTCCGGCCGCTACAGCCTCCGCTCCGGAGCCATCGACGACGGACAGTCGACACAGATCTGCCTCGAGGTGGAGATGCTCCACCGCGACTCCATAGCCTACTGGGTGAAGACCTCGTGCGAAGCGCAGTACGACATGCTGACCCTCATGGTCGACGGCCGCGCCTACACCCCCCAGGCCTGGGGCATCAGCGACTGGCGTCAGCGCGGCTTCGTCCTGGATGCCGGCCGCCACACCCTCTGCTGGCGCTACAGCAAGGATGCCGCCGGAAGCGACGGCGAAGACCGCGTCTGGATCGACGACATCCAGATTCCCCTCGCCGCTTGGGACAGCGCCACAGCCTGGCACTGCCTGAGCCGGACCCTGAGCATAGCACCCCTGCCGACAGCCTGCGCCCTCAGCCTCAGCCCCAATCCGGCCACCGGCGAAGTGGCCATCGGCGGCAAGGCAGGAACCGTCGTATGCATCGCCGACGCCATGGGTCGCCCGTTGGCAACCCTGACCCTCGACGGCACCACCCGGCGCCTCTCCCTCGACGGATGGCCTACAGGCATCTACTTCGTCCGCGCCACCAACCCCGACGGCATCGAATCGACAAAGAAACTAATCGTGATAAAGCAATAACAAGACGACATGGCGGAACAACACAGCGACACAATAGACTACACGGCGACGCCCTTCTGGCAATGGGACAGCGTGCCTCTCAGCGACGGCACGGTGCACCTCGACGTGCCCTACGATTCCATCTTCGCACCCCGCGAGGCTCCGGACACCGTTTTCCGCACCTCGCTCTTCCAACGCCACTCGCTGCAGGTGCAGCACACCTCCTCCTCCCCGCGCCCCGACGTCGGCGAGCCCGCCTGGACCTTCGTGGCCCTCGTGCTCCTCACCGGACTGATATGCCTCTACGGACGCCTGCGCAAAATCAAAGCCACAAGCCTGCTCAAAGCCCTGGTGGACCGCCACGCAATGGACCGCCTGGTGCGCGACTGCAACCTCAACCGCAGCATCATGATGCTCCCCATGGGACTGCTCCTTGTGGCAGCCCTCTGCCTGCCCATCCACCGCATGGCCATGGCACATACAGGTGTGGCGGGATACCTCCTGCTGACTCTCGGCGTCAGCCTTCTCTACATGCTCCGCAACGGCATCATCCGCCTGCTGGGCAACACCTTCGAAAACAAAGCAGGCGTCGCCCTCTACATGACCAACAACTACCTCTACCACCTGATGGAGGCCTCCGTGGCCACCGTCATCCTCTACCCCTTCTTCTACCTCCCGGGCGCCCAGACGGCCATGCTCTACACCCTCGGCGGATTCATCGCCCTGGCCTTCGTAAGTCGCTTTGTACGAGGCGTGAAAGTTTTTTTAACACTTCAAAATAGCTCTAGTTTCTATCTTTTTTACTATCTTTGCACCGTCGAAATAATACCAATCTTAGTAATCATAAAGTGGTTTATCGAACAATAGAACAATAAGTTGAGACAATAGAACGCCAAGGCATGAAACTGAAAAAAATCCTGATTTCGCAACCTGCACCCGTCGATTTGGAGAAATCGCCGTACAGAAACCTCATCAACAAGCACAATGTTGACATCACCTTTTTCAAATTCTTCGAAGTGGTGGGCATCCCCGTCTCCGAGTTCCGCAAAACACGCATCCACATCGGCGAATACACCGCCATCATCTTCAACAGCAAGAACTCGATAGACCATTTCTTCCGCATGCTCAAGGAGCTGCGCGAAACCGTAAGCGAGGACATGAAATACTTCTGCTCCACCGAGGCCATCGCTCTCTACCTGCAGAACTACATCCAGTACCGCAAACGCAAAGTCTTCTTCGGCAACCAATACTTCTCCGACCTCATCGAGGTCATGGGCAAACACCGCGACGAGAAATTCCTCTTCCCCTGCTCCGACGAGAAACAGACCGAATACACCAAGGCCCTCGACAAAGCCAAGTTCAAATACACCAAGGCGCCCATGTACACCTCGGCGCCCAAGGACCTCACCAAGTTCAACCTCGACGACTTCGACTGCATTGCCCTCTTCTCACCTATCGGCGTGCGCAGCCTCGTCAAGAGCTTCCCTGACATCAAGGACCGCAACATCCTCATCGCCGCCTTCGGCACCTCCACCCACGCCGCCCTCAAGGAACAGGGCATCAAACTCACCATCGCCGCCCCCACACAGTCGGCGCCCTCCATGGCCATGGCCATAGAGAATTTCATCCTCGGCAAAGAGCAGGACGCCGTCATCGCCTCCAAGAGCGAGAGCGTCAAACACAGCACCAAGAGCACCATCGCCGCCGCACCCCGCAAGGCCAAACCCGTCATCGCCAACAAGGAAATCTACAAGCAGCGCATGGAGGAGAAGAAAGCCCAGGCCGCAGCCCGCCGCGCCGCACGCGCCGCCGAGAAGGCCAAAGCCGAGAAAGAAGCCATCGCGGAGAAGGCCGTGAAGGTGGAAAAAACGGAAAAAGTGGAGAAACCCGCCGCCAAAGCGGAGAAACCCGCCGCAAAGAAAACCACCACGGCAAAACCCGCCAAAACCTCCACCACCAAGACCTCCGCCACCAAGACTGCCGCCACTAAGACTGCCGCCAAAACCGCTACCAAGACCACCAAAACCGCCAAAACCGACAAAGGCGACACGAAGAAATAAACCTCGATGGGCTTCACCTTCAAGAAAGAAGAACGTTTGTGCAGCCGTCAGCTGATCGACCGCCTCTACGCCGAGGGTCATCGACTGATGGCTTTCCCTTATAGCGTCCAGTGGATGACCCTGGAGAGCGGTGAGCGGAGAGCGGAGAGTGGAGAACCACTCAGAAACTCAGAAACTCAGAAACTCAGCCACCCAACCACTCAGCCACTCAGAAACCCAGCCACTCAGCCACTCAGAAACCCAGCCACTCAGCCACTCAGCCACCCAGCCACCCAAGTAATGATCGTCGCCCCCAAGCGCAAATTCCACCATGCCGTGGACCGCAACCGCGTGCGCCGCCTGACGCGCGAATGCTACCGCCTGCGCAAGCACGCCCTCTACGACTTCCTGCAGCAGCACGGCCTCACCCTC
>Ga0310697_10006496_pt1 | contig 11107 bp, 2 predicted proteins | sample 172DNAGHGlowgp2_FD_203883 | JGI IMG/M metagenome (GOLD analysis project Ga0310697, IMG submission 203883) | Sheep rumen microbial communities from Palmerston North, Manawatu-Wanganui, New Zealand - 1728 DNA GHGlow gp2 (v2) (version 2) | ecosystem: Host-associated > Mammals > Digestive system >... | reverse complement strand
ACCTGCATGACAAGATAGGGGTAGCACAGTCTGACGATATGCCTCTGGATCTCCAGACCAGCATACAGACCGGACAAGTGGCAACCGAGGCCATAACCGCTCTGGTGACCCTGGGATTTCCTCAGGCCGCATCTCAGAAAGTGGTTCAGGCCATACTCAAGGAACAGGATGGCCTGAACGTGGAGTCAGTTATCCGCGAGGCCCTGAAACGTATCTGAAACAACACCGGAAATACCAGATGACAAAGGGCGGATACCTTGCTGCGGCATTATTGCTGATAGGCTCCTGCATGTGCGGGAGCCTGAACTGCCTTTATGCACAAGGTACCAGGCTTACACTTCCTAATCCTGAAAACATAACAGAAGAAGTCATATACGATGAGGACGACAACACCTACAGCATAGGATACAAGCTGGGCAACAGCTATCTTGAAGTGCCCAAACTGATGACTCCCGAAGAGTACAACCGCATGCTGATGCAACGTTCCCTGCAGTCTTTCTATCTGGAGAAATATTCCGAAGAACTGAATGCCATGGAAGAGAATAAGTTTGACTTCACGAACATGAAGTTTGACCTGGGTCCTGCCGAGAAGATATTCGGTCCGGGCGGCGTTCAGGTAAGGACCAGCGGATCGTCCGCAATAAAGTTCGGATACAGCCGCAACAAGGTTGACAATCCGTCACTTTCGGTCCATAACCGCACTACAGGCGGATTTGACTTTGACGAACAGATAAACCTGAATATAAATGCAACCGTAGGTGACAAGATCAACATGAACCTCAACTACAACACCGAGGCCACTTTTGATATTGACGCCAAGATGATCAAACTTCGCTACGAGGGCAAGGAGGATGAGATTATCCGTCTGCTCGAGGCCGGCAACATCAGTTTTCCCACGAATTCATCGCTCATTCAGGGCGCTTCGTCACTGTTTGGCATACGCACAGACCTTCAGTTCGGAAAACTTCAGCTTCAGATGGTCCTTTCACAGAAAGAGTCATCATCGGCATCAGTCAGCTCACAGGGCGGACAGCAGATAACCGATTTTGAAATTGACGCCAGCAGCTATGATGAGAACCGTCATTTCTTCCTGGCACATTTTTTCCGTGACTGTTACGACGAAAACATGTCCATGCTTCCCAATATCATATCGGGGGTGCAGATAACCAGAATTGAAGTGTGGGTCACCAACAAGAAGAGCAACTATGACAATCCTCGCAACATAGTGGCTTTTACCGACTTGGGCGAAACAAGCCATATCAGCAACGGTATCTGGAATGCCCTGGCAGGCCCTGCTCCCTCCAACGGAGCCAATGACCTTTACAACCGCATATCGTCAGACTATCCAGCAGCACGCGATATCGATCAGGTTGCCGTGACGCTGGGATCATTCCTGGAGGGAAGCACAGACTATGAGAAGTTGTCAAACGCACGTAAGCTCAGTTCTTCGGACTATACGCTGAACAGCCAGTTGGGATACATTTCGTTAAAGAACGCATTGTCGTCCGATGAGGTTCTTGCAGTTGCATTTGAATACACATACGGCGGCAACAGCTATCAGGTGGGCGAGTTCTCATCGGACAAGACCGATGCCAGCCAGTCCCTTTATGTCAAACTGCTCAAATCAAACTCTAACTCACCAGGAAGCGGGACATGGGACCTTATGATGAAGAACATCTATTCCATAACAAACGGCAACATACAGAGTGCACAGTTCAAGCTGGGTGTATATTACGACAGTGACAGCACCGGAAGCCGCCTCTCATACCTGCCCGAATCAGGACTCAAGAGCACACCGCTGCTGCGAATACTCAACCTGGACCGTCTGGATGACAACAACAACCCCCACCCTAACGGAAAGTTTGATTTCATCGACAATTATACCGTACAGGCATCAAACGGACGTATAATATTTCCGGTGGTTGAACCATTCGGAAGCCATCTGCGCAAGGCTATAGGTAATGATGACATAGCCGACAAATACGTTTTCCAGGAGCTGTATGACTCGACACGGGTAGTTGCCAAACGTATTGCCGACAAGGATAAGTTCATGCTGATGGGCCAATACTCGGGCACGAGCAGCAACGTAATAAACCTGGGATCATACAATATACCCAGAGGCTCGGTGATAGTGACGGCAGGAGGCGTGACACTGGAGGAGAACAGTGACTATACCGTTGATTACTCCATGGGTACCGTTACCATCATCAATCAGAGCATCATAGATGCAGGTACCAGTGTTAACGTGCAGTTGGAGAGCAACACCGAATACAGCATGCAACGCAAAACCATGGCCGGTCTGAACTGGATGTATAACTTCAGCAACGACCTTCAGATGGGCGGTACATTCATGCACCTGAATGAAAAGCCGTTAACCAGCAAAGTGACCATGGGCAGTGAGCCGCTGGTCAACACCATGTATGGGCTTAACATAAACTGGAGACATGAAAGTCAGGCATTGACAAACCTGATAGACATGATACCTTTTGTAAACGCCACTAAGCCTTCCAGCATAAACTTCAAGGCAGAGATGGCAGCACTTCAATCCGAGGTATCAGACAAAGTCCAGGGACAGGCTTCATATATCGATGACTTTGAGGCGGCTGAAAGCGGGATATCAGTTTCACAACCTTCGGCATGGTCTTTGTCGGCAGTACCCAAAGGGATGAAAGGATTCGGAAAGACTGGTCAGATAGAGTCCGGATATAACCGTGCGCTGCTTAACTGGTTCTACATTGACCCTCTCTTTACACGCCGTAACTCTCCGCTTACGCCGGCCCATATAAAGACAGACCTGGATCAGCTCTCAAACCATTATGTCCGTGAGATATATGAGCGTGAGCTGTATCCTAACAAGGAATCCACATCAAGCGAATCCACCACCCTGCCAATACTCAATCTGGCTTACTACCCCAATGAACGCGGTCCCTACAACCTGAATCCCGACCTTGATTCCGAAGGCCGTCTGAGCAATCCGCAGGACAACTGGGCCGGTATAATGCGCAGGCTGACTACCACAGATTTTGAGGCGGCCAACATAGAATATATAGAGTTCTGGATGCTTGATCCGTTTATCTACAACCCGGGCAGCGCAGGTGGAGACATGTACCTTAATCTGGGTGAGGTATCCGAGGATGTGCTCCTGGACGGGAAAAAATTCTATGAAAACGGAATGCCAGTGGACGGCGACACCGCCAAATGGACAAGAACAGTATGGGGTAAGGTCCCTACTGGCAAGAGCCTGGTTTATGCATTTGACAACACTAATGTTGACGCACGTGCATTACAGGATGTCGGCCTTAACGGCCTTACTTCGGAAGAGGAACGCAGCTGGCCTGCGTATGCATCCTATCTTAATCAGATAAAGTCAAAGGTCAGGCCCGAAGTATTCCAATCATTCTACGATGACCCAGCAGCCGACACATATCACTATTACCGCGGTTCGGATTATGACGACTTGAGGCTATCCGTCCTGGACCGTTACCGCAAATACAACGGTACTGAAGGCAACTCGCCCAACTCGGCCGAAAGCGGCAGCCGATATGACCAGTCGGCACGCACCACCCCCGATGTCGAGGATGCCAACAGCGACTACACCATGGATGAATATGAGAAATTCTTCCAATACCGTATCTCGCTGCGCCCATCGGACCTTGAGATAGGAAAGAACTATATCTCCGACAGACGCGAAGTGAAGGTGAAATTGCGCAACGGCAATACAGAGACCGTAAATTGGTACTGTTTCCGCATTCCACTGACAGATTATGAAAAGACAGAGGGCGGCATACGTGATTTCAGTTCCATAAGGTTCATGCGCATATATCTGACAGGATTCAGCGAGGAGGTTCATGTGAGATTCGGGTCCCTGGAACTCATGACCAGCCAATGGCGTAACTATGAACAACCCATATACAGCACCACCAACCGTACTCCTACAATATCCGGAAAATTCTCAGCCACTTCGGTCAACATAGAGGAGAACGGAGACCGTGCCCCTGTCAACTATGTAGTTCCTCCCGGCGTAACACGTATCATAGATCCCAACCAGGTCCAGCTCATACAGGATAATGAGCAGGCCATGAGCCTTAAGGTAATAGGATTGGGCGCCGGCGAAGCACGCGGTATCTACAAGAAGAGTTCACTGGACCTGCGCAAATACAAGCGCATACAGATGTTCTCACATGCCGAGGCTGTCATTCCGGATGACGGAACGCTTCAGGACGGAGACATATCGGTATTCATACGTCTTGGCTCCGACTACTCCGGCAACTATTATGAATATGAGATTCCCCTTGACCTGACTCCTGCCGGCCATTACAGCGGAACAAATGAGACAGACCGCCGTGCGGTATGGCCCGAGAAGAACATGCTGGATATAGATTTTGACATCCTGACACAGGTCAAGAACAACAGGAACATACAGAAAAACCTGGGTGCGCTGTCATCCACATCGACCTATAGCGAATATGACCCCAATAACCCGGAAAACAGGATCAGCGTTGTAGGCAATCCGTCAATAGGTAACGTACGTGCCATAATGATAGGAGTACGCAACAACTCCATGAGTGCCAAGAACGCCGAAGTATGGGTAAATGAACTGCGTCTGGTAGGTTATGAGAGCAAGGGAGGTGTGGCAGCGCACAGCACACTGGGAATCAGGCTTTCGGATTTGGCGTCGATAGACTTGTCCGGACAGATGAGCACTGCCGGCTACGGAGGTCTGGAACAGGGAATAAAAGACCGTAAAACCGATGATTACTACAAGTATGCCATCACCACCAGCACTAACGTCGGCCGGTTCCTCCCTGAAATGTCAAAGATATCCATACCTGTCTATTACTCATATACCAAAGAGAAGACCTCGCCAAAATACAGCCCGTATGATACAGACCTGCTGCTTGACGATGTTATCGAGTCTTACCCTGAAGGGAGATTGCGTGACTCCATCCAATCCATAACACAGGATGTCAGGGAGACTCATAATTTCAGCATTTCGAACGCCAAGCTGAATATCAGAAGCCAGAATCCTATGCCATATGATCCTGCCAACTTCTCTTTCAGCTATTCGGAGAACGTAAGCGACAGAAGCAACAGCACCATAGACTATGAGCATGACGAAAACTGGAGAGCCGCCATTGACTACAGTTATTCAACCGGCATTAAAGGTTGGGCACCGTTTGAACTGATAGGGTTTGACTCCAAGTGGTTCAACATAATCAAAGACACCAGAATCAGTTTCCTGCCAAGCAGTTTCTCTTTCAATACAGGCCTGCAACGCAGTTATCATGAACTTCAGGAAAGGGATCTGGAAGGCTCTGACCAGATACCCGTCACATTCTCTCAACAGTTCTACTGGAACCGTGATCTGACCGTGAGATGGGATCCGCTTCAGTTGCTCAAACTCTCTTTCAATGCCAAGACAAGGGCAGAGATCGAGGAGCCGTATACGGTTGTCAACAAGGATCTCTATCCGGACCAGTATCAGTTGTGGAAAGACTCGGTCAAAATGAGTATCCGTAATATGGGGCGCCCGCTTGACTACACCCAATCATTCAGCGCATCATATTCAATACCATTCAACAAGATTCCTATAACCGATTGGATATCGGCCGATGCCGGATTCAACTCAGGTTATTCATGGAACCGGGGAACAACTTATCCTGACGGTATGTCTTACGGTAATATCATTACCAACCGGCGTTCCGTCTCACTGAACGGTAAATTCAACCTGCTCAGACTGTACAACAACGTACCTTATCTAAAGAAAATCAATGCGAACAACAATGCGCAGAGAATCAATTCATCTTCCAGGAAGGGAAAGGATTTCCAACAGGAGATGACGCTGTTCCCGGATTCGGTAAACATAATCCCGCACAATCTGGGAACACTCACCCCCAAACTGACTGCAATGCTCAGAGACGGCACAAACGTGAAACTAAAATTCCGCAAGAAAGGGCCGGACAGTATTTCGGTAAAGGTAAAGGACACGCTGACGGTCATGGTAAAAGTGGTTCAGGATCCAGACAAGCCTGAAAGAAGTGAAAAGTTTGCATTCGAGGACGGTCTCAAAATGGCTCTAAGGACCATGATGATGGTACGAAACGTATCAGTTTCATACAGGAATGATTATACCATGTCCCTACCCGGATTCATGCCCGATTCACATATATTCGGACAACACAAATCTGACGGTCTGCTTGCCCCGGGACTTGACTTTGCATTCGGTCTGACAGGCGATGATTATCTGTATAAGGCCAGGAACAACGGTTGGCTGCTATCGGGCGACAGCATTGCCCACACGGCTTCTTCAACATCAATTGAAGACCTTCAGGTTAAGATATCCGTCGAACCTTTACGTGACATCAGGATAGATGCATCGGGAAGCTGGAACAAGACCGGTTCAAACCGCGTTCAGTACATGTATAGGGGAATGCCCAGCTCGAGAGGCGGCAGTTTCAGCATGACGACCATTTCCATCGGAAGCGCATTCGAGAAGCACTCGTCGGCCAACGGTTACCGATCACGCAGTTTTGACAGGTTTATCAGCAGTCTGCCTACCATAAAGGACCGCATCGAAACTGAGTATGAAGGTGCACGCTACCCGGCAGGAAGCAGCCGCGCCGGTCAGGTTTATGACAAATCCGAAGGAGGAGTTGACATGTATTCATCGGATGTGCTTATCCCGGCTTTTCTGGCTGCATACACCGGACGTAATGCCAAGAGAGCATCGCTGGACCTGATTCCAGGCATGCTCAGTATGCTGCCCAACTGGTCACTCACCTACAGCGGATTGAGCAAGCTTCCGTTCCTGAGTAAATACTTCAAGAGTTTCAATCTGACCCATGCCTATAAGAGCGTCTATGCCATAGGGAGTTTCAATACATACAACAGCTATATGGAGTTCATGAACGGACGCGGTTTCATTGAGGATGTGACTAACGGCAATCCTGTACCGAGTACGATGTTCAATATCAGCTCTGTGTCTATCAACGAATCCTTTGCTCCGCTTGCAGGAGTGAACATGACATTCAAGAATGACATATCGGCCCGTCTGGAATTCCGCAAGACGCGCGTTATTACACTCAGTACTACCGCCGTACAGGTTGTTGAAACCACGTCCGATGACATAACCGCCGGCGCTGGCTACAAGATAAACGGGCTCAAACTATTTGGTGCACAACCCGGAAGCGGACGCAACAGAGTGAGCAATGACCTCAACATGAGTCTGGACTTCTCACTTCGCAACCAGAATGCCCTTTGCCGCAACCTACGTGAGACCACCACCCAGGCAACAAGCGGTAACCGCGCCATAAAGCTCTCGTTCAGCGCAGACTATACCTACAGCAGGATGCTCACCCTGAACTTCTACTATGACTTCCAGAGCAATTTCCCGCTTGTGTCAACCTCGGCCTATCCGACATCTACACATGATGCAGGCATGACACTTAAGTTTACCCTAACCAGATAAAGGAAAAAGCCGTAACTTTGAAGCCATGATACTTTACAGTGACGACCAACTGGCCAGGCTGCTTGACCGCAAGGAATTCAAGTTGCTCTCTCAGACCGCTGATGGACTGGGATTGGAATGCTATGTGGTGGGAGGATATGTTAGGGACCTGTTTCTGGAGCGTCCCAGCAAGGATATTGACGTGGTGGTGGTAGGCAGCGGGCTTGAAATGGCAAAAGCTTACGGTAAGGCACTGGGCCGGGGCGCCCATGTAAGTCTGTTCAAGAATTTCGGAACAGCTCAAGTCAAGAAAGGTAACCTGGAGGTGGAGTTTGTCGGGGCACGCAAGGAGTCATATCACCGCGAATCCCGCAACCCCATTGTTGAGGATGGCACCCTTGAGGATGACCAGAACCGCCGGGACTTTACCATAAACGCAATGGCCATCTGCCTTAACTCAGGCCGTTTTGGTGAGCTTGTTGATCCGTTTGGAGGCATAGATGACCTTCAGGACCGAATTATTCGTACTCCTCTTGATCCAGATATAACATTCAGTGATGACCCTCTGCGCATGATGCGCTGCATAAGGTTTGCCACACAGCTCAACTTCTATATTGACGATGAGACTTTCGCCTCACTTGAAAAGAACCGCGAGCGCATAGGCATAATAAGCAAGGAACGCATATCGGAGGAACTCAATAAGATACTTCTGGCACCCATACCGTCCAAAGGATTCATTGATCTGGACCGATGCGGCCTGCTGGAACTCATTTTCCCGGAACTGGCAGCACTGCAAGGTGTTGAGACGGTTAACGGACGGGGGCATAAGGATGTTTTCTTCCATACCCTTGAGGTGCTTGACAATGTTGCCTGCAACAGCGATGACCTTTGGCTGCGCTGGGCTGCACTGCTTCATGACATAGGCAAGCCCCGCACCAAGAAATGGGAGCCTGCTCACGGCTGGACATTCTACAACCACAACTACGTGGGCATGAAGATGATTCCCGGCATATTTGAGCGTATGAAACTGCCCAAGAACGAGAAGATGAAATATGTGCAGAAGATGGTGGAACTGCACATGCGCCCGATAGCCATTGTGGATGATGAGGTGACTGACTCTGCGGTACGCCGTCTGTTGTTTGATGCAGGTGATGACATCGAAGACCTTATGACACTGTGTGAAGCCGATATAACTTCCAAGAACGAGCAGAAGAAAAAACGCCTCCTTGATAATTTCAAACTGGTTCGCCGTAAGATGGTAGACCTGGAAGAAAAGGACCGTATTCGCAATTTCCAGCCACCTATTGACGGATTGGAGATAATGCGGGTTTTCGGGCTTGAGCCTACCGCAGTGGTAGGAGAACTCAAGGCATCCATCAAAGATGCAATCCTTGACGGTATAATACCAAATGAGCATGACGCTGCTTTTGAGTTCATGTTAGCCGAAGCCCGCAAACGTGGGCTGGAACCTAAATAAAATAATTATAACCTGATTATGAAGAAACTAGGATTGATTCCTCTCACTGTTGCCGCTGCAATGATCCTGATCACTGTTTCATGTAACCGCAAGGTCGAGTTCGGAAAGTCACCTGTCAACAAGGTGGTGGCTGCCATGACTTTGGAAGAGAAAGTAAACCTGCTTGTTGGCATAGGAGCCTGGAACGGCGATGACATAGCCCAGGAGATAAAGGATGCCAGAAACCTTATACCAGGTTGCGCAGGACAGACCTATCCCATTCCGCGTCTGGGTATTCCTTCTGTAATGCTCCCGGATGGTCCGGGCGGACTCAGGATCAATCCTACACGTCAGGGTGATGACAAAACTTACTATTGCACATCCTTCCCTGTAGCTACCATACTTGCGCAAACCTGGAACCAGCAGCTGGTTGAAGAAGTGGGAGTGGCTATAGGCGATGAAGTAAAACGCTATGGTGCCGACTGTCTGCTTGCTCCTGCCTTGAACCTTCACCGCAATCCTCTGCTTGGCCGTAACTTTGAGTACTACTCAGAGGACCCTGTAGTGTCTGGAAAGACAGCGGCAGCAATGGTTCGTGGCGTCCAGTCCAACGGAGTGGGTGCCACAATCAAGCACTTTGCCCTGAACAATCAGGAGACAAACCGTATGGCCAACGATGCCAGGGTTGATGAGCAGACAGCCCGTGAACTCTATCTCAAGGGATTTGAGATAGCTGTCCGTGAATCACAGCCTTGGGCAGTAATGACATCGTACAACAAGATTAACGGCACTTATGCCCCCGAGAATGAGAGACTGATAGAGAACATCCTGCGTGAGGAGTGGGGATTTGAAGGTATGGTAATGACCGATTGGGGCGGTGGCCGCGATGCAGTAGCAACCGTAAAGGCCGGTAATGACCTTATAATGCCGGGTAGCGCCAACCAGATACAGGCCATAACAGATGCCGTCAGAAACGGAACTCTAAGTCAGGAGACAATAGACCGGAACGTAGCCAGAGTCCTGGCTTTCATTGAGCGCTCGCCAAAGATGCAGGGTTATCAATTCATGAATGATCCGGATCTTACAGCCCATGCCAAAGTATCACGTTCAAGTGCTACAGAGGGTATGGTCCTGCTCAAGAACAACGGAGCACTGCCTCTGGGCAAGAATTGCAAGATGATAGCCCTGTACGGTGTAAGCTCGTATGATATGTATGTGGTAGGTACGGGCAGTGGCAGCGTGAACTACAGGCACGCTGTGGGTCTGGATGAGGGACTCAAAGCCGCAGGCTACAAGCTTGAGCCGTCAGTGTCATCGGCCTATAGCAGGTATGTGAATGAGCACAACAAGAGAGTGGGGGCAAATGAGTTTATGCGTACCAACCTGACCAACCATGTGATCCCGCAGTCACTTGTACGTAAACCCTACCAGTACCGTGCCGATGCCATTGCAAGTGATATAGCCATTATCACAATAGGCCGCAGTTGTGGAGAATCGGCAGATCGTGGCTATGAGGATGATTATCTGCTCACAGACATAGAACAGGGTCTAATTAAGGATGTATGTGACGCTTTCCACTCCAAAAACAAGAAAGTGGTAGTTATTCTGAACATAGGCGCTCCCATAGAGACGGCCAGTTGGAAATCAGCCCCTGATGCCATACTGCTGGCAGGACTGCCCGGACAGGAGGCTGGTTATGCCGTTACAGATGTACTGAAGGGGGTGGTGAACCCATCGGGTAAACTGGTAGATACATACGTGGTTGATTATATGGGGATGCCCTCCACTGCCAATTATCCTGTCAATGCACGTGAGCTCCAGACCCAAGCGCGTGCCGGTCGTGGTAACCCTGATGCCAAGCCTGTAGCCAACTATGACTACACGGAGTATGCAGAGCGTATGGATATAGGTTACCGCTATTATGACCGTCATCCTGAGCAGGTGTCCTATCCGTTCGGGTTCGGATTAAGTTACACCACGTTCGCCTACAGTGAGCCGCAGGCCAAGGTTGAGGATGGGGTGGTAAACCTTTCAGTCAAGGTAACCAATGCCGGTACTGTAGCCGGCAAGGAGGCCGTACAGGTGTATATAGAGGCTCCCGGCGGCGGGTTATCCAATCTTACAAAGGAACTGAAGGCTTACGGCAAGACCGCCCTCCTGCAACCGGGACAGAGCCAGACGCTGGAGTTCAGGCTGACGGAGTA
>Ga0310697_10006495_pt1 | contig 11108 bp, 8 predicted proteins | sample 172DNAGHGlowgp2_FD_203883 | JGI IMG/M metagenome (GOLD analysis project Ga0310697, IMG submission 203883) | Sheep rumen microbial communities from Palmerston North, Manawatu-Wanganui, New Zealand - 1728 DNA GHGlow gp2 (v2) (version 2) | ecosystem: Host-associated > Mammals > Digestive system >... | reverse complement strand
AAAAAACATGCATCCTTTAGACAAGTTCCAGTTCTGCCCCGTATGCGGAAGCCGCCACTTCGAGGTAAACAATGTGAAGAGCAAGCACTGCCACGACTGCGGCTTCACCTATTATGCTAATCCCAGCTCAGCCACAGCGGCTTTCATCGTGCGTCCCGACGGCTGTCTACTCGTAGCCCGTCGGGGCAAGGAACCGGCCAAGGGCACCCTCGATCTGGTAGGAGGCTTCGCCGACATGAACGAGACCATCGAGGAGGGCATGCTGCGCGAAATCAAAGAAGAAACGGGACTTCTGCTTGAGAAGCCCCGCTATCTGTTTTCCATTCCTAATCTTTACGAGTATTCCGGCATGGTCATCCACACGCTCGACATGTTCTTCGAGTGCCATGTGCCCCAGGATGCCGTCCCCGTTGCCGATGACGATGCCGCCGAACTGCTCTGGCTCCCCGTCAGCGAACTGCAACCCGAACTGTTCGGCCTGCAGAGCATCAGCAAGGCCGTTGCCCGTTATCAGACAATGGGCAGAGAGATACCGCAGATTTTCTGATAGACGTCAAGGGCATAGACATCGGTCATGCCGCTAATGTAGTCGATGACAGCCATCAGGCGCGTCTCCAGGTCGGGGCTGTCTATGTCGTACTGACTCGACACGCGGCCTATCAGCTGCTGCGAGTAGTAACGTTCAGGATGCTCAATGGCCTCGACCATCAGTTCCATGAGCGTAGCCATGATGTGATAACCCGACAGTTCCACGTCGAGCACGGGCTTGCTGCGGTAGATGCGCGCCTTCGAGATGCTGGTGCAGTGCTGATAAGCCTCACGGGGAACGGGCGAGATATGATCGATCAGCGCCCCTTCGAAGCGCCCTTCCAGAATCAGGTCCTCATTGTCCATGAACGTCTGGACGCACTCATGTTCCAGCAGTCCAATCACATTCGCCCGCAGATACTGTATCTTCTCGTTCTCGTCCGTCAGCTGCTCTCTGGCTATTCGTTCCAAGAGCCGCTGGCGACCCTGCTCGTCGAAGAATCCCAGCAGCAGAGCCTCCGTCTCGTCAAACGAGAGAATCTTCAGTTTGTGAGCATCCTCCAAGTCCATGATCTCATAGCAGATGTCGTCGGCCGCCTCTACCAGATAGACTAACGGGTGGCGGGCGAAGCGGAGTGGAGCTTGGAGCATGGAGCATGGAGAATTATGATTACAATTGCCGGTGTGGGGAAAAGGGCTTGTTGCCTGTTTCATCGCTTTTCCCGAACCATTGCAATCATAATTCTCCATTCTCAATTCTCCATTCTCAATTCTGATGATTCCCAGTTCCTCTGCAATCTTCTGGTAGGTCTCGGCCTCGCTGTTGAAGAAACCGAACTTCCCTTTCTTTCCCGCCAGCGACGATGAGTAAGGATATTTCACGATGGAAGCCAGCGTCGAGTAGGTCATCACGAAGCCGCCGGGCCTGCGCCCCTTGAACTGGTGGGTCAGCAGGCGGAAGCCGTTGGCATTGCCCTCGAAGTGGGTGATGTCGTCCCAGAAGGGGGGCGACACCTTCTCTTTCAGATAGCTGCCCTTCCCTTCGGTGAAGAACGTCTGTATAGCCTTCTCGCCGGAATGGCCAAAGGGCGGATTGCCCATGTCGTGGGCCAGACAGGCTGTGGCCACGATCTGCCCTATCTGCGACACCAGCGGACTGAGCCTTTCTCCCTCACGGGCACAGAGCAACTGGCTCACGTCGTTGCCCAGCGACATGCCCACCGACGCCACCTCAAGCGAATGGGTCAGCCGGTTATGCACAAACACGCTGCCGGGCAGCGGGAACACCTGTGTCTTGTTCTGCAGCCGGCGGAAAGGAGCCGAGAAAATCAGCCGGTCGTAGTCGCGCTTAAACTCCGTGCGGTCATCATGCCGCTCCGAGTGGCGTTCCTCCTGCCCCAGGCGACGGTTAGAGACTAATTGGTTCCAGTTCATTTTCATGACTGCAAAATTACAACTTTTCTGCCAATTCTGCACACATCAGACGTAAATAATTTCGACCTGTGCGGTTGTTTTTCCTTAGCCTTGAACCCTGCGCAGCCACTCCCCTCCCTTCTTTGCAAGCAAAGCGTCCCTTTGGGCCGGGCGGAAGGGAGGGGAGTGCCTACGGAGTGCCCGAATTTTCAACCGCGACAGTACGAAATAAAACACGACACGCCAAACTCGTCCCCACAGCGTCTTTCATTTTAAGGACAGACAACTATACACCCTTCTAACTAACTGAATTTCAGACTGTTGCAATTCAGGTTGAATTAGTCTCTAATTCAGTACGAATTACGTGCCAATTCAGCCTGAATTGCGCCGTAATTCAGACCGAATTGCAAAGCCATCGCTTCAGAGCCTTTCAAAGCGCACCGCCAATGGGACAGGTTCAGTCGGGTACTCTTTTCTTTTGGGGAGGCTGGCCCGAAGCACAAAACACCCGACGCGCTATGCACACATCCGACCAGAACATCCGTCCAGAACGCTCAAGCTGAAAAAAAATTGACATTTCCTTTGCTCTTCGAGAGATTATGTGTATCTTTGCCGTCAGATTGCAAAATGAGCAGGCTGTGAGAACGAAAGAAGAAGCAGACAGACCAATCATTGAGTGCTACAAAACCGGTAGACAAGCCATAATCACAAACTTTAATATATACGCTTATGAAAAAATCACTCTTCGTGGCTTTTGCCCTTATTTCCTGTATGAGTTCCGTTCAAGCCCAAGGCTTTTTGGGAAAACTAAAGCAGGCAACGGACAAAATAGCCAATGCCACAGAACAAATGTCAAACACGCTGTCTAAGGGACAGCAGCAGCTTGAAAATGCCGTATCGGGCCTGTCACAAGGTCAGGCAGGCGACCCGCAGGCTAAGCCTAAGTACCAACTGCACAAGACTGCGGAGACGAAGAAAATCATGCATGATGGCGACGTGGAAGAACTGTACCCCTTCCATGACGGTATGGCCTTTGTGAAAGGCGCGAAAAAGTCATTCTTCATTAACAACAAGTTTGAAAAGGTTTTTGAATTTCAGGCCGACAACCTGTACTACTCCAACATGTCACCGCGATTTGAAAATGGACGCGTGATGGTTGTTCTCGAAGTGGAAGGATATAAGAAAAAGGCCGCCATCTACGACAAGACGGGAAAGATGATCAAGGAATGGAACGATGTCATCGAGGCCACCAACTTCGAAAACGGTGTTGCTGCACTGATTACGAGCTATCCAGAGAAACTTTTCTATGTGGACACCAACGGTAACGTCATCTTCAGCAAACTGCCGCTCTATTCCGGTATAGGCAGATTTGGCGTCTATCCGCTCCGCGACGGACTGGCCCGCGTTCTGGGCAAAGACAACAAATGGGGATACCGTGACGACAAAGGCAATGTGGTGATTGCCACTAAGTATGAAAACGCCCACGACTTTCACGGCGGACTGGCTGCCGTGATGAATGAAGACGAGAAATGGGGCTTCATCGACAAGACAGGCAAATATGTCATAGACCCTATTTACAGCATTGAGCCGGGAGACTTTCACAGTGGTCTGGCCCGTGTAAAGGACAAGGAAGGCCGTCTGTATTTCATCGACCAGACAGGGGCTTTCAAGTTTAAGGGTAATGCCGACTCTTCCCAGGCGTTAGGAGAGTTCAACGATTTCGGTTTTGCCATTTGGGTGGGAGCCCACTCATTTACGATGGACACCTCTTTTAAAAAAGTGGCACAGTTCCATCAGCTGAGCTATTCTTCAGAAGACAGACAGGCCTACTTGCAGGCCTCCGGTGCCGACTGGTGGCAGGTTCATCCGGAGTTTAGCAAGCAAAGCCAGCTATTCACGCTCAATGGCGAGGTGCTGCTCAACGACGTTCTTGGCCCTTTCAGCGAGGGATTCGCCAGTTTCGACAATGAGAAGCTGGGTCGTGGCTACACGAATATGCAGGGCGAAGTAATGGCAACGTTCTCTGACACTCAATTCTGAGTTATAAAAGAGTAATACATGTCGGGGGGCGGTTCTTAAACCGTCCCCTCTCTGCTTTATGCCGACACAGTGCCGCCTTGAAAGCTGCTGCCGTCCTCGCTTTCAGCAATACAAATTTCAGGGAAAACAGTTGCTGTTTCAAAAAAAAGTCATATCTTTGCACCACAAGACAACAGACAGGCAGAAGACATGAATGCAGAAAACAAATACATACGCTTTGACTGGGCGGTCAAGCGAATGCTAAGAGACAAGGCCAACTTCGGAGTGCTGGAAGGACTCATCACGGTTCTGCTGGGAGAACCAGCGCATATCGTAGAACTGCTTGAGAGCGAAAGCAACCAGGAGTCGGAGGACGACAAGTTCAACCGTGTGGACATCAAAGCGAAGAACGACCGCGACGAGATTTTCATCGTAGAGGTGCAGCTCACCCGCCAGCTATACTACCTGGAAAGAATTCTCTACGGTGTGGCAAAGACACTAACAGAGCACATCAAGCTGGGCAGTCTTTATAATGAGGTAAAGAAGGTCTATTCCATCAGCATCGTATACTTCGACCTGGGAAAAGGAAGCGACTATCTCTATCACGGACAGACCTCGTTTGTGGGAGTACACAGCAAGGACACTCTGGAAATCACCTACAAGGAGAGCAAGGTCATTCGGATGAAAACACCCGAAGAAGTGTTTCCTGAATACTACATCATCAGGGTGAATGAGTTCAACGATGTGGCAAGGACACCGCTTGAGGAATGGATCGACTACCTCAAAGACGACACGACAACGCCCGGACTCAGTGAGGCTAAGGAAAAACTGCAATACCTCATGATGAGCAAGGCAGACCGGATTGCCTACGAACGGCATCTTGACGCCATCATGGTGCAAGAGGACGTTCTGACCACCGCTAAGACAGAAGGCTTTGCAGAAGGCAGAGAGGAAGGCCTTGCAGAAGGCAGAGAGGAAGGCCTTGCAGAAGGCAGAGAGGAAGGATTTGCAAAAGGCAAAGAGGAAGGATTTGCAAAAGGCAAAGAGGAGGGCAGAGAGAAAGGCAGAGAGGAAGGTGAACGTGCCAATGCCATGGCCGTAGCCAAAAGACTAAAAGAGCGAGGTATTGACTGGCATATCATTGCCGACAGCACCGGACTGGCAGAAGCCGATATTAAAGCACTCTGACCGGCCACTGCCCTTTACAAGTGGGGGCGTGACACGAAGTCAAACGTTTCATATTATTATATCAACAATAGCATTTGTCATGAAAAAGCATTTATGGATAGTCGTCATCTCACTGACTGCTGTCTTCACTGGTTGCAGCAAGAGCGATTCGGAAGCTCCTGTTACGAAAGACTACTTCCCGTCATGGAACAAATGTGAGGCACTGACAGCCTTGCAGGAATATGTCGAGGACGTAACAAACCCGCAGTCTGCCAACTTTATCAGCGTGGAAGACCGTATCGCCACTTTCGACATGGACGGTACCTTCGTCGGTGAGCTCTATCCCACCTATTTTGAATATAACCTGTTGGAACACCGTGTGCTGGACGATACCACATACAGCAAAAAGGCTCCAGAGGACGTGCGCGAGGCAGCACAGCACATCAGGGACTTCGTGCGCAAGGGGACAGCCCTCCCCAACCATTTTGACATGATTCATGCCCGTGCAGCAGCCAAGGCCTACGCAGGGATGACCCTGGCCGAGTTTGACGCCTATGTGAAAGCTTATGCCGACAAGCCTGCCAACGGATTCACTGGCATGACCTATGGGCAGGGCATCTACAAGCCCATGTTGGAGGTGTTCAACTACTTGAGCGCCAAAGGATTCACCTATTACGTCGTTTCGGGTTCCGACCGCTTCCTCTGCAGGGCTCTGGTCGAACCGATCGGCATCGCACCCAACAGGGTGATTGGCATGGACGTGTGCCTCAAGTCAAACAAACAAGGCGAGAAGGCTGGTGTCAACTACACCATGGGGCAAGAGGAGTTTCTGGTGCGTACAGACAGTCTGATTCTCAAGAACTTGAAAACGAACAAGGTACTGCAGATTATCCAGGAGATAGGCAAAGTTCCCGTGCTGTCGTTCGGCAACAGCAGCGGCGACTGCGCCATGCACAACTACTGTCTGAGCAACAAGAATCACCGCACCGCCGCCTTCATGCTCGTGGCTGATGATGACGTACGCGACCATGCCGACCTCAAAGAGGCTGCCAAGCGTGATTCCACATGGCGCGTGGCCGGCTACAACGTCATCTCCATGCACGACGACTTCCGGACCATTTACGGTACAACAGTGCAGAAAGTGGACTTCACCTTTCCCGGCAATCAGTAGCCATAAACACAATTTAGCATTAAAAACATGGCGGTCTCGGAAGAAATGACTACTTTTGCACATTATTTTATATACGCGTATGAAGATTAAAGTTGTCAACCGTGGCCACCAACCTCTGCCGGCCTATGCCACCACGCAGAGTGCCGGCATGGACTTGCGGGCAAATATTAGCGAGCCCATCGTGCTGAAACCTTTAGAGCGCAGGCTTGTTCCGACAGGGCTGCACATCGCACTGCCCGAAGGCTACGAGGCACAGGTGCGCCCCCGCAGCGGACTGGCCCTGAAGCACGGCATCACCGTGCTCAACGCGCCCGGTACGATCGATGCCGACTACCGCGGCGAGATCGGCGTGGTGCTCATCAACCTGTCGCAAGAGGAATTTGTCATCAACGACGGTGAGCGTATTGCCCAGATGGTTATTGCACGGCACGAAAAGGCCGATTTCATAGAGGTCGAGACGCTCAACGAGACGGAACGCGGTGAAGGCGGATACGGCCACACAGGAGTGAAGTGAATTGAGAATTAAGAATTGAAAATTGAGAATTATGATTAGATTCGTCGTCATGGTAGCCTTAAGCGTCTTGGCAATATCTGTCAAGGCACAGACTTCTGTACAAACTCTCAGCCCGGAGGCGCCAATTCTCAATTCTCAATTCTCAATTCTCAATTCGTCCAAGCGGTTGTACGACACTTATTTCCTGGATGCTATGCTCTTCAGGCAAAAAGGCATGCCCGACGCGGCCTTCGACCTGCTCACACGCTGTCTGGAGATTGACTCCACGGCCTCAGAGGTGCACTTCTTCTTAGGCATGTACTATGCCGACATGAAGCAGGACGACCGCGCCCTGGCCTCCTTCCGGCGGGCAGCAGAGCTGCAACCCGGAACGCCCACGTATTTAGAGACGCTGGCCCAGTCGTACATACAGCACAACCGCTATGGCGATGCCATCGGTGTGGTGGAACAACTCTACGAGGCTGACAAGAGCCGGCAGGAACTGTTGCAGACACTCTATAGGCTGTACGTGCAGGAGAAAAAGTTCGAGAAAGCCATCAGCACTCTGGAGCGCATGGAACTTATTGACGGCAAGAGCGAACGACTGTCGCTGGCCAAGAGCGGCCTGTACATACAGATGGACAACCGAGAGGCTGCCCTGCGCGAAGTGAAGGAACTGTCGGAGCAGTATCCAAACGACCTGAACTACCGTACGCTCTACGCTAACACGCTGATGATGGACGACCAGCAGGAAGCGGCACGGGAAGTGCTGGAGAGTGTTCTCCGGGAGGAGCCGAATAACTATCGGGCTCAGGTGGCTATGCGCAACTATTATCAGGCGCTGCAAGACACACAGCATGCCGACTCTCTGACCCGCAGCATTCTGCTGAACCCCAACTCGACAACCGAGGACAAGGTCAGCCTGATGCGACAGGAAATCAGCCAAAGCGAGAACTACGACGGCGACAGCACCCGTGTGCTGTCTCTCTTCAGGGAGATGCTCGCACAGCCGAACCCCGATGCCGACATGGCCGAGTTCTGCGCTGCCTACATGTCTCTGAAAAAGATGCCGCGCGACAGCATTGAGCACATGTTCGGCTTCGTGCTCCAGCTGGCTCCCGACAATGCCTCGGCACGACTGCAGCTGGTGCAGTATGCCTGGGAAGACAGCAACGACCAGCGCGTAGTGGAGCTCTGCCGTGCCGCCCGACAGTATAACCCTGACGAGATGGCGTTCTACTACTACCAAGGGATGGCCTACTACCGGCTGGAAGACAATGATAACGCCCTGGAGGCCTTCCGCAACGGCATCAGCGTCATCACCGACGAGAGCAACCCGGCCATCGTCTCCGACTTCTATGCCGTCATGGGCGACCTGCTCCATCAGAAAGGCAGGCAGCAGGAGGCTTTTGCCGCCTACGACTCATGCCTGCAATGGAAACCCGACAACATCGGCTGTCTGAACAACTATGCCTACTACCTGAGCTGCTTAGGCATCAGGCTCGATGAAGCAGAGCAGATGAGCTACAAGACCATCAAGGCCGAACCCCGTAACGCCACTTACCTGGACACCTACGCCTGGATTTTGTTCATGCAGAAGCGGTATGCCGAGGCCCGCATCTATATAGACCAGACACTACAGGCCGACTCAACCGTCAGCGGTGTGGTACTGGAACATGCGGGCGACATTTACGCCCTATGCAACGACATCGAAACGGCTCTTTCCTACTGGAAACGGGCTGCTGCCGATGACCCGGACAACAAGATTCTGAGAAGGAAAATCAAACGGAAAAAATATATCAGACAATGAAACTGAACCATTATGCCAAAGTGGCCATCATGGCCATTCCCCTGATGCTCGCCTCGTGCGGACACAAGAAGAACGTCGTCAACAGTGTTGAGGGATCTGCTATCGAAGTGAGAGACACCATGCAACAGGCAGGGTTCCTGAAGAAAGTGGGCGAAACGGCCTCCAAGGCCCAGTTCGTGTCATCGAAAGTAAAGTTCACGGTGGAGACCGGGCCACAGTCGCTCTCACTGACGGGCAACCTGCGCATGAAGCGCGACGACGTGATACGCCTGCAGCTCATGGCCTTCGGGTTTGTAGAGGCCGGCCGGATGGAGTTCACTAAAGAATATGTGCTCATCATGGACCGCATCAACAAACAGTACCTGAAGGCTCCCTACGAATATGTCGACTTCCTGCGTAACAGCGGCATTAACTTCTTTACGTTGCAGTCGCTCTTCTGGAACGAACTGTTCATTCCCGGTAAAGAGGGGGTGAACGAGAACCATCTGGACAAGGACTTCACCGCCAGCATCGGAGGAGACGAGGTGGTCATCAGCCTGGACAAACAGCAGGGTCGGCTGAATTACAGCTGGCTGGCCAATGCAGAGACCGGACGTATCAAGATGACGAACATCTTCTATCGAGACCCGATTCACGGAAATGCACAATTGAACTGGGACTACCGTGAGTTTAGTCCGTTGGGCAACAAGCTATTTCCCAGTGAGATGATTGCCACACTGACTACACAGACTAAAGAGGTGAAACTGGGCATGAAGCTCAGCTATATGGGAAACGACAGTGAGTGGGAAACGCGCACAAAGGTGTCTGACAAGTATCGTCAGGTGACTGTCGATGAGATCCTGATGCGTTTCATGGCTCTATAATTGCAATCTGCCAGACATGAGAAAGTCTCTTTTGTTCCTCTTGGCATTTTTAGCCTGCCTTTCTGCCGAAGCACAAAAAGGCAAAACAACGCATAGCACAAAGTCTCCACAGAAGACAGAGGCCAAAAAGAACACGACGAAAAAAGACACAAAGACTACCACTGACAAGAAACAGAAAAGCACACAGCAAAGCCCCTCAGGAAAGAAAGGCATCGCTTTGCTGCAGGAAGAACGGCGACAGGTGATGGAAGCCCAGAAGGCTTCGGCCAAGAAAAAGGAGGAGCTGCAACGCGACGTGAAAAAAGGCATGGACCATCTCATGATGCTTGACACAGAGATAGCCCGGCAAAACTCCGTCATCGACACCATCCGCAATGATATCTCGGTGCTCGACGAATACATCGCTGCCCAAGACAGCGAGCTCGTCGTCCTGCAAGGACAGTTGGAAGACAGGCGGCAGCGGTACATGAAGTCCATGCGCTACATGCACCGCAACCGCTCGGTACAAAGTCAGCTGGCCTTCGTGTTCAGTGCCGACAACTTCAACCAGATGTTCCGCCGTCTGCGCTTCAGTCGCGAATATGCCTCCTTCCAACGGGCGCAGGGCGAAGCCGTAAAGGCCAAACAAGAAGAGGTCACACAGAAACGGTTTGAACTGAACATCTCGAAACAGCAGAAAGACGCACTGCTGGACAAGGGCGAGCAAGCCAAACGACAACTGGAAGACAAACAGACGGAGCAGAAAGCCCAGGTGGAAAAGTTGAAGAAAGAGCAGAAGACTGTGCAGGCTCTCATCGAACAACAACAGAAAAAGGAACAGGAGCTGAACCAACGTATCGACAAGCTGATAGCAGAAGAGATAGCCCGTGAAAAAGCCCGGCAGGAAGCTGAGGCTCGAAAACGGGCACAAGAGGAGGCCGCACAACAGAAAGCTGCCGAATTAGCGAAGAGGAAAGCAGCAGCAGAGGCCGCCCGCAAGGAGAGCCAGCGACGGCAGGCCAACCAGAAAAAGGCGGAACAGCAGAGTAGCCAACGACAACAGGCTTCCGCTTCCAAAAGAAAGTCGACGACCACCCCACCCATACAACCCTCAAAGCCGGCTAAACTTACGCCGCCACCTGAAGACAAACGGCTGAGCGGTAACTTCGCTGCCAACCGGGGCTATCTGCCATTGCCCATCACTGGATCTTATCAGCTCTTGAGGGGCTTCGGCACCTATTCGCCAGAAGGATTAAGCCGCGTAAAACTGCAAAGTAACGGATGGTATCTTAGAGGGGCACCGGGAGCCAAGGCCAAGAGCGTATTCAGTGGGGTGGTCAGCGGTGTTTACAACCTGGGAGGACGCTATATGGTTACCGTGCGACACGGCAATTACATCTCTGCCTATATCAACCTGGCTTCACCGCACGTAAAGATGGGGCAAAAAGTCAGAACAGGCGACATCCTCGGTTCGCTGGGCAACGACAACACCCTGCAGTTCCAACTGAGAAACTGGAACACCCTGCTGAACCCCGCAAAATGGATCAGGAGATAAGCTTAGCGGTCTTAGTAACTTTAGTGTCCTTAGGGCCTAATAGTCTTAGTAGCCTTAGTGGCTCCATTAGCCTTATCAGCCCCAGGCTCCCCTCAATAATAGGCAGTACT
>Ga0310697_10006494_pt1 | contig 11108 bp, 15 predicted proteins | sample 172DNAGHGlowgp2_FD_203883 | JGI IMG/M metagenome (GOLD analysis project Ga0310697, IMG submission 203883) | Sheep rumen microbial communities from Palmerston North, Manawatu-Wanganui, New Zealand - 1728 DNA GHGlow gp2 (v2) (version 2) | ecosystem: Host-associated > Mammals > Digestive system >... | reverse complement strand
TCGTGCCGCCGCTGATATGCGCCGCCAAAAACCGCGCCCGGTCCAAAAGCGCTTCGTTTCCGTACAGGGCGGCGCGGATATGCCCGCTCTGATGATCGACCCGGTACAGCGGAACGCCGAGCGCCGCCGCAAGCGTTTCCGCCTGCTTCAGTCCCGCCAGAAAGACCGGCATGTAGCTGTCTTCCTTTGCGGTCGGCGACGCGCTCACCGCGACCGAGCAAATGCTGTTTCGATCAACGGACGCAAACAGATCGCACAACAGCGGCGAAAGCTGTTTGACATGCTGAAACAGTCCCTCCGACTGCCTCAATCCCCGGTTGCCAAAAGGGACGGAAAGCATCGTCCTTTCGGAAAAGACGATGCTCTTATCATCCGCACATGCGACCGAGGTGGTATAGCAACTCGTGTCGATCCCAAGACATACGGGTTTTGTCATCAATGTGCCTTTGCTACGGCGGCTAAAACGCCGTTGATAAATCCCGCCGACTTATCTCCGCCGAACGCTTTCGCAAGCTCGACCGCTTCGTTGACCGTCGCGCCGACCGGGATGTTCTTTTCGTATAAAAGCTCATACACCGCGACACGCAGGATGGACAGATCCACCTTCGCGATCCGCCCGATCGACCAGTCCTTTGCGTGCGCCGCGATCTCCGCGTCGATCTGCTCGCAATGCGCGTGTACGCCCTCATACAGGCGGTCCGAGAAGAATGCGTCCTCATCGGAAAGATCGCCGCGCTCGGTCTGCGCAAGCGCTTCCTCCAACGTGTCCTCTCCGCCGACCGTTTCGGCATACAGCCGTTTCATGGCGATTTCTCTGGATAACGTGTGACTCATGCGTTTTTCCCCTTAAACAGTTTCCGGAAGAAGGCTTTGACCGATTCCGTTCCGCCGTTGTCCAGAAGCTTCCCGAAAAAGATCGCAATGCCGACCAGCAGCGCCGCAAGCAGCGTCCACCAGCCGATCAGGTAGAACAGCAGCACGACGATGATCGCCGCTATGCTCAATACGATCGCCCACTTATGCGCTTCGATAAACTCCTTCATTCGATCTCAACCTCCGTTTCAGTTGACTCTCGCGTGTTTTTGCTCCGCATCCGTCTGATCGACCCGCACGTCGACGGTCCCGATCGGCGTACCGCATACTTCAAGGATGCGTTTAGAGATCGCGTTCTGCAGCGCGTACGTGAGCTCTAACAGCGACACCGTCGGCGACGTTACCACGCGCACCGAGATTCGGACCCGATCGCCCGTCGAGCTGACGCTCGTTTTACAGTCTTTCACGTCCGGCCGGCTCTTTGCCACACCGGTTGCAAGCTCCGAAAGCGCCGAAAACGAAACCGACGTCTCGCCCATGGCGTTGCGCTCAATGGTCGCCGCCGTCTGTCTTGAAAACCGTTCCGCATACAGCGCATAGAGCGTAAACACGCCGATCGCCGCCAACAGCAGCGCTAAGGAAACCGTCAGCAGTACGTTCGGCATGCGCCGCGCCGCGCTCAGAAGCTCCGTCAGCCGTTCCGGTGAGACCGGCCAGCCGATCAGCGCCAGAAAGATACAGACAACGAGCGCGATCGCCAAAACCGCAAGCAGCCCTGTCAGGATCCTGACGACTCGTTTCATGGTTGTTTTCCCCTCATCCGATGCTTGTCCGCACCGTGCCGAAGCGGGCTTCGGCAGCGGATACGCCTTATTTGACCCGATTCTCCGGCTTCGGCGGTTCGGCGGGCACTTCCTTCGCAAACGCGATCGACGTGACCGCAATATTGACCTGCACGACCTTGAGACCCGTCATGGTCTCGATCGCGTTTTTGACCGCTTCCTGCACCGCGCGGCAAACGTCCTGAATCTTGAACCCGTAGCGAACGATGATGTTCATATCGACCGCGCACTCGACCTGTCCGACTTCCACCTTGATGCCCTTGGTGTAGTTCTTTTTGCCGAGCTTTTCACCGAGTCCCTCAAACGCGGTGCCGCTCATTCCGTATACGCCGTCCACCTCCGCGGCGGCAAGCGTTGCAATGGTCGCGACGACGTCTTCCGCAAAAACGACTTTCCCGCCGTTTCCTTCGGATTCGACGGTGATGTCCTTATACTCGCTCATTTCGGTACCTCCATCTGAACCGGTTCAACCGATTCGTATTTGTGGATAGTATACCATCAATGTTCGGAAAAGTAAACCCATTCCGGCGATTTTCAGAGTGTTACAGCGTCGTGCTGATTTTGACGTTTTCGGCACTCTCGCCCGTCTCGCGAAGGACGATATCCAGGATCTGCGCGACCTGTTCGTCCGAAAGCGTATCCGCGCCGACCACGACGTTCACGCTTCCCTCGTGCATGGATACGATCACATCCGAAAAGCCTTTTGATCGGACCAGGTTTTCCACGGTCAGTTCGGTCTCCATGGCGTTCACCAGCGAAAGCTTTTGCTTCTGTGCGTCGGCAAGCGTTTCCGCATCCGCGCCCTGCGCAACGATCGCGTCAAGGTACGCAAGCTCCTGCGTGCGCACGCCGTCGCGCTCCTCGCGGTATGCCGCAAAGAAGTTCGGGTCGGACGTGCGCCCGATCGAAGACACCTGTACCGCGTCGTTCGATGCGCGCGCCTCGGTCTCCTCCGTTCTGCTGCGGTTGATCAGCACGTTTGTCAGTACCGCCGCCACGAGCAGCAGGCACAGTCCCACCGCCGTCAGAACGCGTTTGTTCAGAAATTTCCTGTACCGGTTCATCGTTTCTTTCATTGCTTGATCCTCCATTGAATTGTTTTTTATCCGCCGTAAGTCATTTCAAACACTTCGATCCGCGCAACCGGAATTCCGGTCGCCGCATGCACCGCCGCCTGCAGTTTCTCCCGCACCGAAAAATCCGCTGCGCCTTCCGCTACCACGATGACGCCGCGCACAAGCGGTTCCTTCTCGTACAGCACGATCGGCGTATGTCCGTTCTGCGTCTCGACCGTCGCGGGCTCGGTGACCTCGCGCACCGTACGCGAGGTCTCGCTTCCGCCCGTCCCGTTCGCATCCTTTACGTCCTCATCGGTCTGCCGTACGGTTGCCGTGACGATCTCTCCGTTCGTCTCATACGTGACAAGCACATCCACCCTGCCCGCGCCGCGGATCTTGGAAAGGACTTCGATCAGTCTTCGTTCCAGCGTGTCGCGCTCTGCGGCGCGCGCACCGGTCTCGATCGCCGGAGTCGATTCCTGTTTTGCGCCCGAGCAGTCCAGATGGCTGCCGAGCAGATAAAAAAGGACGGCGATCACTCCGATCGTGACATACCCGGCGTAAGCGAGCCCGGGGTTCTTTTTTACGCGCGCTTTGATCCGTTCCAGTACGTTCCCGTCCTTCTTCTGCATCATAGTCCCTCCGCTACCGAATTATGCTCAGGATTTGTTCCGTGAGCAGTTTGAGATACAGCAGTCCCATCGCAACCTTCGCCGCCGTTCTCACCCCGGATCGCGGGAGCAGCGTTTCCAGCACGGTCACGCACACGCCGCCTGCGGCGATCGCAAGCACCGCCCTTGCCGCGGCGTTCATGAGAATCGCCCCACGCCGAACACCGGCGAAAGCGCAAAGAGCGACATCGCCAGCGAAGCAAGCTCCGCCAAAACGATCACCTGCACGGTATCCGACAATCCGCGAAGCAGTTCGGCATACGGCCTTCCGGAGATCGGTTCGCAAAGAGCCGACGCGCCGCGCAAAGCAAACCGCATCAACGCCGCAGACAGGACGGGCTTCAACGCAATCAGCACAAGCAATGCAGCCGCGCTGAAGCCGAGCGCGTTTTTGACCAGCATCAGGCACTGATATGCCGTCTCTACCGATTCCGTGACGACTCCGCCGACCGCCGGGATCCCTCCCGCCGCAAGCTTTGCCGTTTTCAGCAGGAACCCGTCCGCGCTTCCCGCCGTGGCGCCGCGAAAGACCGAGAACAGCAGAAAAACGGAACATACCGTCGCAAGGATCCATTTTGCGCCGCGAATCAGCATTCGTCCGATCGGATGAAGCGTTCCGTTTTCACTGACGTCAAGCGCCAGAAGCACGCCTCCGATCGCGGCGAGCGGAACGACGATCCGCGAAAAGACGTTCAGCACGAGATCGGACAGCAGGGAAAACAACGGCGCGATCGCCGCGGCCGAATGCTCCATGCCGCCGAGCGTCAGATACCCGAGCAGGATCGGCAGCAGTACCTCCGACGTGTTTGTGATGCGCTTCAATACAAGGCTTGCGGACCGAATCTCCGTAAACACGGCAAGCAGCACCGCCGTTGATGCAATCGCGCGAAACGCGATTTGGGCAGTTTCCGCCGTCGCCGATGACGAATCCAGTCCCCGCAGGACCGACGCAAGCACCGCGAGCCCCAGAAAAAGAATCCCGTATTTTATCGCTGCTTTCAGCGACGGCAGTACCACCGCGAGCGCGGTCTGCTTCCATGCGTTCGGATCGTTCGATTGTTCCGCGTTGACGGTCCTTTGGAGGAAGTCCGAAGGTTTGAACGGGATCTCCTCCGTGTTCTTTTGAAACCATTCGTCCCAGTCCGACAGATCGACCGACGCGATCAGCGCTTCGGCTGCGTCGCCCGCCTCCTCCGGCACGGAGGCAAAGCAGATCGGAAGCAGCAGCACTGCAAGCAGGAGCGCCGCGCGGTTCACGTCAGCGCCTCCCGGATCAGTCCGGCGCCCGTTTCCAGCAGCGATACGATCGACGGAAGCGCGCACGATACGATCAGAATACGTCCGCCAAGTTCGAGATTCCCGGCGATCGCCTGCTGTCCGGCGTCCCTGGAGATGTTTACGCCGAGATCGGTCAGGTACGCGAGACCGAGTATCTTCAATGCGGACGCAAGCAGCGCACTCGATACGCCGAACTCCGTACAGGCACGTTCGAACACGCCTGCGATCCCCGTAAGCGAGCCGATCCCGAGCACAAGCAGAAGCACCGCGGTCACGATCCCGACGATAACGGCATACTCCGTTCGAACCGTTCGTAAAAGGACGGCGGTGACCGATCCGACCAGCGCGATCAACAGAAGCCGTTCCATATCAATACAGGGTAAACGTGCGCCGCACGGTTTCCAGGAGCGACGTGATCATGGACAGTACGAGCATGGTCGCAAGGACGAGTCCGGCAACCGCCGCAACTGTCGCGAGTTCTTCGCGTCCGTTCTGCCGAAGCAGTTGAACGATCACCGCGACGAGAATCCCGATCCCCGCGATCTTGAACAGCAAATTGATATCCATAAACGCTCCCTACATCAATAGAATCGCCAGTCCCGCTCCGATCAGCACGCCGATGCACCGGAACACGCGTCCCTGCCCCGCTTCCGTTTCCGCCGCCGTTTCGGCTGTCAATAGAACCGGCATCAGGGTTTGAATCCGCCCTCGCAGCGCCGTGCCGGTCGCCCCGGAAAGTCCGGTCAGAAACTGCTTGAACGCTGCCTGCACGTCTCCCGTTCCTTCGAGTTTTTCACAGGCAAGTTCCGCCGCTTCACGCTCCGTCTTTCCTTCGTCGAGCGCTCTTAAATATGCGGAAAGAAGCGAATAAAACCTGCCGTTTTTTTCCGACAGCCTTTGCAGCGTATCGCGGCCCGTCATGATGGCGTCGGAAAACGCCTGCAGTTCCAGCAGCAATGCGCGCACGGTTTTCAGCCGCGCCGTCTTTTTTTCCGCGATCCGGAACCCGAACAACGTACAGAGTCCGAACAGCAGCGCAATCCCCACCGCCTTCACGCGCGCACTTCCGTTCGATCGCCGGTTTCGTCATACACGGCTTTCAGCTTTCCGACGCCGTGCAAAACCGCGATCCGCTCGAACACGCGTTCTCGAAACAGCATCCGAAGCATCGGTCGGCGAAGCAGGTCTGCCCTGTCGCTTCCGTGCGCGGTCGCAAGCACCGTCACGCCTCTGCCGCGCGCGTCGAGCAGCGCGTCGCAGTCGCGTTTGTCGTTCAACTCGTCCATGGCAAGGATCTCGGGCGAGAGCGTGGACAGAATCCGCACCATCGCGTCCGCCTTGGCGATTCCCGAAACGACGTCGGTCCGTACGCCCAGATCAAACGGAACGGACCCGTCGGATCCGCCCGAAAGTTCGAACCGTTCGTCCGCGACGCCGACGCGGCTCGCGCGTACCCCGTACAGTCCGTCGGACGCGATCCGGATCAGATCGCGCAAAAGCGTCGTTTTGCCGCATCCCGGCGGAGAGACCAGAACCGACGAAAGCAGCCGCCCGTCGCGCATCAATGCGCTCGTCAAATCCTTTGCGCAGTCGGTTTTCTCCCGCACGATGCGGATGCACAGTCCCGAGACCGACGAAAACCCTAACACGCCCTTTTCCGAGCGGATCATGCGTCCCGACAGTCCGACACGGCATCCGCCGACCGTGACAAAGCCGCTCCGCTTCTCATTCTCCCAGGCAAACGCCGAGAACTCCGTCAGGCGCGCGCAGATTTGCCGAAGGTCTTCCGCCGTCGTCATCGGCGCGCCGTTGTTGCCGTATACGATCCGGTCCGCGTCCTCGAACACCAGCTCCATCGGCGCGTCGCGCCGCAGCCGGATCTCTAAAAGCGGTTCTGTTTCGTCGATGCGATGCAGCACCTCCGATACGGTTTTGGGCAGCAATGCCATCCACTGTGCTTTCCACGGTTCCATGCTCGTCCCTCCTGCTCTCACTGTATGTATGGTTTTTTCCGTATATGAAAACAACCGTCCGACATTTCATCGAACGGTTGAAAAAAGCTCTGATTTATAAAAGATTCCGGAACGCGAGCCCTGTCGTATGCGCATCCGGGTACGCCGCGCGATCGAGCGTGTTCTGGATCAGCGCCCGCGCCTCGTCCGGCGTCTCAACCGTGAGATACACGGCGTATGCGTCGATCGGCGGAAGCTGTTTATCCGCAACGTACAGCGGAACGCTGTTCAAAAGCGTCGAGTACTGCCTCGCGTGGCAGACAAGCGGGAACGCGGCGCCCTTGCGGTCGCCGACGACGGGACGTCCGTCGCACGAACCGCAGCCGCGGTCCGTCCGGGCGGGACACGCGCGAAGCTGCATCAGCGGAAGCCGCCCCGAAACGAACATGCCGAGCGGGATCGCGCTGTGAAGATCGCGGACCTTCGGCGCCGAAAGCTCGAAGGAAACAAACTGCATCTGTACGCCGCGCTTTGCGTATTCCGAAATCGCGTCGCTGTTTGTCACATTGAGTCCGTACCCGCCGATCGGAACGAGCCCCGCTTCACGGATCAAACGGATCGCGCCGATGTTCTCGGCAACGGCATAGCGCAGTCCCTGCTCCCGAAGGGTTCGCAGATTCGAAACGACCGTCCTTTCCGCGTCCGGATAGACGAGCGCCGGCACTTCCGCCGCGGCGTTTTCCCGGATATACGCCGGATGCGTCAACAGCACGTTCAGCGGCATGCTGTAATAGGCGATGCGCGGATCGTCTGCCCACTGCTTCTCCGACGCATACCGCACGCAAAAGACCGGCGTGCTGCGCCGCACAGATCCATCCGTCTCCGGCGACGGATGCAGAATCTCTCTTTCCGGCGGTTTTGCACGTTTTTCATAGAGCGCGTCGAGCACGGTTCGGCGCAACGTATTCAGCGACGACGCGGAAAGCATGAGTCCCGGGTCGAGCGCGCAGTCGAACGTATCCAGATAAAACGGGGTCCCGCCCGTTTTTGCGATGCTCTTTTTCACGGATTCTTCCGAAAGCGGTATATGCACGGCAGACTCCGGCACATCGCCAAAGGCTTCGGCCGTATGCGTTCCGTCCGAAACGGTCAGCGATGCGGGATGCCCCGCACGAATCTCGATCCTTGCAGAGACAGGCACCCGTTTTTGCGGCGAGCGATACAGTGCGCGCGCATCGGATGCCGCTTCCTTTGAGCGCTTTGCATCCGCTTCGGTGCGCACGCCGAACATCGTATGATTGCGTTCGGCGCGATAATACCCTTCGGTAAACCCGCTTCTCGAGAACACGCTTTTCAACATCTGTTCGGAGTACGGCTCGCCGTCGCGCACGCGCCGCACCGCGTCGACGGTCGCCGCGACGTATTCGGGCGATTTCAGTCTGCCTTCGATCTTCAAAGAATCGACGCCGATTTCGCGGTATTCGCCATAGTGCGCGATATGCGACATGTCCTTTAACGACAGAGCGTAGTCTGACCCGTTGCAGGTGAACGGCAGCCTGCACGGCTGCGCGCACAGTCCGCGGTTTCCGCTTCGCTCGCCGAGCATGGCGGACAGATAGCACATGCCCGACGCGCTCATGCACAGCGCGCCGTGCACGAAGCACTCGAGCTCCACGTTTGTTTCCCGCCGGATCGCACGGATCTCTTCGATCGAAAGCTCGCGCGCAAGCACGACGCGCGAAAAGCCGAGATCGGCAAGCTCCCGCACGCCGCTGATGTTATGCACCGCCATCTGCGTCGAACCGTGCATCTGAAGCGACGGACAGATCGAATGAATCAGCTTCATCACGCACAGATCCTGCACGATCGCGGCGTCCACGCCCGCGCTTGCGATCTCCTCTATCGTGTCGGCAACGGCTTTGCGTTCCTCGTCGCGCACCAGCGTATTGACCGTAACGTGCACGCTTACGCCGTGCGCGTGGCAGAAGCGCACGGCTTCCTGCAACCGTTCGCCCGTAAACTGGCCGGCGTTTCGCCTTGCATTGCAGGCGCCCGCGCCGAAGTAGACCGCGTCCGCGCCGGCGTACACCGCCGCTTCCAGCGATCCTTCCGTTCCGACAGGCGCTAAAATCTCGGGATTCTTTCGCATAATCGACCTCTCTTTTTCCCTATTATACAAGCGCTCGGATCGGATTGCAACCCGAAATACCTCTTGCCAAAGAAAGCCGGATTTGGTATGATTACCTGAGATAGTTTGGGGGTACTTATGAGCAGAAAGAGAAAACAGAAGCGTGCGGAATTGCCCGCCGAAGCGGGCGCACCGGAACAGCCGGTCAAGCGGAAACGGCGGCTTGGCGATCGCTCGGACGGATACCGTCTGCGTTCTCTGCAGCCGATGTCGAAGGTTTCGCCGTATATCATGCCGGATCGCTCCGGCGCAAGCGTCTATTTTCACGACTCCTTTGAGATCACGGAAGTCAAGAATTACATCCGCAAAAAACGCAATCAGGGACTGAATGGGTTTGGCATCATGCACGTGATCCTCGCGGGCTATGTGCGCGTCGTTTCACAGCGCCCGATGGTCAACCGGTTCCTGTCCGGCCAGCGCGTTTACTCGCACGACAACGATATCGTCGTCCTTCTGACCGTCAAGCGCGAGATGACGCTCGAAGCGGAAGAAACCATCGTCAAGATGCATTTCTCTCCGACCGATACGGCTGACGACGTCTATCATAAGATCTCCAAGCTGATCAGCGAAAGCAAAGAGGAGAATCCCGACAGCAATTTCGACAACGCGGCGAAGATCTTCAATTTCATCCCCGGTCTGCTGCTGAAAAACGCGGTCTGGCTTTTGAAACTGCTGGATTATTTCGGACTGCTCCCCAAAAAGCTGATTGAGGTCAGTCCGTTCCACGGCTCCATGTTCATCACCTCGATGGGCTCGCTCGGCGTGCCGCCGGTCTACCATCATCTGTATAATTTCGGGAACATCCCCGTCTTTCTCTCCTTCGGCGCACCCCGCGTGCAAACGGAGCTGAAGCAGGACGGAACGCCGGTTCAGCGCCGATACATCGATTACAACGTCGTATGCGACGAACGTATCTGCGACGGCTTTGCGCTCGCGTCCGCGTTCAAGCTGATGAAGACGTACCTCAAGAATCCGCACGTCCTGGACGAAAAGCCGGAAACGGTTTGCCGCGATGTCGACTGACGGGAAAGCGAAGAAAAAAGCAAAGCGGTTCCTTCAGGCGGAGCGCATGAAGATCGTCGAATACGTTCTGATCGGTCTGATTGTTCTTCTGTTTGTCTATCTTGCGCTGCACTACGGCAAGAAACCGCAATCTTCCGATGCGTTCGTCGAAGCAAGCGCTCTCGCGTCTCCGACGCCGGACATGTCGGTTCGCGGCATGCATATCCTGACCGCATTGGACGACGCCGGGTTCTCCGTCGAACGGACGGACGGCGTGTATCATCTGACCGCCGCAAACGACGTGCCGATCGAGATGTCTATGGATTCGGACAGCAGAGGCATCGTCTCCCTGTCGTTTCTGACCCCGCTGTGTCCCGATCCCGAAGGCGAGGCGGCGGTCCATGAAGCGCTGCGGCAAAAGAACCGGGAGTCGGTCGAAGCGCTGCGCGCGCTGTTCGACGCCGTGATGCCGGTCTTTCACGGAACGGTCGCGGACAGCGAAACGATCGTGAAACAGTGTCAGACCGTTGTGGAGAAGAACGAGTCCTACGCAAAGGAGTTCGGAACGTATTCCGTCCGCATCCTTGCGCACACAGACGTCCTTCCCGAGACCGTCGGCGTCACGTTCGATCGCAATCCCTGACGTTCGTTTTTTGAATCCAGAAGATCCGCATTGCATTTGAGACCGGCAGCCGATACGGAAACGCATCGTCTCCGGTCTTTTCCAGTGTCGATAGCATTCGCTCGTCCTGCGGCGCGTCCGGATCGGATCGGTATATGCGAAAGAACCGCTCTGCGTCCATCGGGGAACGAAACGGCTGATCCAGGTTCAACGTAACGTCCCGTGCTTCATACGGTCTCCCCTGCTCGCGCAAAACGGCTTCCGTCTCTTCCGCCGTTCTGCCGTGCGGCTCTTTGGATATGTCGAATCTCCTGTTCGGGCTTTGCCGTCTGATCAAAACAAGTTCCCGCGCGCCGGAGCGGTCAAACAGTTCCAAAGCATCTGTTGTCGAGCCGAACCGGCAGCACACGATCACGTCATACGGGAGCGGGATCCGGAAAACGTCGGCGCAAACTGCGCAAAGCGTTTGAAGATCGCGCGTGCGCTTTTTCAATGCGTCGATCGCCATCGGTTCGAGATCGACCGCCGTTACCTGCGCGCAAACCTTTGTCAACTCCGTCGACAGGTAGCCGAGACCGCAGCCGGCGTCCAGTACATGATCGCCCGGGCGGATGCGGTCCGAAAGAAGCGCCGCCAACGAGCGGTAAAACGTACCGTGTTCCGCGGCGTCGGAAAAGAAACG
>Ga0310697_10006493_pt1 | contig 11109 bp, 3 predicted proteins | sample 172DNAGHGlowgp2_FD_203883 | JGI IMG/M metagenome (GOLD analysis project Ga0310697, IMG submission 203883) | Sheep rumen microbial communities from Palmerston North, Manawatu-Wanganui, New Zealand - 1728 DNA GHGlow gp2 (v2) (version 2) | ecosystem: Host-associated > Mammals > Digestive system >... | reverse complement strand
CCTGCAAAGGCGGCAAGCACCACAAAGATCGGGTTGACGCCACACAGCCATATCAGCAACGCCGCCACCACAGGGATCCAGACATTGCGCCAGCTCACCTTGGCGGTTTTGGCCATCCGGAACACCGGAGCGGCGATGAGGGCCACCACGGCAGGGCGCAACCCCATGAAAATGCGCGAAACGTAGACATTGTCGCGAAACGATCGGAAGAATATGGCCAACAGCAGGATAAACACTATGGGCATCATGATGTTGCCCAGCACGGCGGCGACACTCCCTCCCACCCTGGCGCGGCGGTAGCCGACCATCGAGGCCATATTGACGGCAAACACCCCCGGCAGGGTCTGCGACAGCGCCACCTCGTCAATGAATTCCTCCTCGCTGATCCACTTGCGGCGGTCGACCAGTTCGCGCTGCATCAACGGAATCATCGCATAGCCTCCACCGATGGTGAAAGTGCCCACTTTGAAAAAACTCCAAAAAAGTTCGCAATATTTAATCATCACTTGCGTTATTGTTCCATAATCTTTAAAAACGCACTTATCTATATAATAACCCAAAACGCTTTAATATAGTATGGATACAGGCAATCTTTTTTTCATCGTGTTCATGGTGTTTGTCATCGTCATGTTGTCGCTCGACCTTGGCGTTTTCCACAAGAAAGACCATGTGGTAGGCATCAAGGAGGCTGCCATCTGGACAGGCATCTGGATCAGCTTGGCAATGATATTTGCCATTGTCATCCGCTTCCATGCCGAGTGGATCCATGGCATGACGATGGCCGACTTCGGCAGTGTGGCCGAACTCAACGCTTACCGAAAAGAGATGATGAGCCAGTTTCTGGCAGGCTACTTCCTTGAAGAGTCGCTTTCCATCGACAACATATTCGTGATGATCATGATCTTTGCCTCGTTCGGCATCAAGCGTGAATATTACCACCGTGTGCTCTTCTGGGGCATCTTTGGCGCCATCGTGCTGAGATTCATATTCATTTTTGCCCTCGGCGCGCTGGTGTCGAAGTTCTCCTGGCTGCTGGCTATCTTCGGTGTGATATTGATTTACAGCGGCATCAAGATGTTCCGCAACCGTGGCGACGAGCAGATCGACACCGCCAACCATCCCGTGGTGCGTTTCGCCACCAAGCATCTCAACGCCACGTCGCAGAGCTACGGACACGACTTCTTCCTCCGTGAAAACGGCAAGCTGCTCATCACCCCTCTCTTCATCGTGCTGCTGGTGATTGAGTTTTCCGACATCATCTTCGCCGTCGACTCGATTCCGGCCGTCTTCTCCGTTTCCACCGACCCGGTGATTGTCTACACGTCGAACATTTTTGCCATCATGGGCCTGCGCTCGCTTTTCTTCCTGCTGTCCGACATTGCCGACCGTTTCTGGCTGCTCCACTATGGTCTCGGTCTTCTGCTCTGCTTCATCGGTGTGAAGATGATCGGCGGCGAATTCCTTGACTGGCACATCTCCACATTGGCCTCGCTGGCCGTTATCCTCGGCATCCTGGTGTTCAGCATCGTCCTGTCGCTAATCATCCGCAAGCCTGCCGCCGACTCCAAGGAACCCGAAGGCCAGTTGGCAGAGAAGAACTGATTCACACACACATAGACCTCCATACCCAAATCGGCGGGGCCATTCTGATGGTCCCGCTTGCTTTTTTCTTCCGCACATCACGTTTTGAACAGCTGTTGTACGACAAACGGACATCAGTTGGAGAAGGGATGGTGCGGATATGTGTCGCAAAGGGGTGCCAGCGGAGGATTGGGGAATGATGGAGAGGTTATGGACAGCAGGTGTGGATAATTATTTTTTGCAGATTTGTGGAATTTGTGTAATTTTGCACATCGGTAATAATTATGTTCCATACATAAAAATACGGCAGGCTTATGAAAGACACGTACAGGATATTCCGCGAAAGCGTGAAAGAGATCACGCGCTACTACATGCTTCTTGTCGAAGAGACGAAGAGCCAGCGGCTGGTGGGCAGCACCAACGAGTGGGTGCTGGACAACTACTATATGATCAGCGAGCAGGAGAAAGTGCTGAAGGTGGATCTGAAGAGTCGCGAGATGAAGCGCATCGGGCATCGCAGGCGCGAGCAGTTGTGGAAGATGCTGTCGGAATACTTGAATGCGAGCCACTACCAGATCGACAAGACGTTGCTGTTCAACCACCTGAAAGAGGTGCAGGAAAAGAATGGCGACTATATGAGTTTTCCGGAGGTGTGCGCGCTACTCCCGATGATCAAGACCGTACTGCTGAACGAGTTGGCAGGCCTGTGCAACCATCTGGAGGCGACCAAAGCCTACCACTATAAGGTGACCGACAAGGGTCTTGCAAACATTGACCACCTGAACGAGGCGGCGCGTGAGAACCTGATGATCATGAACATCTTCAACTCGCTGAAGAAAATGACCAAACTGCCCACGGCGGAACTGCTCGACGAGGTGAGCTTCTCGGAACAGATGCTGAAGGACGAGAAGGCGGGCATGTACGACGAGATGTACGACAAGACCAAGGACGACTACCGGGCCCGCATCGTGCGCCGTTGCCGCCGCAGCGGAGAGAAAGAATACGACTATGTGAAGCGGCTGGTGGAGGAGAGCGACGCTGCCGGCGAGCATGTGGGCTGGCGCCTGTTCCCGCCCAAACGTTGGAACGCCCGCGCGCGGTGGTATGTGTGGATTGTGGGTTTGGCCTCTGCCCTGCTGGCCTTCGGCTTCGCCTTGCTGGCGGTGGGCAAGTGGCCCTGGGCAACGGCGCTGATGACGGTGGCGCTGTGGGTGCCGATGAGCCAGGTGGTGATCGACCTTTTCAACTGGCTGCTGGGCAAGCTGCACCGGCCGATGGGCACCTTCAAGATCAAATTCAAGGATGGCCTGATACCGCAGGAGTATGCCACGATGGTGATCATGCCCACCATCCTGAAGAGCGGCAAGCGTGCCGTGGAGCTGCTGGAGCAGCTGGAGGTGTACTACCTGAGCAACATCAACCGAGCTTCGGACGGACAGCGGCTGGAGGGACGCAAACAGAACCTGTACTACACCCTGGTGGGTGACGCCGCCGCCTACAAAGAAGAAGTGGCTCCGTGGGACGACGAGGTGGCCGAAGCCGGCCAGGCCAAGGTGAAGGAACTGAATGAGAAATACGGCGCACCGATTTTCAACTTCGTATACCGCCGCCGTGCCTGGAGCGAAGGCGAGCAGACCTGGCTGGGCCATGAACGGAAGAGAGGTGCCATACTGCACTTCAACGACCTGGTGCTGGGGGCTACCAGCGAAGAGGACAAAGCCAAACGGTTCCGTTGCGAGACCATCAGCGCGTGGCTCGAACAGGAGGGCCGGGGTGACGATGGCGTGCATTCGCCCATCCAGTTCATCATCACCCTCGACACCGACACCGAGCTGGTGCTCTACTCGGCACAGAAGCTGATTGGCGCGATGGCCCACCCGCTGAACCGTGCCCGACTGAGCGAGGACGGCCGCCGCGTGGACGGGGGCTACGGCATCATGCAGCCCAGGGTGAACGTGGATGTGGAGGTGACCAACAAGAGCCGCTATGCGCAGCTGTTCGCCGGCCTGGGCGGACTGGACGTGTATACGACGGCCAGTTTCGAATTGTATCAGGACATCTTCAACGAAGGTTCGTTCTGCGGCAAGGGCATCTACGACTTGCGGGTGTTCCAGCATGTGCTGAAAGGCACTTTCCCCGAGAACCTGATTCTCAGCCACGACCTGATAGAAGGTTGTCATATCCGCTGCGGATTGATCAACGATCTGGAGCTTTTCGACGACAATCCCAGCAACTATATCGACGACGCCAAGCGCCATCACCGTTGGACCCGAGGCGACTGGCAGATCATCTCGTGGCTTGGCCGGAAGGTGAAGAACGAGAAGGGCGAACGGGTGAAGAACCAGGTGAACCTGATCGGCCGATGGAAGATATTCGACAACCTGCGCCGCTCGGTGCTGAGTCTGGGAGTGGTGGTGATGATCCTGCTCGGCTATGCACTGAAGATATTTGTGCCGGGCGTGACGCTGTCGCCGGCATGGTATGTGCTGGCAGCCTTCATCGTGGTGGCCAGCCCTATCGTGTTCTTCATTCTGGGACAGGTGACACGGTTGCCCAACTTCGGCCGCCGCTACCACTACTATGCCACGCTGATGCGGGGCTTCAGGGTGATCCTGTTCCGCAGCATCGTGCAGTTTGCGCTGCTGCCGAAAGAGGCCTGGATGTACACCGACGCCTTGGTGCGTGCCTGCTACCGCATGTGGTTCTCTCACCGCAATCTGCTGAACTGGATCACCAGCGACGAGGCCGCCAAGAGCACCAAAGGCACTTTGAGCGACTATCTGGGCAAGTTCTGGTTCAACTACGTGGCGGCACTGATTGTGCTGGCCGCATGCGGCTGGCTGGTGGTGTCCGGCACGTGGACATGGGGCATCCTGATTGCCACGGCTTTCTGCGTTGTGGTGTGGTGCGGCGCGCCGGTGCTGATGTGGTGGCTGGGCAAGAAATTCCCACAAGACAAGAAGAGCCTGACCGCCGCCGAAACCGATGAGGTGCGTCAGCTGGCCAAAGACACCTGGGCCTTCTTCGACACCTTCGTCAACGAAGAAAACAACTATCTGATCCCCGACAACTATCAGGTGGGACGCGAGCCACTGACCGACTACAAAACATCGCCCACCAACATCGGCTATTCGATGACTGCCGTCGTCAGCGCCGTGCAGCTCGGTTTCATCAGCCGTCACGAGGCCATCGAGCGACTGGGCCATATCGTTGACACCGTGCTCCGTCTAGAGAAATGGAATGGCCATTTGTTCAACTGGTACAGCGTGAAAACCCTCAAGGCGTTACCCTCGTTCTTCATCAGCACTTGCGACAGCGGCAACTTTGTGGCCTGCCTCTATGTGGTGCAGGGATGGCTGACGAGCCTCAAAGAGGATGCATCCGACGACATGTCGAACGCCGACACCACCCTGGCCGACTCGCTGCTGGCCAAGATCCACCGTCTGATCGACCAGACCGACTTCAGCAAACTGTACAATCAGGAACTCGACGTGTTCAGCATCGGCTACGACTACGGCAGCATGTCGCTCCTCCCCTACCATTACAACAACTTCGCCTCCGAAGCCCGACTGACCAGTTTCCTCACCATCGCGCAGGGCGATGCACCCTACAAGCATTGGTTCTGTCTGGACAAAACTCTGGTGCAGTATCATGGATACAAGGGCGTCGCCTCCTGGTACGGGACTCTGTTTGAATACTTCATGCCACTCATTTTCCTGCCCACCTACAAGCACACCCTGATGGATGAAACCTACAGTTTCGCCATACGAGCCCAGCGGGCTTTCATCCGCAACTCGCGTTCCGAAATCCAGGATGCCGGCAATTTCCCCTGGGGCATTTCCGAAACGGCCTACAACGAGCTCGACGATGCACAGAACTACAAATACCACGCCTTTGGAGTACCCTACCTCAAGTTCCAGAACACCACCCCCGACCGTATCGTCGTGTCGCCCTACAGTTCAATCATGGCCATCAGCGTCGACGACCGTGCTGTGTATGAGAACATCTGCCGTTTCAAAGAAATGGACATGTACGACGATTTCGGCTTCTTCGAGAGCTACGACCAGGAGGACCACGTCACCGTCAAAGCCCACTATGCCCACCATCAGGGCATGATCCTCGCCTCGCTGGCCAACTATCTCTCCGACCATTGCCTGCAGCGCTTCTTCATGAACGAGCCCACCATGCGTTCGATGGAAACACTCCTCAAGGAAAAGGCTCAGGTGAAACCCTATATCGACCTCAAGGTGACGCAGTACAAACGCTATCAGTACAGCAAGGTGCAGACCGAGAGCGACGCCCGGGACTACGACACCATCGCCAATGTGCCCGAGATCGGCGTCATCAGCAACGGCCAGTACACCGTCCTCATCAACGACCGCGGCAGCGGCTTCTCGCGTTTCCGCAACATCATGATGGGACGCTACCGCAAGATCAGCGCCGACCACTACGGCACGTATCTCTACATCCGCAACCTTCGCACCGACAAGATATGGTGCAACACCTACGCACCCCTCGACGTGATGCCGGAAAACTATCATGTCAGCTTCGCCAGCGACAAGATCACCTACAACCGTGTCGACGACGGCATCGAAACCAAAACCGAGATCACCGTCCTCAAGGACCGCAGTGCCGAACTGCGCCGCTTCACCTTCACCAACACCACCTCGCAGGATGTCGACCTCGAGATCACCACCTACGGCGAAGTTGTCCTTGCTCCCGCTGCCGAAGACGAGAACCATCGCGTCTTCAACGGCATGAAGATCACCTCCGAATACAACGCCGAGCATCAGGCACTCATCTTCAGCCGGCCTGTCTCGCAGGACACCAAATATTTCATGATCCACCGCCTGTGGGTCGACCGCCTCACGGGGCAACGGCGCGTCTCCGACTGGTCCAAGCTGGTTGAATACGAAACTTCGCGACTGCGCTTCATAGGACGCGGCAACAGCCTCCGACATGCCGACATCATCGACAACCGTCGCACCCTTAGCGGCACCGTCGGCACCACCCTCGACCCCATCATGTCCATGCGCCGCCGCATCCATGTGCCTGCAGGCAAGAGCCTCGAGGCTTACATCATCACCGGCTTCGCCAAAGCCCGCGAGCAGCTTCTCCAGCTTGCCAGCCAGTATGAGACCTCCGTCGACGTCGAGCACGCCTTCAAGACAGCCTCTGTCTTCAACAACATGCGCAATAACATGTCGCTCCTCAAAGGCAGCCAGATGCGTCTCTACAACGACATCAGCAAGTACATGGCCCAAACCGCTACTCTCGGCAACGACCGCCAGGCGCATCTTGCCCACAACACCCTCTCCCAGTCCGGCCTGTGGCGCTTCGGCATCAGCGGCGACCTGGCCATCCTGCTCATGGAAATCAACAGCATGGACCGCTCCGGATTCGCCAAAGAAATGCTGCGCGCTTTCGAATACTTCAAGGTCCATGGACTGCAGCTCGACCTCGTCTTCATCAACGACGCTCCCGACAACGAGCGGCAGGGCCTCACCCACTTCATCCGCAATATGGCCAACACCGAGCACCTCTGGGCCACCCACTCCGACGCCGGCAAGGTCTACGTCATCGACGGCAACGACATCACCCCCGACGAGCGCACCCTCTTCCATACCGTCGCACGCCTCTCCTTCTCCACCTCCGACGGCACCACTATCGCCGAACAGCTCCGTCGCCTCGAGGAGGCCAACCAGCACTATCAGGACAAGGTCGAATATCCCGTCCTCAAGCCCATGAAGGAATTCCGCCTCTGGAGCGGCCTCGAATTCTACAACCAGTATGGAGGCTTCGACAATAACGGCCGCGACTATGTGGTCACCAACACCAACACCCCCATGCCTTGGGTCAACGTCATCGCCAACGAGCAGCATTTCGGCTGCGTCGTCAGCTCCACCATGGCCGGTTTCACCTTCGCCCACAATGCACAACAGTTCAAGGTCACCGGCTGGAGCAACGACATCGTCCGCGACAATGCCAGCGAGATGCTCCTCCTCGGCCGCCAGCAGTTCGTCCCTGCCACTGCGCGCCATTCTCAGGGCTATTCCGACTTCGATGCCGACTACGACGATTTCCGCGTCGAGGTGCGACTCTTTGTCGCTGTCGACACCATGCAGAAGTTCTATCAGATACGCATCTCCAACAAGACTTCCGAGCCTCTCGAAATCCCCGTCGATTTCGTTGGCAAATTTGTCCTCGGCATGAGCGAGGAGCACACCGCACGTTATCTCAGCTCCGAGTGGGATGCCGACACCAATACGCTCCTCATCCGCAACGTCTACCACCCCATCTATCGCAACTCGCGCGTGCTTGTCACTTCCTCCGAGCCCATCACCCGCCAATCGCTCCAATACCCCAACCGCAAGCAGCTCGGCTTCTCGCTCCTCATCCCCTCCAAGGCCCAGCACGAGTTCGCCTTCCGCATCTCTGTCGTCGACGGCGACGCAGCGGCATCCTTCCCCTCCCCACTCACCATCGACTACATCAACTCTGAATTCCTGCGTGTGGTCCACTATTGGGACGATCGTCTCTCCCACATCCAGGTCGACACTCCCGACCCCGCCTTCAACCACATGCTCAACCGCTGGTATCTCTATCAGGTCTATTCCTCACGCCTCTTCGCCCGTGCAGGCTTCTACCAAGTCGGCGGTGCCACTGGCTTCCGCGACCAGCTGCAGGACGTCATGTCGCTCCTCTATTCCGACCCCGACTATGCCCGCCGCCAGATTCTCGACCATGCCGCCCACCAGTTCGCCGAAGGCGACGTGCTCCACTGGTGGCACCAAAGCCTCAATCTCGGTGCCCGCACCACCTTCTCCGACGACTATCTCTGGCTCGTCTATGTCACCAGCCAGTATGTCACCCTCACCGGCGACGTCTCCATCCTCTCCGTCCAGGTGCCCTTCTGTCAGGCCGACCAGCTACAGCCCGGCGAGGCCGAACGCGGTCTCAACTTCGCCTCCGCCCAGCCCCTCGAGCCCGGCCAGCAGCCCCTGCCCAACTTTGAATATGCCACCCTCTACGAGCATCTCCGCCGCGCTGTCGGCCGTGCCCAGGCGCGCATCGGCATCCACGGGCTGCCGCTCATCGGCTGTGGCGACTGGAACGACGGCTTCTCCCGCATCGGCGTTGAGGGTCGCGGCGAAAGCGTGTGGGTGGCCTTCTTCCTTGTCGACCTCATGCCCAAGATGATCCGCCTCACCCAGCTCATGCCCTCTGCCGACCTCTCCTACTGCGAGCAGCTCCTCCAGTTCCAGAGCTCCCTTACCCAGGCCCTGCAGACCTCCGCATGGGACGGCGCTTGGTTCCTCCGCGCCTATTTCGACAACGGCGACCCCGTCGGCAGCCGCAACAACACCGAATGCCAGATCGACCTCATTTCGCAGGCATGGGCCATCCTCACCGACGTCGCCACCTCCGAGCAGAAAGCCTCCATCTTCCGCGAAACCGACAACCGTCTCGTCAACCGCGAGCACGAAATCATCCAGCTCCTCACCCCGCCCTTCCACAGCTCACGTCCTTCGCCCGGCTACATCATCAACTATCCTCCCGGAGTGCGCGAAAACGGCGGTCAGTACACACACGGCGCCATGTGGTACATCATGGCTCAGATCAAGGAGGGTCGCAACGACATGGCCTACTTCCTCTACTCCCTCATCAACCCCATCCACCGCACCCAGTCGCTGGCCGACGTCCTCAAGTATAAGGTCGAGCCCTTCTGTATCGCCGCCGACATCTATTCCAATCCCCAGCACCCCGGCCGTGGCGGCTGGACATGGTACACCGGCTCCGCCTCCTGGGCCTACAAAACCGGCATCGAGAACATCCTTGGTCTTTCGCTCCAGGGCAACACGCTCGTCGTCGCCCCGCACATCCCCTCCGACTGGCCGCAGTTCACCATCCGCTATCGCTACCGTTCCACTGTCTACGTCATCCACTATCAGCGCGCCGCCTCCAACCTCCCTCCAACTCCTGTCTCTATCAATCTTGTCGACGACGGCCTCACCCACGCCGTCCACATCTCCTGACCTGACCCGCCCGTTGCGCGTCTGATGTACGTCTGTTGTACGACTGTTGTACGAACATTTTTCGTACAACAGTCGTACAACAGACCTTTTTCAGTCGTCGATAAACCGTTGCCTTATGGCTGACGCTCATTATGGGCGCCCTCGCCATCCACTTTCCGCTGCGATTTGTCATTATTATATTTATTCATTAATTTTTTTTGTATATTTGCAGGCGGATTATCAACCCCTATGGATGCGTTAATCGGCTGAATATTAATGGAAACCAATTGCAGATACGACTTGGGTGCGGCAACAGATTGGTCGCCGGAGCAACTCCGGGCGCTGATCCGTGAGGCCCGCAACGTGGTTGTCGTCGGCCATCAGCATGCCGATGGCGACGCTGTGGGCTCTGTGTCTGCCATTGCCGGTGTGTTGGGGCATTTTGCCCATGTCACGCCCATGCTGCCCGACGGCGTTCCCGACGACCTGCGCTGGTTTCCCGGTTCGGAAGCCATCCTCGACGGCAATGGCGATGCCGACCGCTGCCGACAGGCTATTGCGGAGGCCGACCTGATCGTGGCCGTCGACATGAACGGTTTCGACCGTGCCGGATGTCTGACCGGGATGCTGTTTGCCTCCAAAGCCCACCGTCTGCTGGTCGACCATCATGAGATGCCTGTCAGCAGCCAGTTCGACGCTGTGGTCTCCGACCCCGAAATTTCAAGCGCCTGCGAGCTGGTCTACTGGCTGGCGAGTGCCCTCTTCGGCGCCGATGCCATTGACCGGGATATTGCCACATGCCTCTATGCCGGCATCTGTACCGATACCGGCACCTTTGCCTACAGCAACACCCACCCGAGCCTCTATCTGGCGGCCGCCGACCTGGTGACTCGCGGAATCGACCCGATGTACATCAACCGCCGGATCAAGAACGTCTTTCCTGTCAACCGCATGCGCTTTTTCGGCTATGCCGTCAGCAAACTGATGACGGTGTATCTGCCCCAACAGGTGGCCCTGCTGGTGATGACCCGCGAGGATATGGACCGCTTCGGGGTGGACAGCTCCGAGATGACTGGCCTGATCAACGAGGTGATGCGTCTGCGCGACATCGACTGCGGCGTGCTGATACGCGAGGAGGCGGACGGCGTGCGTCTGTCGTTCCGTTCGAAGGAACGCTACGATGTCAACGTGCTGGCCCGCGAACTCTTTGCCGGCGGCGGACATGTGCGTGCCGCCGGAGCCACGAGCCATCTGAGCCTCGAAGAAACCGTTGTGAAAGTGAAACAAAGACTGCAGCTGGAGCCATGAAAAAGTGGAAGTGCATATTAGCCCTGTTGCCATTGGCGGCAACGATGCTCACCGCCTGCCGCGATGTGCCGGTGATCGATGTGCAGCCCGACAAAGGCGATACGCTGAAGGAAAACATGATCAACGCCAACCGCTATATCGCCAAGAGCGAAGAGACGCAGATCGACAACTATGTGGCGCGTCGCCAATGGCAGATGAAACGGTT
>Ga0310697_10006492_pt1 | contig 11112 bp, 1 predicted proteins | sample 172DNAGHGlowgp2_FD_203883 | JGI IMG/M metagenome (GOLD analysis project Ga0310697, IMG submission 203883) | Sheep rumen microbial communities from Palmerston North, Manawatu-Wanganui, New Zealand - 1728 DNA GHGlow gp2 (v2) (version 2) | ecosystem: Host-associated > Mammals > Digestive system >... | reverse complement strand
AGAAGCAGGTGTTTATACTGTTACTGTGACTAACCAGTATGATTGTCAGTCCACTGCCAGCATCGATGTCACTACATTCGGTGGCGACCTGCAGATTAGTGCTTCTGAGATGCATGTCTGCCCTGGCACTCCTGTCACGTTGAATGCTAACCTCGACGGTTGGAACAACGAGAACATCACCTACGAATGGAGCGATGGAAGCACTTCTTCCACGATCTCCGTCACGGTTGATGCCACTACCACCTATACGGTGACTGCTTCTACCGAGAATGCCGATGCTTGTCAGTTGACCAGCAGCATCACCATCCAAGCTGCCGCAAATGACACTGTCATCACCGCTGCTCCTCAGGCTGATCTGCAGACTGTTTGTGTTGGCGGTCAGATTGAATTGAGCGTTGCTGACGACAGCTATGAGTATATATGGTATAAGAACGGTGTTGAGATCCCTGGTGAGAACCAGCCGACAATTAATGTAACCCCGACACACAGTGGAATCTACACCTTCGCTGCGAAGGCTATTGTTCCTGAGTGCTACACTTCATTAGTTTCTGACCCTGTTTCCGTGACTGTTATTGCAGCTCCTATCGTGAATATCACAGGTACTCAAACGACTGTTGTGAACGGTGCTACTTCTGCTAATCTTACCGCTTCTGTGCTCCCTGAAGGCGATTACACCTATGCTTGGAGCACCGGTGACAGTGATCCTTCCATTAGCGTTAATGAAGCTGGTGTTTATAATGTGACTGTGACGGATGCCAATCAATGTACGGCTGTTTCTATGCCGTTCCAAGTGTATCCCGTCTCTGATTTCCAAATTACAATGGAGGGTTCTCATTTCGATTGTATGAGTGGAAATGTGAATGTTGAAGCATCTATTAATGGTGATAATTATTCTTCATCTTTGATTGTAAGTTGGTTGGCAAATGGTCAGTATATTGAAGGTCAGCACAGCTACTCATTCAGTATGCCTGCTCAAGAACTTTATGATCTCATTCATGTTACAGATTTTGATCTTTGTATTGAGGTTGCTGATCCTAATAACTGTGAGCACCTTGTTGTTAATTGTTTTGATAAACACATCAGTGGTGATATCACTCCTCACCATGTTATCGTTATGAATAATGGAACTGAAGCCGGTCGTGTTTGTGAGGGTGCTCAGTTAGATCTTACCGTGATGGTTCAAGATCAGGATGGAGAGGTATTCGAGAGTTCAGATTTCAACTATATTTGGACCAGAAATGGTGTTGTAATTCCTGGTGTTCATGGCTCAAGCTTCAGTGAACAGGCTTGGATTTATGATTCAGATCCTGTCACATACGTTTATGCTGCATACATTGATTACGGCAATGGTTGTATATCAGATTCTGTTGCTTCTACTGAGATTTATGTACGTCGTAACCCGATCGTCACAATTGATGGTAACCCGAACGTGTGTTACAACGGTCTTACTCAAGAGCCGAACGTTAAACTTGTCGCTTGGGTTGACGGTGGTCCCGATTTGTCAGCTACCTATTCGTGGTATGAAAGCGGTCAATTAAGAGATGTTCCTACCGCTGACTACATTTACGAAGAAAGACATGATCCTACCTATGATAACCCGCTTATCTTTACGGTAGAGGTTACTAACGGTAATGGCTGTTCTACAATTTCTGAACCTTTCTATGTGAATGTTTATGACAGACCTGTTGTCAATATCACTGGTGATGCAAATGCTATTTGTACGAACGGTAGTGTTGAATTGCGCGCTAATTTGAATAACTACCATGAACCTTTGTTAGTCTTCCAATGGTATAAGAACATTATTGATGAGAACACCCTTATTCCTGGTGCTACTCATGAAATCGAAACATTCTATCCGACAGAACCTACCACATATTTGGTGCAGGTTACTCACTTAATGGACTATTCTAATGCAGGTAACTGTGTTGGACAAAGTGAGTTCCATGTTGGTATCAACGGTATCCCTCAAGTTACTGTTACTAACGATTTGAATGGTGCTAATGAAATCTGTGAAGGCAGAAGCATTACGTTCAATGGCCACACAACAGGTGGTGTTGATGGTGAGGCTGTTTATACTTGGTACCGCAATGGTGAGCGCATCCTGAATGTTGAGGATTCTCTCTATGTAGATGCTCCTGTCGCCGTTGACGGTTATCCTACCACTTACATCTATTCTGTTATCGTGAATCAGGGTATTTCCGGTTGTGAGTCTGCACTTACCTATTTCGACACTATCACGGTGAACCCGAATCCTGCTATCCAATTAGTTTCTGATCCTATTATCTGCTCTGAAGATGGCAATAATGTTGTCCTCACTGCTAATATGGATGTTGTTCCTACTGGTGTTCAGTACAGATGGTTGGAAGACAATGCTGAGTTCCTTGTCACCGATACGAATTCTATCTCCTTGCACAAAGATTTCAGCGAGAATCCTTACAACTTCAGTGTCCAGATTGTTAACGACTACGGTTGTACGGGTGAATCTGCTATCTCAGTCTATGTGAATGATGCTCCTGTTGTTGCAATCACTGCTACAGACACTATGGTTTGCGAAGGCGGTCAAGTCACTCTTGCTGCTGCTCTCCAGGATTGGAATGCTATTGGCCTCACCTATCAATGGTTTGATGGCGATGCAGCTATCGAAGATGCAACTTCTTTGAGCTATGTTGTTACTCCTGCTTTTGGTGAAGAACATCAATATAGCATTGTGATTAATCAGACGAGTTCCGGTTGTCAGGCAACTTCCAAACCTATCACTGTGAATGTGGTCGAGAAACCTGCTATCACTTCTGTTGCCGAGGTCAACATGCCTGCAGATCGTAATGTTTGCGACGGCTATCAAGTTAATTTGACAGCTAATGTTGAAGGCGGAATTCAAGGTGGTGAAATCTTCACTTGGTACCGTAATGGTGTCTTGGTTGAAGATGCTACTCAAGCTACCCTTTCTGATGTCGTGACTGCAATGAATGGCGAAACAACCACTTATACCTATAGTGTTGCGGTTGCTCAAGCTATTTCAGGTTGTGTGTCTGAGATCTTCACTATGGATTCTATCGTTGTTAACCCGAATCCTGTTCTCCAATTGGTTACCAATCCTATCGTTTGTAACGATGAAGGTGACAATATCACTCTTACTGCTAATTTGAATCCTGAGATGGAGGGTGCTACTTTCAGATGGTTGGAAGACAATGTTGAAATGGATCCTGAAACCTACACGGCTAACGGAAACGCCATTACCCTGCATAAGGATTACAGATATCAACCTTACAGCTTCAGCGTCGAGTTGGTCAGCGAACTTGGCTGCACCGCTGTCGGCGAGGCTTTGGTTTATGTGAATGAAGCTCCTGTTGTCAACATCTTCGCTTCTGACACAATTCTTTGTGATGGTGGTGAACTCACTTTGACGGCAAGTCTCAATGATTGGAATGCTACAGATCTCGTGTATGAATGGTACGATGGTGAAAACCTCTTGGATGGTATCACTTTACTTTCCAATGTTCTCACTCCCGCTTCTGGCGTACATCATTACCACGCTCGTATCATCCAACAATCTTCTGGTTGTGTTGCCGAGTCTAATGTGATTGATGTCACCGTTAATGGTGCTCCTGTCATTGAGTCTGTTGGTACTCCTCAAACGAGCATTTGCTACGGTGGTCAGCTGACTATCACTGCTTCTCCTGAGGGTGGTAACCAAGAGGGTGACACTTACACTTGGTACAGAAACGGTATCCTGATGGAAGGTGCTACTGCTGCTACCATCTATGATACTCCTGAGATTATCGACAACAATACTCAGCAATTTGTCTATACGGCTATCTTGAGCCGTCCGGCTCCTGGCTGTACTTCTGATGCTGTCACCTCTGATGTTGTGACGGTTTATCCGAATCCTGTTGTTGTGATCACTGGTGATCAACACGTTTGCGAAACCGACTCTGTCTTCTTGATTGCAAATGTTGATACTGTTGGTATGAATGTTGGTGGTCTCCACTACACATGGTATGAGTCTGGTCAAATCAGAGACAATATGGCTTACAACCTTGGCGACAACAACTTCTTCGCTGAATATATGTACGCTCGCACCGAACCTTACAGATTCACTGTCGATGTATGGCGTGATGATATGGGTGCTGGTTGTATCTCTCATTCTGAAGAGTATCTTGTGTATGTTTATACTCAACCTGTTGTCAATATTACGGCTACCGAGACCGAGATCTGTGAAAACGGTCAGGTTACCTTGACAGCTAATTTGAATGACTATAACGCTACTGATCTCATGTATCAATGGTTCACCGTTGGTCAGGAAATGAATGTTCTTGCTGTTGACTACGATGAAGACGGTTCAATTATTTATGACACTGTTTACAATGAAGTCTTCAATAACATTCCTGGTGCTACAACAGCTACTTACACTACGAATTTGACTGATACCACCACGCTTGGTGTGATGGTTCGCCAGATTCCTTCTGAGTGCTGGGCTACTGACAGAATCACGATCAACGTTAATCCTATTCCTGTTGTGACTGACATCAAAGTTAACTTCGTCTATGACACTCTTCCTGTCTGTAATGGTGCTGAGGTTACTCTCACCGCTGCTATCGATGCTTACGATGCAGAAGGTGCAGTCTTCACTTGGTTCAGAAATGGCGAGTTGATTGAAGGCGTTACTGGTCCTGTCTTCAGTGAAAATGTTTACACTGATAATGAAAATGTGACTACTTACCATTATTCAGCAATTGTTACTCTGCCGGCTTCCGGTTGTGTGTCTGCAATGTCTGCTGATGCTGGTGTTGTGATCGTTGGTAATTCTCCTGCTTCTGTTGTTGTCAGCGGTAACACAGTCATCTGCAACGGTGGTGAAACTACCCTGTATGCAAATGTTGTTCCTGCTCAGGATGCTACTTATCAATGGTTCATGAATAACGCTCCTATGACCGATTCTACGGACAACCATATTACAGTTGACGTAGCTGGCTCTTACAAGGTGATTGCTTTCTTCGAAGGCTGCTCCACCGAGTCTGATGCTGTTGTTGTGACAGTTGAACAAACTCCTCAATTGGAGGTCACTGCTGTTGAGACGACCTTCTGCGCTGGCGGTAACACTGTTATCACAGCTGAAGCTACAGGTTGGAACAATGGTAATGTGAACTACAACTGGTCTAACGGTTACCAAGGTTCTGCTTACGAATTCAATCCTGAATTCGCTGGTACTTACACATTCTATGTCACCGCTTCTCAAGCCACTTCCGGTTGTGAAGCTATTGACAGCATTGTGATCAATGTGAACGAACTTCCTGCAACTCCTGTTGTCCTCGTTGACAATGCAGTTGTCTGCGAAGGTGGTCAAGTTACTCTCACAGTTGATAACGCTAATAATGACGCTGTTTACACTTGGTACAGAAACGGTGTTGTCATCACTGGTGCCAACAACGCTATTCTCACTGAGTCTCCTGTTGCAATCGACGGTGATCTTACCAACTACAACTATACTGTAGTTGCTGAACTTCCGATGTCTGGTTGCACCTCATTGATGTCTGTTGGTACTCCTGTGACTGTTATCCCGACACCTGTTGTTGCAGTTTCTGTTGAAGGTAACACCACGCTTTGCGAAAACGGTACAACTACCTTGCATGCTAATGTTACTCCTGCCGGCGATATGTATCATTATCAATGGTATAAGGACAATGTCCTGCTCGAAGGTGACACCTTGGCTGATTACATCGTTTCCGAAGATGCTCGTGAAACCGCTTATAACTTCTCTGTGGTTGTTTCTGCTAACCCTGGTTGTAACGTGACTGCTTACGCTCCCGCTATCACCTTCGTTGCACAACCTGAAGTTGTGGCTACTATCAGCAATAATTTCTCTTGCGAAGGTGGCACAGCTACTCTAAATGCAGTTGTCGATGGCGGTGTTGCCAACGTCAATGGCTTGAATGGCTATAGCTTCCAATGGTACAGACATTACACCACTGATCCGAGCGATGTGATTGGCACTACTGAGGCAATCGCCACGACTCCTGAGTTTGTCACTCCTGCTACCGATGCAGTTGGTTACTACACTTATTGGGTGACTGTCACCTCTGAATATGGATGTCTCTCCACCTCTGCTCCTGTCAGCTACACTGTTATGCCTGATCCGGTTGTTGTTATCTCTCGTCTTGCTGATCTTCCTGCATCTGTTTGTGACGGTGGTACAACAGCTATCAGAGCTGATGTTATTGCTGATGCTTTCGCAGCTGAACGTGGTGCAATCGTTTCTTACCAATGGTACAAGAACGGTAACATCCTTGTTGGTGAGACTAACCAAATCCTGAACATCAATGCTTTGGCTTACGGTGTTGATGATGTTTACAGTGTTGAAATTATCCAATCTGGTGTTGGCTGTTCCAACTTTGGTACTGCTGCTATCAGCACTTTGGTTACGGTTAATCCTGCTTACACTGTGAATATCACTGGTTTCGGCAATGTTTGCGAAGGTGGTACACTTACGCTGAATGCTCAAGTTAATGGTACAATCGCTGGTGATTCTTTGAGCTATCAATGGTTCAAGATTGTGAACGGTTATTCTACCGCTATCAACGGTGCAACTGATGCACAATACTCCACATCTGATTTCTTGTTGGGTAACTCTTACGACTACTATGTTGTTGTGACCAGCACGTTCTCCGGATGTTCAGTTGTTTCCACCTCTGTTCCTGCAAACGTTGTTGCAGCTCCTACGGTTGTTATCCAAGGTGCTAACACAGTTTGCGAGGGTGGTGACCTTACCTTGAATGCCTTTGTGACTGGCGGTGTCGAAGGTGCTGCTTACACCTACACTTGGGAATGGACTGGTGGTTCTAACAGCGGTAGTGCTACTACGAATGTTTCAACCTTCGTCCCGAACGTTCCTGCTAATGATGCTGCTGCTCCTTATTACTTCACTGTTACGATTTCTCGCGCTGACAATACCGGTTGCACGGCTACTTCAGCTGCTCACGAAGTTAATGTTACTCCTGTTCCTACTGTTACAGTTACTGCTGACAACAACTTCGTCTGTCAAAATGGTGAAGTGACCTTCACGGCTCATGTTTCTCCTGTTGGTTCATACAACTATTCATGGGTGATCAACGATCATGCTGAGGCTGTGAATGCCAATACAATTACGACTTCAATCTCTAACGTAGGTACGATCACCGCTACTGTTACTGTGTCTGCTGCTAATGCAAGCTCTTCTTGCTCTACTACAGCTACCATCGCAGCTCCTGTCCAAGTTGTGGCAGTTCCTACAGTTAATATCTCGGCTAACCATACGACAATGTGTGTTGGCGGTACTTCTACCTTCACCTCTGTTGTTAATGCAAATGGTAATATTCCTTCTGATTTCAACTATCAGTGGGCAATCAACGGCATTGATGTTCCTGGCGCTGTTTCAAGCACGTTTGTACAGTCCTTCAACGCAGCCGCTGTGTATGAGGTTTCCTTGAGAGTCTTCCAAAACAATGATCTCGGTTGCAGCGCTAATTCTTCCGCTCCTGTAACGGTTCAAGTTGCTGAACAACCTGTTATCACTTTGAACTCTGAAGATGGTCTCTCCATTTGTGAAGGCGGTTCTATCACTATGACGGGTGTTGTCACTAACTATGGTAATACTGTTAATGGTGTTTCGAACAGCTCTATTTATGGTGCTTTGACATTCAACTGGACTTCCAATGGTGTGAATGTGCCTGGTGGTGTGACCAACAATGATCGCAACCAACTTACACAGACTTTGAACAACGTTGGTAACTACAGCTATCAAGTCACTGTTGACGCTGCTGGTTATAACTGTCAACCTCAAGCTTCCAACGTCCATGTTGTGAACGTTGTTGGTGATCCTTCTTGGACCGAGGTTCATGTCTATAGCAACAATGGTACTGATGCATGTCTCGGTGATATGGTTACTCTGGCAGCCGATATCCAAGGCGGTGTCGTTGACGCTCATGGTAGCACCAGCGGTCACATCCAGTGGGTTGTAACGGATGCAAGTGGTAATACGACGAATGTCAGCGGTGGCCTTGGCGGTTCTTCTTACGACATTCCTGCTGTTGCCGGTACCTACATCTATACTCCTACCTTCGTTGGTAACATCGGCAATGGTTGTCAGTTGACCAACACCAATGATGTTCAGGTTGCTGTTACAGTTCACGAGCTGCCTACAGCTACCTTCACCAGCGGTGACGGCACTTCCATCTGTTCTAACGATCCGAGCGCTTCTGCTGCACTGGTGATCTCCTTCACGGGTGTTGCTCCGTTCACCTATGAGGTTGTTGACGGTCAAGGCAATGTTGTTGCTCACGCAACCACTCAAGCCAACACTGCAACCATCTACGTTGCTCCTACTGAACAAACCACGTATAGACTCACACTCATCCAGGATGCTTACTGCGAGAACACCGCATTCGATGCTACCGCAATGGCTACTGTCTATGTGAACTCTATCGAATTCGATAACACTGTCTTTGAGTCTGGATGTGATAATCCTGGCTTTGTCACCATCAACTTCAATATGATCTCTGGTAATCCTACCGCTGCATTCACGGTGGTTTATGACAATGGTCTGCAAGCAAGTGGCAACATTTCCAACAATACTGCTACGTTTGCTGCTCCTACCGTGCCCGGTGATTACAATGCAGTCTTCACTGTTGACGGTTGTTCTTACGACATCGTTGTGCGTGTCCTCGTTGGAGACTTCTCCTTCGGCGGTTCACTCCCGATCATGGATCAACGTTGGAATGACGTTGTGGTCGTGAACAACAATCCTGCTACCAACGGCGGTCACGTGTTCGTGAGCTACCAGTGGTACAAGAACGGTGTTGCTATCCCTGGTGCTGTTTACTCCAACTATCAAGAGAAGGGTGGATTGAACGGATTCTACTCAGTGGAATTGATCGAACAAGATGCTAATGGTAATATGGTTACTTACAAGACTTGTGACATGTACTTCAGCTCTACATCCACAGTTAAGGTATATCCTGTTCCTGCAAATGTTCGTCAAGAGATCACTCTCGAACTTGATTTGACTTCTGAAGAACTTGAAGGTGCTGTCCTTGACATCTACAGCATGACTGGTGCTCATGTCGGCCACGTGATTGACCTGCAGCCCATCACTAAGATTGAAGGATTCAAGGCTCAAGGTACATACTTCGGACGTATCTTGACAGGTACAAATGAAATCAAGACTGTTAAATTCGTTATCGTAAAATAGTATGCTGAATACCGGGTTTAGCGGCTCCGGCCGCTAAACCACCGGTTTCACAATTATCACAGAATAAAAAAAGTAAATATATTATGAAAAAGAATTTATTATTATTCAGTCTTATTTTCGCCATGTGTACCGCTTTTGGTCAAGAGGTACAGACAGAAAATAACGCCGAAGCTAATCCGGCGACTTATGAGACTTCCACCTTCTGCCCTCATCACATCAACATTCATGTTGGTGAGGCTTTGACGAACAATATCTATAAAAGAGTTGGTATTACGCAATACTATTCTCACAGCACGATGTTAGATATTGATTATGCCTATTTCTTCAATGAACATTGGGGATTGAGCTTGGGTGTCGGCCTTAACCGCATAGGCGCTAAAGCTTCCATTTCCAAATCCGGAATTATTCCTGATTATGATGTTAACAATGACCAGGCTTTTGATCAACCCGTTAATTACGATCCTAACTATGACCTCTATTATGACGCTCATGGTTTGAAAGAGAAGGAAGTTGTCTGGGCAGTTGAAGTTCCCTTGAAAGCCCATTTCGATTGGCGCTTCGACGGCCGTAACGGTATCTATGCCGCTCTCGGTCTCCAAGGCTATTTCCCCATCAAAGCTTTCAACAAATATAAAGGCGAAGGTTCTGTTACCACGATGGGTTATGAAGCTATGTACAACCAATGGTATATGCAGCACTATGAGAATGGTGAAATCAAGATGGATAACCATTTCCCGGATGCTTCATATACAGGACGTGGCAAGAATGTCAAGATGAGACCTTCTGTTGACCTTGTTGCTGATTTCGGTGGCGTGTTCGCTCTGAGTAAAATCGTTGACTTCTATGTTGGTGCATACTGCAAATATGGTTTCCTGAATATTCTTCCGAAGGAAAAAACCTCTTTGATCGGTTCTAATGATCAGGGTCAAATGTTATTCCAAGGCACTCTCGGTTCTGACATGCTTGATCTTGCTTATCAGAACAATGAGATTAAAAAGAATAAAACCAAATGGAATCTTTTCCAGATTGGTTTGAAAGCCGGTTTCCATTTCAAAGCTTGTGCTACTCCTGCCGAGAAGTCTAAAAAGCAACTTGAAAAAGAGATTCTGGATGAGCTTAAGAAGAAGTCCAATGAACCTATTATCATTAAACAAGATCCTCAATACATCTATATTGTTCCTGTTTGTGATCAGATGAATGAGGACGATGATTATCTGACTCCTGATGACAAAGCAGCCATCAATGAATTGAGCGATGTTTTGTCTAAGACCAAGATTCTTTTCGACCTTGACAAAGATATCCCGAAGATCAACGATTATAACGACAATATCAACAGAACAGTTGCAATTTTGAAGGCTAATCCTCAATTGAAACTTATCGTTGAAGGTTATACTTGTGATTTAGGCTCAGAGGAACACAACCGTGACCTCGCTCAGAGAAGAGCCAACAATGTCAGAAAACTCTTCATCCAAAAGGGTGTCAACCCTGATCAGATTGAGACTGCTTCTTACACGGTCAATGACCCGCAGAACAGACAGAACATCACTGATCCGAGCCGTGAAGAGCATCGCGCCGCTATCTTTAGAATCGTCAAAAGATAATTATTACTATTCTCGTTAGAAGAAGGGACTGCCGTAAGGTGGTCCCTTTTTTAATTATGAATGATGAATTATGAATGATGAATGATGTTGCTGGTAGTCAGCGTGTTACTGTGTCTTATTACAAAAAGCGTGCCATTGTGAATTTTTTTTTCAACAATGGAAGTTTGATTAAAAAAAATACTATATTTGCCAGCTTGTTTAAAAATCGTTATTAAGAGAGCGAATTTTCAATAACGCATTTTTTAAGGAGCTGATTTATAGACGTTTGTGTGGATAAAAAGTTGGTGG
>Ga0310697_10006490_pt1 | contig 11116 bp, 17 predicted proteins | sample 172DNAGHGlowgp2_FD_203883 | JGI IMG/M metagenome (GOLD analysis project Ga0310697, IMG submission 203883) | Sheep rumen microbial communities from Palmerston North, Manawatu-Wanganui, New Zealand - 1728 DNA GHGlow gp2 (v2) (version 2) | ecosystem: Host-associated > Mammals > Digestive system >... | reverse complement strand
ATCACATATTTTTACACCATCAGTGAGCCAAAAATCGTGCCATACCATACCCAACTGCCATATTGTCAGTACCCCGAAACACCCCCAAAATACCCCCTATTTCGGCAACCCCATACCTAATATCCACCCCTAATACCGAGCCATGTCGACTTTTTCGAGGTCCCACATCTATATAAGTCCTCAGGAACTCCCATGCTGGCACGGCAGCGGGCTCGGATTGTCGTTTTCGGCATTGAAATCAGAAATTTTGCAGAAAATCTGCAAGAAATCCCGTTTTGACTTGCATAATTCGGAAATTATTGCTATATTTGCATACGAGATAAAGGAAACAAGCTCCATTGAGGTCCCATAGCTCAGTTGGTCAGAGCGACAGACTCATAATCTGTGGGTCGCAGGTTCAAGTCCTGCTGGGACCACGAAAATTCTCTCAAAGGTTCAGTTCTTGAACCGAATATGTGGTTATTGCTTGCCTTTTGGGTGCCGACTGTGAAGTCCGCACCCAAAAATCTTTATGTCAAGCTCCGTACCGCCCGTCAAGGAGCAGTATCCGCCTGGCTGCGGTCATCATTATATTCCTGAGGAAGACTGATCCTTCGCAAGGAGATGAGGTTCGGTCAGTTTTTGGTACAACCTTGTCCTCTTTCCGAGCAGAATCGGTAAAGTCCGTCGTCCTGAGCCCCACTGTAAGGAGTTCCTGAGGAAAATTTTGCTCCGGGGCATCTGGCGGAACCAGACATGGTCGGCGACACCCCCGAAGCCGCTCAACAGGGGACCTCATCTATATAAATCCTGAGGAACTCCCATGTCGTCCGCTCAGACTCAAGGGTTTGACCACCGAGTTGGGTGCTGAAGTCGGCCAGGCGCGGGCGCCGATGGAAAAGTTCCTCAGGAAAACCCATGTGCAGGTGCACGCTTCTTCGGGTTGCCCGCCTGCAACGGCTGTGATGACCATGGGCTCACCTCGGATTCCTGAGGATGGTACCATCTCGTGCGAGCAGGTTGAGGCAGTACCTCACTTCACTGACCACGAGAGCCTCGGTCGACGACGCCGTCCCCGGACTTCCTCAGGAGTTCGCGCACGCGTCGCTCAGGGTGACGATTTCTTGGTCAGGATTTGGCGGATTCCGAAAAAATTCGTATATTTGTATACGCAAACAATAACACACAACTACTATGGAAGAAAAGATTAAAATGGATTGCTGCCCTTACTGCAAGTCGAAGAACTTTGAGTATATGGGCGATGAAGATTATTTGGGAGAAAGACATTGGCACTGCCACGAATGCGATTCCTGGTTCAACGAAGATGACTGCGAGCATCAGTTGTATTGGGAAAACATATCGTGCCTGTTCAACGGAACCTCGATAGAGGAACCTTTGGTGCTTGAGGAAACCTACATACTCCCGTCAGTCGAAAAGGAATCCTGCGGCTTGTCGGATTCGGAGAAACTCAACATTGACAAGGTACACCAGATAGAGGGTGACGGAAAGATGTACTACCATTTCGAGTATACGCCCGACACGGACGACTACTGGTACGATATGTATGAATTGTCCACCGAGGATTTGAAAGGGTTGCTCGACCACCTGCGGAAAATTGGGAATCGGTAAAGACGGAAATCACGATTCGGATAGCGGATTGACGAAAGTCAGTCCGCTTTCTTTTTGTTGAAGGACATCTTCCACACAGAGTGGGGCGGCGCCAGGCCCACTGTCGTGTATTCCTGAGGAATTCACTACATCGACCATGTCCCGGTTTCCAGGGGTGAGTAGAGTATGGTGAAGTCGAACCGGGCTTCGTCGGCGTCATGGGTGTTCCTGAGGAACAGCGACATCACCCCATGTCGTGTTTTCCAGGAAAAGTCTGGGGAGAGCAGAGGGTACTGAAGTCGAACCGGGCTTCGTCGGCGTCATGGGTGTTCCTGAGGAAGTCGGAACCTTCGCGGCGCCCCGGGGCGAATCGCCGAAAAGTCGACATGGGACGACATGGTATTTCCTGAGGAAGCGGCATCCTGTCGCGACTCGAAGATTCCAGGAGTTCGTGCCCCGTGCAGTCATCTCCTCCGCCAGCATGGGAGTTCCTCAGGATTACAAACGGTTCGCGGCGCCCCGGGCGAACCTTGCCATTCCGTGTGGTAAAAAATTTTTTTTGGTAGGTCTTGCATAATTCGGAAATTATTGCTATATTTGCATACACAAAGAAACGAAAGTTATGGTAGAAAATGAAATCAGGACTACGAAATCGCTTTGGAGCAAATGCGATTCAATGCTGGAAACCGTACATTGCCTGCAATCCGACTTGGATTACGCAAAGCTTGGCTTGTACAACAATCTTCACGAGCTTCTCGGTCTAATCCTCACCAGGCTGAACAAGAACGACGACGCGCTCTTTGAGCTCAAGCTCGACGGCAATCCGTTCGGCGGTGAAGTGAAGTCGGTGCTGATGCACCACAACGGCGACGGAATAATCTGGTTTGACTGCGAGGGCAGTGTGAGCGGACGCAGTGATGATGAAATCGATGTCGAGGCTCTCGCAAAGATTGTGAAGTGGCTCAAAGAAAAATACGATATGTAGTAGTGTACTATATTCTCTCTCCATAGGTATTAGTTGGTTTAGGTTGGGTAATCGGTCGTCGTGATGATGACCGATTATTTTTTATGCTCGCACTCGCTGTGGTCAAGCAGGCTGCGCACTGGGGCAGGCTGGGATCATTCCTGAGGAACACCCATGCCGCGGCCGGCGACAATGGTCATCTCAAGATGCCTTGGACAGCGGCATCGTGAAGTTGATGGGCGACTTCAGTATCCTGACGGCGCCTCCCCTAGGTTCCTGAGGAAAAAATCCACTGGCGCCCGCCGCCGGAGTTCATTGGACAACGGGCTCCGAAATTTCCTTAAGGAATTTCTAGAAAAATTTTCCGAAAATTTTCTGCAGAATATTTTGTAGATTCCCATAAAAATGTTATCTTTGCATTACCGAAAGAAAGAGAATAAAGAAAAATGGAAATTTTATCCTACACTAAAGCAAACAAACTCCGTAAGGAATCTAGGGATATCCGTAACGTTAAATCCCGTACCGAATTCAGTGAAGCACTTCGGTGCAACGCGGTACCAGCAAACGATTTCTGGTATACCAATTCTTTCACTTATGACCTTTGGAAAAATCGAAGGAGTGGTGGGAAGATTGTTATGAGTGATTACTCTTACAAGTCCGTCTATGAGGCTTTCAATGCTTTACTAGGTGGGATATCAAGCGCTAGAAGCGCTCACGTTTGGGACGGATATGTTCCAGATGCAATGGGAAATTAATATCAACAAATAAACAAGTTCTTGCTTAGTATCTCTCTTATGTCGGGAAACGGATGCCCAAGGTTTGGGTGTCCGTTTCTTTTTTATGCGCAAACACGTAGGCGTTGTCTACAGAACGCATGTCGACGACGTCTGGGGGATGATTCCTGAGGAAGACGCAATCAAAGGGAACAGGCTGAGTTCTGTAAGCAGGCGATGCCTCTGCCGAATCCGAAGAGCAGTCCGTGGATGTAGCGTATTCCTGAGGAAACCGGGAAGCCCGCGAAGTCGACATGACTCGTGGTCACTGGTGTCAGCAGAGTGTGATGATGCTCATCAAGCAGCCACTCCGCCTTCGTCGGCGATCTAAAAGTTCCTGAGGAAACCCCATGCTGTCGACCGACTTCAAACCCTAAGGTATTCTGCTGTTACCGACCTCGAATCCTAAGGGGTACCCACGGGTTTAAGTTCCTCAGGATTTCTCCGCAGCCCGACGCCAGAATCGGGACTCTGGTAAATAATCTTCCAGACATTTGGTATATTCAAAAATTATTGCTATATTTGCATACACGAAAAATATGATGCACTATGAAAATGATTAAGGGAGTTACAAAGATTAAGGTTATCCTTATGGATGACCACTGCTCTTGGGGCAACGGAGTGGACGAGCAAGTCCACGAAATGAACGGCAAGACATATCTCTACGATTGGACTGACGATGCTGGGCAGATTTGGGTTACTGATATGGAAGGCAACCGCGTAGGTCTGGCTATCAATCCAGAGTGTGACAAGTTCGAGGTCTTATGAGAACTCGGAGCTACAACGAGCTTGAAGCTCAATTCGATAGAATGACGCGCACCTACGGCTACGATGCACCGCACCGCGAGAGTGCGCGTCTTATCTTCCTTCGCTACCGATACAACATTACCCACACCGAACCTTTCATCAAATGGAGCCAGGAAATGAAATCTATGCTCTGCAAGGACGGCAGGGTAATGAAAAGGTTTGAGGATGACTACTACGACATAAAGGACTTGCGCAACAACTACCGCGTTCCTTATGAGGTTTACGGCAAGCTGGAATATGAGTGGGTAGTTTCCATACCCTTGTTTCATACAATGGTCTTTAAGGACGAGAAAAACGCGATAGCGCACCGCAACGAGCTTATGGCTAAATACCTTGACCGCAAGGTGGAACTGCGGAAAGTAATCAAAGGGACATTCATATAAAATCATTTCTTTCGTGTGTGGATTGGGACTGACAAAATGTCAGTCCCTTTCTTTTTTGGCACGGCGTCAGCCGAGAGAGGAGTGGACATGGGCGATGTAGAGAGTTCCTCAGGAACTTATTTTCTCAATACAAAGACACGAAGTTTTTCTTCAATTTCCAATTTTTTTCTCAACTTTTTTCTTGGAGAAATTTTTGGGAAATTTTCGTAGAATTTTCCGTCAGACTTTTCCTGGAAATCCAGATCGCCCCGGATGAGATTTTTCCTCAGGAACTTTTCTCAGGGCCCGCGATGGTGGAGCTGCTCAAGACGGTCGCTACAAAAAAGTGAAAAAAGTTTGAAAGATTTTCGGAGTTTGTCGGTATATTATAATATAGAAGCTTGAACGGAAACGAAGCTTGAAAAAAAAGTTAAAAATTTTTGAAAGAATTTGTCCTTTAAGCCGTATATATAATTAGAGATAGGGAAATAATGATGTCCCCCTGCAAGACGACATCGGTTAACGGACTAAACAGATTGAGCCGTGAATACCAACAACACCCCCGTAAAGTCCACCTCCAAGTGGCACATCGTCCTTACGGACAAGTACAACCAACCGCAGAGCTGGAAAGGATTCCAGAGCCTCGCAGAAGCCTTTGCTCGCTTCTCGTACCTGTACGAGAGGATGAACTACTGCACCGACGGAGATTTCCGTATGGTGGAAGGTACCGAATATCCCACATTTGCCGACGAAGACGGCAATAAGGTGGCTCTGGTACCGAGCACCGCCAAGCTTACGCTTAACATAATCTTCGCATCGAATGTCCTCGCACGGGAGATGTTCGACGATATGGTACGCAGGGAAATTTAAGCTTGCGAAGCTTGGACGAGTTGGGGATGCCGAAAGGTGTCCCTTTCTTTTTATGACCACGAACTGTCGTGACAGCAGGAAGTCCATGGGTTTTCCTGAGGAACATCCATATCGTCGGCATCAGATGACTTGGGTTCATCGGGAAGATGTCCATCCCAGTCACGGGACATCCGGGTGTTCCTCAGGATCACTCTACATCGCCCATGTCGATTCTTCCAGGAGAATCGGCGATTCGCCCGGATGACGGCGTCGATGGCGGAGTTCCTCAGGAATCCGAAGCGGACGGGCACCTGTTCCTCTTGGTTGGGCAACGGGGTTGGGTACGAAAAAAGGGACACCCGATTTCGGGTATCCCTTTCTTGGAGAGTTGGAGAGTTGGCTACTCGGCTTCGGCAATATCAGCCGCCCGTTTGAGTAGCATAATGAGGAACAGCATATAGGCGGTGGGAAGTTCTGCTCCCGTGGCTTCTGCGATTTCCGCAGTGATAGCCACAATGACCGCAGGAATGAGTTCGGGGGAAAGGCAGTCCGTCATAGCGAGGGTGGTGAGGGAGTTCGTTGCATCTTCGCTTTCCTCATACCTTTTGAAACGCAGGGCGGTTACGGGGTTGAGGGCAGCGAAGGTCAGGAGAGCTTCGAGCTTCTGCTCGGCAGGGATTGCTGCTGCGAGGGTGGTCGTGTGGAAGTCGATGACTGCCTTGATGACCGAAAGGGTTGTAGTCTTTTCCATTGTGCGTGGATTTAGAGGTTGTGTGGCAATATCGCCGTTTTTGTGTATGCAAATATAGCAATAATAATTGAATGTACCAAATAATATGCAACATATTTTTCACAAATTTGTGGCAGGCAAGTATTGTCCAACCAGCTGGGCAGCGTCGGCCGACGGTACGGAGTTCCTGAGGAAGGATCATGTCTTCGCAGACACCGGTCGATGACTTCAGCAGGGTTCTGACTAATCTGCCTCAACCCGTATCCGCCTCAGAGTGAGGCAGTTATGAATTCCTCAGGAACCTAAAACTGTGGGTACCTCCTTCGATTCTCTTGGCGAAAAATTTGGAAGTTCCAATTTTTTATATTACCTTTGCAATACCAAAATGAAAGACATAGGATTATGGAAAAGCAATTAGAATCTTACAAGAAACTGATGGAGCAGATGGAAGTCTGCTACAAGGAGCTTGCTGAAATCATCAAGTCAAAAGGCGGCTTGATTAAGATTACATATGAAGGTGAGCTTCCCGACTATATGTACGCCGAAGGATACAATTCCTCTGGTGAAATCTGCGAGTATTACATCCACGGACTTTCGGTGGACGACGAAGGAAACATATCGGTAGCTTGCTCATACTGGGCTGAAGAAGATGATGATTTCCTTGACGACGATGAGAACTGGGATGCCCTTTACTGCGGACAGAACCTGCTCTACGGAGCAACTCTGCTCAACATAATGGAAGTCATCCACGAATACATTTAGCATTCGGGGACGCCCCGTGTCCTGTCCATAACTTAACTTTGTGTAACGCGCCCCCGCGCTTGGAGGACCTGCTTCGGCGGTCCTCTTTTTTATTTGCCATATGGTGTGACACGAGAGGACCTGGACCATGTCAACACGGGTTTTCCTCAGGAACTCTTTTCAGGAAGGGGATCCTCTTGATGACATTGGTCAAGCAGGACACCGGATGTCGGCCGCGGCGGCGAGTTCCTGAGGAATTATTTTCCTGGAGGGCGTCCCCGGATTCGACATGGCATTTACCTCGAAAATTTTCCCAAAAAATTTTTAGGAATTTTCCTTGTTTTATTCCCAGAAAATTACTACCTTTGTGATACCAAAATAAAGTACAACATTTAACGGAAAAAAGTTATGGGTTACACACACTATTGGAGATTCAAAAATCTTCCGAAAAACATTGAAGCTGGTGCGGAGAAATTCGCAGCCGCAAGTGAACTCTTCCAAGAAGGTCTGAAAAAGCTCGGCGGCAAGTGCAAGGTCACGCGCTACGAGTACAATCCCGATTGGAGCTTGAAGTCGGCTCACGAAGAAGAAGTCCCTATGATTCTGCGCGGCAGTATGGGAAAGGGTGAGCCTATCATCAACGACAAGGCAATCATCTTCAACGGCGACGCATCAAAAGACCTCGACCACGAGAGTTTCTATGTCACACTGGACTGCACCGCCGACGAAGCCAGATTCTCATTCTGCAAGACGGCACGCAAGCCTTACGACACCGCAGTCTGCTTGGCTCTGCTCTGCCTTGAACACGAGTTCGGCGACGACATCACGGTAAGCTCGGACGGCAACCGCGAAAGCGGAGAAGCTGGGTGGGGCTTGGCAAAGGAAATCTTCGCCGAAATCACGAAGTAGTCAGCAATCGTCCAATTAAATCCATAGGCAACGGAACGCCTCGGCTGTGAAGTCTGGGCGTTCTTTTTTTTTTTGTCCACAATGGTGCTGAAGCAGAGGAGGGGGTGCCCGCCAGTAAATAGTTCCTGAGGAACTTCCATGACGGCGAAGAAGCATGAGTTCTGTTGGGCAATTTATCCAAGAAAATTTCTTGAAAATTTTTTTCAGCTTTTGTTTGGTAGATTCCCAGAAAAATGTTATCTTTGTTATGCCAAAAAATAAATGAGTTATGGAAACAAACGAAATCCTTAAAATCAAGTCCGACCTTATCAACGAGATTAGGGGACAAGTCGCAGCTCGCGGCTACTTCGACATCGAAGGCAAAACGAGATTCCTCAACACCTATCGTGGTAAGGACAACCCCTATGAGAAATGCACGATGACCTGTGAACAGGAGTACGCGCTTATCGACATGACCGATACCTACTTCCGCGCTCCCGTAACCCAGCTCTATTTCTACGCAGGCGAGTGTGAGCTTATGGTCGAGTGCGGCTCCGCATTTGATTCCGCAAGGAACCTCTCTATTGATGACCTTATGAATATCCGCGACCTCGTCTGCTCTATGACCGACGACGACATCCGAGAGTGCAGGGAGTTTGCGGAGAACGGCGGATGCCTCGACGACCAGGAAAACGATTGATTGGTCTTTTCAATCACTACGCACCCGACAAGTTGATGCTGCTTGTCGGGTGTTTCTTTTTACCCCGACCTTGATGAACCAGAAAGCTGGACATGGGCCCTGGAACAAGTTCCTGAGGAAAACCCATGCGGCGGGCACCTGTCGAAACCGTACATGAAGATTCTTACCGATTCTCTTGCAGGATTCAGAAATTTGTATTACCTTTGTGTCGTAAACAAAAAGCGAAACAGTTATGACAAATCCTTATGTAATCGTCGCTATCATCGTCGCTATGGCACTTATCACCTGTATGGTGACTGCTACCGTCAATACTTTCAGGCAAGTACGGGAAGAAAATAAAGAGCCTGTATTCGTCGTTAAACGGAGGTATCAGCCAGACGACGCTGTTGAGGCTGTAACGGAGTTTGTAGCTGCGTCGAGAAGCGAACAGGCAGTTCACGACGAAATAGCCAGACTCGCTGACAATGACCTTAAAACGAACTATTTCCACAAGGGTGACGAAATTCAGCTTGACATCGAAACCACGCCGACCTTCAAGCTCGTGTACCACACGAAAGGTACGGCTTGGGTACAGTTCGTCGAGTACGAGATAATTCAAGTGCCTTCGGTGTAACTCTCTCATTTTATTCTGGTTGTTGAACCGACATCCGTCCCTTGGGTGTCGGTTCATTTTTTATGTCCACATCCAATGGCGATTCGCACCGGTGTCGTCGGCGATCTGAAAGTTCCTGAGGAAACCGTTTTCACCCGGATACGCTTCTTCACCCGGTAGCGATTCGAGTCCCCATCAGGACGGCAGTTCCTCAGGAACGCAAGGAGGACGCCGTCTGACAAGATGTCAGGTCAGCCGTGTCAAAATGTCAGTTCTCTGACACCATCGACAACAGGGGCACCGATTCGGTTGTGTTCCTCAGGATTATCAAACCGTTCATGGGACTCTGCCAAGACATCTTCTACACTCTCTTGACTTTCTCACCGAAACATTTGGTGGATTCAAAAATTATTGCTATCTTTGTGGTACCGAAAAAGATAAGAATATGCACCAAGGTAACAAGTTCACGAGAAAGAGTTTCGCCGTTAATGGTGATTGGTACACTCCGCTCAATACGATGAAGAACGAATACAAGAGCATCGTGTACGGCGAATATGTCCATACATCTTCAAGCTGCGGCGATTGGGAAGGCTTCATCATCCAGAAGCTCGGCAAGACCTATTACGGCATACCGTTCTGGCAGGAGAACCTCCACCACGAGATTGGATTCTTCTCCGTCGATACGGGCGATGTCGAATGTGCCGCAGAAACCGAAATCGAATGTCGTCGGCTTATGGAAACTTGGTACTCTATGGGTGGCTTGGAAGGAATAATTATGAATAACGATAATACTCAATAAGGTTCGTTTGTGTTTTCCATTGGCGCGAAGCTCCTTGACCTGTCGAGGTCGGGAGCTTCTTTCATTTTATGTTGAGGTTGATGAACACCGTGGATCCTCAACACCGGTGCCGTCGGCGATCCGAAAGTTCCTGAGGAACTTTTCTCAGGGACGACCGACTCCTCTCCTGCTTGGGCAATCTTGGATTCAGGATTAGTTTATAAAAATTTTCAGGAATTTTTCTGTAAAATTTTCCTGAAAATTTTTCTGGTTTTTATTTGGAAAATTCCCAGAAAAAAGCTAACTTTGCATTACACAAAAGGATAAAGTTATGGAAATCACAAAAACAATGGTAGAGAATTGGCTGGAAGCCTACCTCTCCGAAAATCCAAACGCCGACTCATTCGACCTCACTATGGCGGCTATGCAGTACGGCTTGAAGCTGGGTGCGACACCAGACAAGGGTGAACACTTCTGCGACCACGACTGCGACCTCAACGGTCAGGACAAGTCTTTGAACGATTGGTTCAACGAACAACCCTTCGATGTGTTGAAGAAACTCACGGGACGCGACTACACCGAATTCGATTCCGAGGACGGCTATCAGGCTTATGTGGACTTCTGCGAGGATTGGTGGAGCGGACTGTCCCGTAAGGAAAAGACCAGCGTTCTCAATCAGGTCGCAGGTGAAACGGGTTATGTCTGCGCAAACGACAGGGTGATTACCGACACCGTATTCGGCGATGTCAGCCTTGAATCTGGAAGCATCATAATCATCAACGGCGACAGCGACTGCTATTATCATCTTCCGCGTCGTGGTATGACCGACGACGAAATCAGGGAATTCTGCAAGGAACTTTATGAATTCGAGAAATAATATGTGGACGATAAATGATATGGATTACAGTAGGGGAGGCTACTTTTTCCGCAACTTCTTTGATGCCGATGTGGACGCTGACTGCCACCAAGACGAATGGGGTGTCGAGGTTTACGAAGAAAACTCAATCGGCGAACTCGTTATCGTCGGACAGATATTCTGGTACAACGCAAGTGACTTCGAGGATATGACTGACGACGAATTCTACAAGTTCATCGAAGATAGTGCCATACAGTAATACACCAGCGAGGGGTAAGCTGGGTTGTGCTTCATGTGCGGGTTGTCACGGGCTTCGGCTCGTGACAACTTTTTTTGTTACAAGGTTCAGCCAAGCAGGAGGAGAGTCGCGCCCCCTGGATCGAGTTCCTGAGGAACTCTGGCACGCCGACCGCTGTCGTGATTCGAGTGGACAATATCTTCCCGAAAAAAATTCTCAAAATTTTTTTCATATTATTATTTGGATTATTC
>Ga0310697_10006485_pt1 | contig 11124 bp, 5 predicted proteins | sample 172DNAGHGlowgp2_FD_203883 | JGI IMG/M metagenome (GOLD analysis project Ga0310697, IMG submission 203883) | Sheep rumen microbial communities from Palmerston North, Manawatu-Wanganui, New Zealand - 1728 DNA GHGlow gp2 (v2) (version 2) | ecosystem: Host-associated > Mammals > Digestive system >... | reverse complement strand
ATAGTCTATGTCGACCGCCACAAGAACCTGTGGGGTGCCATCCCCAACAAGGGTGTGGTGTGCTATAACATGCAGCAACAACTACTTTATGAGTTTGGTTATACCGACGATGCACATGGTGTTCCCCAAGGGGCCATCTGCTCCATCAGCGAGTGTAAGGATGGTGCTCTCATCGTCTATGATGACGGAAGGATTGTCTGCTGCGATGTCATGCACCAGCAGCACACCGTATGGGGTACCAACGAGATTGCCGAGAAGAAACTGCGGAGGTCGAAAACCCTCAGAGCCTTTGCCGACCAGATGGACAATATCTGGCTCTACGGACAGGGCACCCTTTTCAAATACAACAAAAGTGCGAACACCTGGGACACCTCCATCAGTGAACAGCTGGGACTGACAAATGTAGGTGTAGACCGTAATATCAATGGCATGGCAGGTGACCGTTCGGGGAATATCTGGATCGGTTCCGACCAGATGGGACTGCTGCGCTATGATATCAACACGCATAAGGTAGAGCCAGTACAGCCCATCAACATGAATGACCGCCAGATGCGTCATGAGACGGTGAGCATACAGAGTCTCTATGTCGATGATACCGACCTTCTTTGGATTGGTACGGAGAAGTCGGGTATCGCCTACTCTGGTAAGTACATCTATCGTTTTGCCTCGCTCCTCAATGGGGATATCACAGCCTTGGCTCAGGCTGACAGCGGCAAGGTTTGGTATGGTACCAGCGACAATGGCGTGGTAGGCTATGAGGGCCCTATCGCCAGCCGTAAGGTCTCTGCCATGGCCTTCACACCCGATGGAAGCCTGTGGATCGGTTCGAAGCGCAACGGTCTGACCCGTATCCAAAATGGCAAAGCGACTATCTACTCACTCGCCAAGGATAGCATACCTACACTGATTGACGATCATATCAATGCCCTTTGTACGGATAAGGTCGGTAACTTGTGGATTGCCACTAATGGTGGTCTGCAGGTGTATAATCCCAGAATGAACTCCTTCTCTTCTTATACCCGTGAGAATGGTAAGTTGAATACTAACAACGTTACAGCCCTCTATTATAACAAAAAGGATACCAAGAAGAACAATCTCTATATCGGTACAGCTGAGGGTCTGGTGGTCTTGAACCTGTCGACCACCGAAAAGAGCGTACTCACAGGTAATGTGGCACACACCAAACAGTTTACCAACAACTACATCACTCAGATCTGCAAGGACTCTCGTGGATTGATCTGGGTAGGTACACGTGAAGGACTGAATGTGCTGAATTCCAACAACGACCTGAACAACGACAATCTCGACTATATCACTGAGAAACAGGGGCTTTGTAACAATAACATCTGTGGTATTGCAGAAGACAAGAACAACAATATGTGGATCACCACCAGCAGTGGTGTAACACGTATCGTGGTCAACCGCAGTCATGAAGACGGCAAATTTGCCTATGGACTCTACAACTACACCACAGCCGATGGTCTGCAGAGCAACGAGTTTAACCCTGGTGCCATTTTGACCCGACATGACGGTAATGTGGAGTTCGGCGGTCTCTTCGGTGTCAACTGGATGATGAAGAATGGCAACAGCGATATAGACGCCCTGCCCAGAGTGATGCTCACCCAGCTATTCCTTGGCGAGGAGGAGGTACTCACTGGCCATGAATACGATGGTAAGGTGTTGCTTACACAGGCCCTCAACGAATCATCCAAGCTAGAACTGAACCACAACCAAAATACGTTCACCATCAAGTTTGCAGCCGGTAACTACAACCAGAGTGAGCGCCTGCAGTTCATGTACTGGATGGAAGGACTCGACGATGACTGGAAGAATGGTAATGCTCTTGCCCATGGTGTAACCTTCCGTGATCTCTCCAGCGGTAAATACACCCTTCATGTCAAGGCTGTCAGTACCGATGGTGCAGTCAGTAACCAGGAGCGTACCTTGTCTATCTCTGTGGCTAGCCACTGGCTATTGTCATGGTGGATGCTCCTCGCATATGCCATCATCATCCTCGTGGCACTCTACTTCTGGCGTATCGGTTTGAAGCAGCTCAAGGCCATCAGAGACCGTAAGAGAGCTGTCATCAAAGAACTGAAACTGCAGCGAGAAGCTATCAAGGCTGCCAGCGATGACCTGCGTCAGCCAATGGCCCGTATGACCTCTATCATCGGTAACCTCTCAGAGAAGGAGAAAGACCTTGAGGAGCGTGAACAGCTCAATGCCCTCCACTCTCAGATGCTGCAGATCATCACCCGTGTGAGTGACATGCAGACAGAATTGGAGCATCCTGAGGAGAAAGCTAAAGTCTCTGTTCATGACCGTATGGAGCTCAATGCTAAGGGCGAGATTGTCCTGCCGGATGTGCCTAGCGAAACGCTGACCTCTGAACAGACCCGTTCTAGGGCTGCTCTGGATATGCCTACCATGAAGTTCTCGGTCTTCATGGTCGATGACAACGAGGACTTCCTCAAGTTCGCCATGGCTCGTCTCAAGTATGTCTATGATTTCCATGCTTACGTTGATATCATCAAGGCTGCTACCGACATTGAGGAGCTGCATCCTGATCTGGTTGTCTGTAAGCAGAACATGGAAGGCATGACTGGTAGTGAACTGTGTAACCAGCTGAAGATGAATCCCACTTCGCAGAATGTGAAGTGTATCCTGCTCACCGACAAGCCACTTACGCCAATTGACATGCGCGACCAGAACATCACACTCTCTGCCGATGACTATCTGGCCAAGCCATTCAACCTGCAGGAGGCCATCATGCGCTTCAACAAGGTTCTCGGCCTTGGTCCTATCGAGTTGGACAATGACCTTATTGAAGGAGCTGAGACCCGTATGCTGGAGAACCAAAGTTCGAGTATGACCACTGCTACTGAATCTTATAACGATGCTGACACCGCAACGGCTCTGGCTGAAGGTAGTGGCGAAACGGCTGATGATGATCCAATCAATATCGTCGACACGAAGATTGTCAGGCCCATCCAGAATGCCCCGGCTATTACAGAGACTCAAATGCTGGCTGAGGAGGAGTCGACCCTATCTGATTACTCGATGCTCGACATCATGGATCAGCAGTTGATGAAGAACATCGAGCAATATGTGATGCAGAACATGAGTCGCGGACAGATCAGTCTCGAAGAGATGGCTGCTGCCATGGGTATGGGACGTGTGCCGTTCTTCCATCGTGTGCGTAGTCTGACGGGTAAGACCCCAGCAGAGCTGATTCGTGACATGCGACTAAAACATGCTTGCATCCTATTGAAACGTACCAATATCAATATGAGTGAGTTGGCCACAAACGTTGGTTTCATGACCGCCGAGAACTTCATCACCATCTTCAGGGAGAAGTTTGGTATGACCCCGTTGGAATACCGACTGAAACATAGATAATGAGAGGTAAGAGGTAAGAGATATGTGGATAGTAAATATGAAATTACGATTTTTTTCTTATTTAAATATTCATAGCAAGAGTATTCTCTTACCTCTCACCTATCGCCTTTTACCTCTTCTTTTTTTACCACTCACCCTCTCTGCTCAGACCAGCGACTCACTCATCGTGCGACAGATGGAGGCCGAGGGAGTCCGTTTCACGCAGGGTAACCAGGTGAAGTTACTCATGTCAGGCAAAGATAAGTTTGCGGATATGTTCGAAGCCATCCGACAGGCCAAGAGTAGCGTGCATCTGGAATACTTCAACTTCCGCAACGATTCTATTGCCTCCCTGCTCTTTGATATTCTCCGTGAGAAACGAAAGGAAGGGGTGGAGATCCGAGCTATGTTTGATGGCTTTGGCAATGACTCCAATAATCAGCCTCTCAAGAAACACCATCTACAGAAGCTCTGGGCCGACAGCATCAATATCGTGGAGTACGACCCCATCCGTTTCCCATGGATCAATCATATCTGGCCACGCGACCATCGTAAGATTGTGGTCATCGATGGCAAGACAGCCTATACCGGTGGGATGAATGTGGCCGATTATTACATCGTAGGCACCGAACAGGTGGGTGAATGGCGTGATATGCATTGTAGGATTGAAGGTCCGGCAGTCAACGACCTCCAGATTATCTTTGCCCGAATCTGGAAAAGGGCCACGAAGGAGGATCTCTCCGACCCGAAGTACTACCGTGGCAAGCCTTCTGGTGACAAAATGGTGGGTATCGTCAATCGGGAGCCCCATATCACGAATAAGATCATGCGTCGTCTGTATATCCATGCCATCGACGATGCCCAGGACTCTATCCGCATCATCAATCCCTACCTTACCCTGATCCCCTCCATCAACAAGGCTCTGAAACGGGCCATCAAACGAGGGGTAAAGATGGAGATTATGGTCTCTGCCAAGAGTGACATTCCCCTTACCCCGGACGTTGTTTATCGCAATGCCCACAAACTGATGAAGCGTGGTGCCACCGTCTGGCTCTACCAACCAGGCTTCCATCATTCAAAGATCATGATGGTCGATGGACGGTTCTGTACCGTTGGCAGCACCAACCTGGATGCCCGTAGTCTGCGCTTTGACTTTGAAGAAAATGCGCTAATTATCAATCGGGAAACCACCAAGGAACTGGATGACATGTTCGACCGTGACAAACAGAAGAGTGTAGTCCTGACCGAAGAGGAATGGAACAGATTCCGTACAGGCTGGCAGAAATTCCGGGGATGGTTCGGTTCATTATTACAACCATGGCTGTAACCCGCGACACCACCATCTCCATAGCCAAGGGCATCGCCATCATCCTCATGGTCATCGCCCATGCAGAAGCACCGGGCTGGCTCTGTAAGTTCATCTTCGAATTCCACATGCCCCTGTTCTTCATCACAGCAGGCTACTTCTTCTCCACACGTTATCTTCACGACGAGGCCACCTTTGTTAAGAAAAGGTTCAAAGGTCTCTACTGGCCTTTCGTCAAGTGGGCGCTCTTCTTCCTTATCCTCCACAACACGATGTTCCGTATTGGCATCCTCAACGAGGTCTATGGCAATGAACAGGGAGGAGTGCTCCATCCCTGGTCGTGGCATCAGATGCAACAGAACATCTGGAACATCTTCACCGCCATGGGCGGATACGATGCTTTTCTCTGTGGTGCCTTCTGGTTTTTTAGGGGCCTGCTCGTCGCCAGCATCCTATACCTTATTATTTATAAAGTTTTGGATCTAGGCCTTTCTAGATTATCGAAAATAACTAATCTATCTAGAATCTCTGTCTCCATTCCCTACCTCATATGCCTCCTCATGCTCCTGCTCTGCGGCTGGAAGACCTGGGAAGGCCTGAAGGTAGTGAATCTGGTACAGGGCGGCTATCGTGAGATGATGGGCTGTTTCTTCTTTGGCATCGGCTTTATCTTCAAGCAGTATGTATCGGCCTATCGACAGGTGGTGTCTCAGAAGATGCTCAGGCTCTGGTCGTCTTTGCTCTTTGCCGGCATTGTCTTCCTCTTCTCGAAGTATCTCACGGCCAACATGAACTGGCGTTCTTCCTTCCAACAGTTTCTCTCCCTTCCCCTCCCGGCTATCCTAGGTTTCCTGATGACCTATAACCTCAGTAGTTGGCTCGATGAACATGACAACAGACTCAAACAGTTTCTCGTCTATATCGGCGACCATACGCTCTATGTCTTCATCTTCCATATCATTTCCTACAAGACCATCAGCCTGCTGAAGATCTGGTACTATGGCCTCGACCCGCGACAGGTAGGCTGTCACATGGTCATCCACGAACATTCCCAAGATGACTGGTTCTGGGTACTTTACACCATTGCAGGTGTGGGCCTGCCCATCCTGGGCATCTGGCTCTACGAAAAAGGAAAAGCACGATTCAAAGAATATAGAGCATCATCTGCATCTCAGGTTCAGTAATGCCCTTCTCCTGTAGGAGTTCCAACTCATTATCAATGATAAAGATTTTCTCACGTTCTGTTTCCTTCAGATACCGATGGAAACAGTCGGCAGCCTCATCCACATGACCACTTAACCACAGGCAATAACCGTAGTTCAACAGGTCTTCAGTCACCGTCTGCTCCGTCAACAGTTGACTGTAGATCTTCTCCGCTTGTTCATATTTCTCGTCACAGGTCAGGGTCCACGCCAACACCCGATTGACCTGGGGATCATCAGGCGTCTCAAAACTCAGACGATAAAGGTCTTTCAAAGCATCTGCATAACGACGGAGATTCGTCAGACAGACAGCACGGTTCAACAGATAGTGTTTCTGTTCGGGACTCTTACTCAGAAGGTGGTCATAGGCTTCCAACGCCTTTTGAAAGTCCCTCTTGTCAAAGAGGGAACGGGCATAGCCTTGCATGGCTTTTTCGTTTTCTGGCTCCAGTTCCAATGCTTTCTGATAACAATACAAAGCCTCTTTTATTGACCCGAAGTTAAAATAGTGATGCTGTCCCAGATAGCCGCACATCATATAATGACGGAAGTCACAACGGGCCTCGCCACAGTTGTCGAGCACCATCCCGGCATCCTTCATGCGCTTCTGTTTGATAAGGAAGGCGGCCACATCATTGAAATGGGCCTCTACATGGGTGCGAGAGAAGACTTTCTTGGCCAGAAAGAGATACTGATGGTCCTCGAAGGGGTTACAGAACTCACTGCGATAGGGATAGAGACGGAAGAACCGGTACATGTCCTGCAGATAGGTCCGACGGAGATAGGCGGCACTCTGGCTCTCTTCCTTTAACACCTCTGTCATACCAGCCTCACCACGCTCCAGCATCTCCCATAAGTTCTTGGGGATATGGTTCATCACCTGATTAAAGGCCAGGACAAACGAATACTTATCACTATGACAGAAGGGTCCTGCCTTCATCAAACTCTGCAGAAAGGCGTTCTTCTGGAGCTTCTCCGTTACCTCCGCAATATCCGGATGGTCGGCATAGAAGGGTACAAACCAATTGCTGATCTCCTGGAAAAACGGAAAACGCTTCATCTGCGAGAAACCACCGAAATAGACGTCCGAGCCTTGTTTCTGCATCTCCTGCATACGTTGGAAACTCTCTTCCACCTGTTCCATCCGCCGCTCTTCCGCATCAGGATGGAGGATATCATCCAGGGAATGGTCCTCAACTTCCTCGATACCATTCCGGGTCACACGGAAACTATTGTTATTCAACAAATCGGGGATGATCTCCCTCTGGATGGTCTGGTTGTCTTTCTCGGCATTGATACACAGGATGATCTGATGCTGCAACTGCACCAGTTCCTGACACACGGCCTTGTCTGACAAGAGTTCATCCAACAGCTTCTTTTCCTCTCTATAGAGACTGGTGAAGATATCATCCTGCAGAGCGAGCACCCACCCTACCAGTGCCCGCTGTCTGATGGCCTCATCTGTAGCCTGACGATACACCGACAACAACATCTTGAACTTGGCTATGTCGAAGTGGTTTAAGGTGGCGAGCATGATGGCACTGGTCAACAACTGTTGGTCGTTGACGTCGATGGTCGGCGACAGGAGTATCTCCTCCATGGCAGTGGCCTGACCATCACTCCACATAGCAGAGAGCCAGAGACGGTCAAACCAGTCGGCCATCAGTCGTTGGTGCTTCCTGTGCAGTTCTCTCTTCTTCTCAGTCCGTATATGTTCGGGTTCGAGGGCTAACATTGCACCAGAGGTCACAAACTCCTCCAGCTCCTCTTTCAACGTCTGTACGGACCAATCGCGGGAGGTAAGGCTTAGCCGCGCATTGATACCCGACTGAAAAGTGGAATGCTTGATCTGATAGGTCATGGCTGCATCGGCATACAATACATACAACCGACGCAGCAGACTGTTGTAGAGATAGGGCAGTTGAGGATCCTTGAACCCTCGTTTCCAGTAGTCTGACATCAACTGGAAATCAGCCTTGATGGCATACAGACGATCCACATCATTCGTGCCGGAATAGGAGGAGAGATAACTCTCCATCGCTGTCAGGGCCTCACTGAGGTTCTTGTCCAACAGCCAATCGTAAACGGTATGCAGTGCTTGGTTGTCTGTCATTCTTACTTCTTGGATAACCAAGCCTTGGCCCTGTTCACGTCTTCCTCGCGGGGCAAGGCAATATGATGGAACTTCAGATCCTTGCTGATCTGTTGCAAAGCCTCCGGCTTGACACGACAGTATTTCACTATCAGAGGGGCATAATTGGCTATCCCATACTGGTTGATGGAGTCACAGGCCTTGTTATATCCCCGCATAAAGACGCGCAGCTGCTTGGCACGGGTCTCCCCATCCATGCCCTTCCACTGCGAGACGATGACACCCATCTGCATATCTAGTTTCCGGGTATCCAAGAGCACCTTATGCTTCAGCATCCTCGCCACAGACGCCTGGGGCTCTGTCAGGATGAGGGCATCCATCTCATTGTTCTCCAGCATCTTCAGGCGCACGTTCACGTCGTTGATCTGAATACGGAACACACGTTCTGACTTCAATTTGGCACTGTCAACAGCCACGTCACCCAGAAGGTCTGTCACCGAATAACGGGTCATTGCCAGCATCTTGTCGTCCAGATGCTTCAGGTCGGTGATACGGGCACCACGATTGCTCACCAGCTGCCAGTAAGCATTCGTGGCGGTGAGATACCGAAGACTATCACCTTGTTTCTTTAAACGCTCGACACGTACCAAGTCTGACACGCCGACTTCCACCCTGCGGTTGGCCAAAGCTGTGTCTATGTCCATCTGGGCAGTAAACTGCTTCAGGCGGATATCCACGGCCGTATCAAACATCTGATGGTCCTTGGCCAAGAAGATGGGTAGACAGTCAAGGGTCGGCAATACCGCCACCTTCAGAGCAGCCGAGTCCTCCCGCATCGCCTTCAGACGCTGAGCCCTGGAGATGCGTTTCGTCTCTTCATAACTCTGACTGCAACCTGCCAACAACAGCAGGCCTACCACAATAAGCAACAACAGCTTCGAATATCTCATATCCTATTCACTAAACGCCTGCAAAGTTACTACTTTTCGGAAAGAAATGTGAATAATATGAATAATTTTATCCAAAAATATAATAAAAATGTATTTCTGAGCCAATTATTCACATGATTCACATTTCTTTCACAAAAAAAATAGTACCTTTGCACTAATTATGGCAAAAGACAAAATCGCATACGTATGCTCCAACTGCGGCCAGGAGTCGTCAAAGTGGATTGGCAAGTGCCCCGCTTGCGGACAGTGGAACACCTTCAAAGAGATCCGTGTAGCTGCTGACACCAAACAGAAGGCGGCCACTACGGCAGCAGCCTCTGCTGGTCACGCCCTTCGTAAGAACAAGGTGCTGAGGTTAAGCGATATCTCCAACCACGATGACCCCCGCATCGACATGCACGATGACGAGCTCAACAGGGTTCTCGGAGGCGGTCTCGTCCCTGGCAGTATCGTCTTACTGGGTGGTGAACCGGGCATCGGCAAGTCGACGCTCACCCTCCAGACCATGCTCCGCATGCCTGAGAAGAAAATCCTCTATGTCAGTGGCGAGGAATCAGCCCACCAGCTGAAGATGCGCGCCAACCGTTTATTAAGTAATCATAACTCTCCACTGTCCACTGTAAACTGTAAACTCGATAATTTCCTCATCCTCACCGAGAATTCCCTTGAGGCCATCTTCGACCATATTAAGGAAGAACAGCCGGAACTCGTTGTCATTGACTCCATCCAGACCATCATGACCGAGGATGTCGAGTCGTCAGCCGGTTCCATCGCCCAGGTGCGCGAGTGTGCCTCTGCCCTCCTCCGCTTTGCCAAGTCGAGCGGCGTACCAGTCATCCTCATCGGGCATATCACCAAGGAAGGCACCCTTGCCGGACCGAAGATCCTCGAGCATATCGTCGATACCGTCATCCAGTTCGAGGGCGACCAGCATTATATGTACCGCATTCTGCGAAGTATGAAAAACCGATTCGGGAGCACCTCCGAGTTAGGCATTTATGAAATGCAGCAGAATGGTCTCCGACAGGTCTCCAATCCCTCTGAACTTCTTCTCACCCAAGACCATGAAGGGCTCTCCGGCATTGCCATCTCCTCTGCCATCGAGGGGGTACGTCCCTTCCTGGTGGAGACCCAGGCACTCGTCTCTACTGCCGCCTATGGCACCCCTCAGCGTTCTGCAACTGGCTTCGACCAGCGTCGTCTGAACATGCTCCTGGCAGTCCTGGAGAAACGCGTGGGCTTCAAACTCATTCAGAAGGATGTGTTCATCAATATCGCCGGTGGCCTCAGGGTGACCGACCTCGCCATGGACCTCTCTGTCATCGCGGCGGTACTCTCTTCAAATGTCGACACCCCCATCGAGTCCGGCTGGTGCATGGCGGGTGAGGTGGGCCTCTCTGGTGAGGTGCGCCCTGTCAACCGTATCGAACAGCGCATCGCCGAGGCAGAGAAACTGGGCTTCACGGATATGATCATCCCCAAGTACAACCTCAAAGGTCTCGACAACAAGAAATATCATATCACCCTCCACCCTGTCCGGAAGGTAGAGGAAGCTCTTCGCGCTCTCTTTGGCTAAAAAGATTTAAATATTCACGATTCACTATCCACTATTCACTGAATTATTGTACCTTTGCACTCGCTTTTACGATATTACTCACATTTTAATAATATAAAGTTATGACTATCAACGAATTCAATTTTGCCGGTAAGAAGGCAATCGTACGTGTTGACTTCAACGTACCCCTCGATGAGAATGGTAAGATCACTGACGACACCCGTATCCGCGGTGCCCTCCCCACCCTGAAGAAGATCCTGGCCGATGGCGGTGCCACCATCATCATGTCGCACATGGGTAAGCCAAAAGGCAAGGTCGACATGAAGAAGTCTCTGGGTCAGATCCGTGAGGCTGTTGAGAAGGCACTCGGTGTTCCCGTAGCTTTCGCTCCCGATTGTGCCAAGGCTGCTGATGCCGCTGCTGCCCTGAAGATGGGTGAGGCACTGCTGCTGGAGAACCTCCGTTTCTATCCTGAAGAGGAAGGCAAGCCCGTGGGTATCGACAAGGCTGATCCTGCCTACGACGAGGCCAAGAAGGCCATGAAGGCCAGCCAGAAGGAGTTTGCCAAGACTTTGGCTTCTTACGCTGACTGCTACGTGATGGATGCCTTCGGTACTGCTCACCGCAAGCACGCTTCTACT
>Ga0310697_10006484_pt1 | contig 11124 bp, 5 predicted proteins | sample 172DNAGHGlowgp2_FD_203883 | JGI IMG/M metagenome (GOLD analysis project Ga0310697, IMG submission 203883) | Sheep rumen microbial communities from Palmerston North, Manawatu-Wanganui, New Zealand - 1728 DNA GHGlow gp2 (v2) (version 2) | ecosystem: Host-associated > Mammals > Digestive system >... | reverse complement strand
CGTCGCCAGTTCCTTCGCCCACAATTTCGGCGAGGAGAGCACGAACTTCCGCGGCAAGCGCATCGCTGGCGACGACTTGTTTCTGAACACCGCCATTGCGAAGGATCCGCTGGGCGTGACGTTCAACACCCTGTCGAACATATTCGACCTACAGAGCCGCCATCTGAAGAGCAAGCTGTCGCTCGTTGGTCTCGACCTCAAAAAGGATGTAGCCAATAGTTTCAATGGTACGCTCGACGAGGTGCTTACAATTCTCGAAAACACCAAGCCCGCAGAGGTGGCCGTTGAGAAAGTCGGCATCACCTTTAACAACAACGACGAGGCTGTGAGGCGCTTCCTGCAATGGGTGCTTGAGAACGGCACGAAGTATAATCACCAGTATGGTCTGCTGAACCTCGACCAGAAGGTGGCCGAGGCACAGACGGACAAGGTTCAGAACAAGTTGACAGCACAGAAGTAATCATCGCATCATCAGGTAAAAAGGTTTAAAAGGTAAGGATATGGTAAAGAGATTGTTTATTGCAACGGCTGTTGCAATCAGCCCTCTCTATGCGCTGGCGCAGGGGCTGATAACAGGCAGCATCAAGGATGCACGTAGTGGCGAGTCGCTGATTGGCGCCTCGGTGATTGTGAAGACGGAAGGAGGAAAAGGCGTCGTGACGGATATCGACGGTAAGTTCGCCCTTCAGACGAAGAAGGAAGCGCCGCTGACCCTGCGTGTGGAGTACGTGGGCTACCGTCCGATAGACGTCGACGTGTACGACTTCGAGGAACCCGTAGAGATTACCCTCATCGACAACAGCAGCCGTATAGACGAGGTGGTCGTGGTGGGCTACGGCACGCAGAAGCGCAACCAGCTGACGGGTAGCGTGACCACCATCAAGGCCGATATCTTCGAGAAGGCAGTTGCCCCCACGCTCGACGGCGCGTTAGGCGGCCAGGTGGCTGGTCTGGCTGTGACTGCCAGCAGCGGACAGCCAGGTGCCGACAGTCACATCCGTATTCGTGGCGGTAACTCGGTGAATGCTTCCAACGAGCCGCTCTACGTGGTGGATGGTTTCATCTACTTCAAGGATGCCGCCACCAACAGCACGGGCATCGGCGCCATCGAAGGCAGCCTGAACCCGCTGGCCACCATCAACCCCAATGATATCGAGTCGATAGAGGTGCTGAAAGATGTGTCGGCCACTGCCATCTACGGTTCGCGAGGTGCCAACGGCGTCATCCTCATCACCACGAAGAAAGGCAAGTTGGGCGAGGGTAAGGCCCACATCGCCTACAACTACAGCTTCGGCTTAAGCAATGCTTCGAAGAAGCTCGACCTGCTCACCGCCTCGGAATGGGCTCAGTACCAGAAGGACTATTTCAGCAACAAGGGTGGCTACACTGACGCTGAGATTGCCGCACTGGGACCCGGCACCGACTGGCAGGACGCCGTGTTGCGCACTGCCATCCAGCAGACCCACGAACTGAGCATCAATGGTGGTACGGAGAAGAACCGCTATGCCTTTTCGGCTAACTATACCGATCAGGACGGCATCATCCTGAACTCCGGCTTCCAGCGTTATAACTTCCACACCAACGTGGAGTGGGAACTGCAGAAAGGCTTACATTTCGGCGTCAACGCCACCTACGGCCGTTCAAAGCAGAGCGGACTGACCACCGCCGAGGCGAAGGTGTTTAACTCGTCGCCCTTCTCGGCAGGCATCACCAACAGCTTTGTCTATGCCCTGCTCATGCCGCCCGTGGTCTCTGTCTATCATGCTGACGGAAGCTACAACTTCAAGAACCCCTACGAGTACGCCTACTTCGCCATCGGCGACCATGCCGCCAATCCCGTCTATGACCTCAAGGAGAGCGTGGCCGAGAATATCAACAACTACCTGCTGAGCAATGTGTGGGCCACATACCAGATTGGTCACCTGACGCTGAAGGCTTTAGTAGGTCTGAACAGCGAGAAGCTCACCCAGGATTATTTCTCAGGAGCCTACACCTCGCTCGGTCTGGCCACACAGGGCATCGGTGGCACGGGCAATCGTCAGACAGACGTGTGGCAGCAGGAGTACACCGCCACTTATAACCGTGACTTCGGCCAGCACCACGTGGAAGTCCTCGGCGGCTACACCCGTCAGACGCAGACCTCGACGCATAGCGCCATCCGTACCAATCACTTTACAAATGAGACGCTGAAGCAGTACAACCTGGGCGACGGTGCAGAGTTTTACACCCCGCAGACCGGCATCAGCGAGGCTACGCTCAACAGCATCATTGCTCGCGTAAACTACACCTTCTTAGATCGTTATAACGCCACCGCCACTTTCCGCGCCGACAACAGCAGCCGCTTCTCCAAGGACCATCGTTGGGGTTACTTCCCCTCGCTCGGTCTTTCATGGAACGTTGACAAGGAGCGCTTCCTGCGCCGCATCCGCAGCATCGACTATCTGAAGGTGCGCGCCTCAGCCGGTCTGGTGGGCAACCAGGAAATCAGCGACTACGCCTTCAGTACCAGCTACGCCACGGGCTCTTATGCAGGCAGCAGCAGCTACTCGAAGCAGAATACGGCCAACGACGACCTGAAGTGGGAGACCACCGCCTCGTATAACGCCGGCATCGACCTCGGCCTGTGGAAAGATCGCGTGAATGTGGTGTTCGACGCCTACTACAAGAAGACCAGTGACCTGCTCTTGGTCGTTCCGATGGGTTTTGCCTCAGGTGTCACCACCCAGCTGCAGAACGTCGGCAACGTCGTGAACAAGGGTTTGGAGCTCGCCGTCAGCGGTACGCTCATCCAGAGGAAAAGCCTGACGTGGACCATCTCGGCCAACGCCGCCTACAACCACAACGAGATTACAGACATGGGCGCAACGAACAACGTGATACAGGGCGCCGACGACCAGCAGATATTGCGCAAGGGCGAATCGCTCGGCTCATTCTACGGCTTACAGTTCATTGGCATCGTGCAGCAGGGCGAGGACGTAAGCCAACTGCCCACCGTCAACGGCCTGACGCCCAAGCCCGGCGACCTGAAGTTCCAGGACACCGACGGCAACAATCGCATCGATGGCAATGACCGCGTGATACTCGGCAGCACCCAGCCCGACATCGTCTATGGTTTCTCCACGCAGTTCACGTGGCACAGCCTCGACGCCTCGGCATCGTTCGCCGGCAGCTACGGCAACGAGGTGTATAACGCCCTGGGGCGCCGCTTGGAACTGACCAACGACTCGTATAACGTGCTCGCCACGGTGAAGGACTCGTGGACGCCGCAGAATGGCAGTAACACTCTGCCCTTGGCCTCGTACGCCCGTCCCCTCGGCTACATCGACAGTCGCTACGTGCAGAGTGCCAGCTATCTGAAGCTGCGCAACCTGACCATCGGCTACCGTCTGCCCAAGCTGAAGAGCGTGCCCGTAGGCATCCGTGTCTACGCCACCGCCTCGAACCTTTTCACCATCAGTCCCTACAAGGGCTACGATCCTGAGGTGGCCAGCGGCACAGACAGCGGAGCATACCCCTCGTCGCGCAGCTTCATCTTCGGCGTGAATGTGACGTTGTAAACGGCTATTACCAATTGTTTGGTATGCGAAATGCCACGAAAAGGCGATTGCGGAAGTGAGAAAACCGCCGTACCTTTGCACTCAGAAAATAATATAAACGTAACATAGTATTAATTAATAAGGTAAAAAGGAGATTTCAGTATGAAGAAGACAAACATCATTCTCAGTGCCGCTCTGGCAGCAACCCTTTCTCTGGGTTTCGTATCGTGCTCGTCCGATGATGACAACAACAACAGTAGTGCCAACAACAATCAGGTGACCGACGAGAACGTTGTGGCCGACGACGCCAGCGCCATCTCTCTCGTCAACGGCGTCTATAGCCACTGGCAGCCCCTCAGCTCGTCCTTCTCGTTCATCATCGAGCTGAACTCGAACAAGCTCATCTCGTTCGAGGGCGAGGAAAGTGAAGCCGGTCCCGTGAACAGCCGTTTCGAGCAGAACGACAAGACGTGGTATCAGGTGAAGATTTTCAACCACCTGTTCCTCGGCATCGCCCAGGACAACGAGGCCATCACTACCATCGACAACCTGCTCAAGGAAAAGAAGGTGACACAGGCTGGCTACAATGCCGCTGTGGGTAAAGCAAAGTTCCTGCGCGCCCTGGCTTATCTGAAGCTGACGCAACTGTGGGGCGAGGTGCCTGTATTCACAGAGAAGGGCGGCAGCACCACGGAGCGTAAGAGCATCGACGAGGTCTTTTCACAGATTGTCAGCGACCTGACCGATGCCGAGTCGCTGCTCAAGGACTACGACGGCGACCCCCGCGTGCCTTCGAAGCAGGCTGCCGAGGCACTGCTGGCCCGTGCCTATCTCGTCTGGGGCGACAACCCCCTGTCGGCTGCTGAGGTACAGGCCATCGCGGATACTCAGACCGATCCGCAGTTCACTAAGAACGACAGTCGTCTGGAGAAGGCCGTTGAGTATGCTAACAAGGTTATCAGCAGCAGTCTCTTGAAACTCGACCCTGACTACCGCAAGCTCTACGGTCGCGACTACGAGAGCAACAAGCGCGGCACCAACGAGCACCTCTTCACCATTGCCCATGACGGCGACAAGATAGATGCTCAGGGTAACCACCAGACCCACTGCTCATGGACCTTCCCATTCCAGAACGGTGAGTATGGCAACGGCTATACCCAGAACCATACCGAGGTGGCCGACGACAACCTCTACGACGACTGGAAGGCTGAACAGCCCAACGACAAGCGTCTGGCCGAGACCTACTTTGTCGAGGTGAAGAACCCCGAGACTGGCAACGTTCACCACTACTACTCGCCCGTTTACACGCCCGTCAACGGTAAGGGCGTAGACCAAAGCTACGAGAACGCTGAGAACCTCAAGATTACCAAGAACTCGGTCGACCGTATCGAGATTCGCTACGCCGAGGTGCTGCTCATCAAAGCCGAGGCCCTGGTGCAGTTAGGACGCAACGCCGAGGCCGCCGAGCCCTTCAACCAGCTGCGCACACGTGCCGGCATCGAGACCGTCAGCGCTCCGACGTTCGACCAGATCAAGCGCGAGTGGGACTATGAGTTCACCTACGAACAGTTCTCCGTGCTGAACAGCTACCGCTGGAAGGACCTCATCGCGAGCGTGAAGAAGGTGTCGGCCTACAAACACTTCGCCGACGACTGGAAGACCTCGCTCGGCCAGACCTACAATGCCGATCAGGAGGCTTACTTCACCAAGGTACACAACCACCTGCGTGCAAAGTTCAACAATGTCCGCGGTAAGCACTACCGCCAGCCCATCCCCACGGGTCTGCACGGCGAGGACCTCGGCATCGCCCAGAACCCCGGCTATTAATTGTCAACAGGCTTCGTCGTACCTTTGCATCGTCAAAAGACAGAATAACAATTAAAGACATAATAACAAATTAACAAATTAAATAGGTAAGGATTATGAAGAAAGTAAAAGGATTGTTTCTGGTTCTGGTCGTTGCAGCGCTGACAGCCTGCAACTCGAACGATGATTTTGGAACTCAGACTATTGAGATTCCTGGTGTGACGATAGATGGCGACATAGACTGCTGCTCAGCCGAGGAGGCGCTGCAGGTGTATCGGTTCCTGCAGACGGTGAAGATTATCCCCGAACTGTCTACGGTCGTGGATGACCAGTACAACATCTTCGCCTACTCGCAGACGGGGTCTTTGCATTCGGGCTACAACGACATCTTCTTCGTGGCCACGAAAAAGAAGACCGGCAACTACATCAAGAACTTCGACATAACAGGCATCACACCGCTGATGCACATGGTGAAGATGGATATGTACCACAGCACGCCGGTAGGCCCCGATGCCGCCAGCTTTAACAACGGCTACCTGGCCGTGAAGCGCACGTGGGTATCATTCCTGATGAACACCAGCGAGAACGGCTCATGGACGCTGTCGTACGACGCACAGGTACTGGGTAAGACGGGCGGGATCGAGAAACGCGACATCGTGGTCGATGCCCTGCCACAGGGACAGGCTTGGCTGAAGTCGTTCAAGGTGGGCGATGCCACGTACTTCCTTTCGTTGGTGAATCCCCTCGATTTCAAGACCGGCACGAACACCATTACGGCCTACGTCTCTAAGAAGAGCGCCCAGGCCACCGTGCCCTACGCGTTGGCAGAGGAAAACTTCACCGTGGACATCGATCCGCGCATGCCCGATATGGGCAACCACACCTCGCCCGACAATACGTCGCTTGTGAAGCAGGCAGACGGCAGCTATAAGGGCACTATCAACCTGACGATGACAGGCCTCTGGCGCATCCACCTCACGGTGCGCGATGCACAAGGCAACATCGTGGCAGGCGGCGAAGAACTGAGTACACTTTATTGGGACGTGACGATATGATAGGACTACTTTTATTGATTATAGGACTTCAACCGGACAGCATCACCACCTCGTCGCAAAACATAGACGAGGTGGTGGTCGTTTCACGGGGACAGGGCGGTAAGCGCTCGGCCAAAGGACAGGTAGCCACCATCGACGAGCACCTGCAGGAACTGAACCACGTCGAACTGGTGCGCCGCGGCTCGTACGCCTGGGAGCCCACGGTGAACAACATGCAGACGGAACGCCTCTCGACCACCATCGACGGCATGAAGATCTTCTATGCCTGCACAGATAAGATGGATCCCGTGACCAGCTACGTGGAGAGTGGCAACCTGCAGAGCATCAGTCTGAACAGCGGACTGAACGGCAACCCTCAGGCTACTGGCAATATCGGGGGAGCGCTGGACCTGAAACTGCGAAAAGCTGGGTTTAGCACAGATTCCTTTCGACTAAGTTCGCAGGCTGGCTATGAGGCTAACGGCAATGTGCAGGTGTATGGGGCCGATGGCTCGCACTCGTCGCAGCGGTTTTACGTCAATGGCGGTGCCTTCTATCGCCATGCCGACAACTACAAGGCGGGCGGCGGTAAGAAGGTGGAATTCTCGCAGTTCCAGAAGGTGAACGTTTTTACGAACGCCGGTTTCAAGTTTCCCCCCAGTGGGGGGGACGGAAGGGGGACTCTTGAAGCCACTTTCATCTACGACCGTGCCTCCGATGTGGGCTATCCGGCGCTGAACATGGACGTAGCGAAGGCCGAGGCGTTCATCACCTCCCTGTCCTACAAGCACCTATTTTCCCCCAGTCGGGGAGACGGAAGGGGGGCTTTGGAGTCGTGGGAGACGAAGGGTTACTACAACCACATCACCCACGTGATGGACGATACGACGCGCCCCGACGTAGAGATCCACATGGACATGCCAGGCGAGAGCTGGACAGTAGGAGCCTACTCGCTGCTGACAGGCAGCTTCGGACAGCATCATGCACAGCTGAACCTCGACGGCTACTACAACCGCCTGTTTGCCGACATGACGATGTACCCTGGTGGCGCCGCACCAATGTATATGGTGACGTGGCCCGACGTGGGTACGCTGAACACGGGTGCTGCCCTAACGGATGACATCCGCCTCACGGACGCCTCATCGCTCCACCTCTCAGGCAAACTCTCGTGGCAATATCAACGACTGAACAACGAAGAGGGCTACAAGGCCTTGAGCGTCTTCTTCCCAGGCATGGAGCAGGCGTATCACCAGACGACAGGCCGCATCGCTGCCAGCTTCAATTCTTCGATTCTTGAATTCTTGAATTTTTCAATTGGAGCCGGTTGGGGCAGCCGTGCGCCCACGGTGACGGAGGCCTACGGTTACTACTTGAACAACACGTTCGATCAGTACGACTACATCGGCAACCCACGATTGAAGAATGAGAGTGCGATAGAGGTGAACACCAATTATCAATTCATAATTCACGATGCAGAATTCACAATTGACGCCAACGCGTTCTTCTTCTCGAACTACATCATTGGCCAGTTTGAGAACCGCTTGAGTGCGATGACCGTTGGTGCCGAGGGTGTGAAGGTATATGGCAACATCGACCACGCCACCATCGCCAACACCTCACTCACGGCAGAGTGGCGTCCCATCAATGGCCTACGCTGGAGTGCAAAAGGCACCTACAGCATTGGCCGTGACGATGAGGGCGACCGTCTGCCACTCATCGCACCGTTCACCTATCAGTCGCGCCTGAGCTATGCCACAGGCTCCCTGAGCCTACAGGCCGAGGTGAAAGGACACACCCGTCAGGCAAAGTATGGCCAAAAGTACGGCGAGACGGAGACTGCCGCCTGGACCATCGTAAACCTCTCGGCCAATTATCAATTCACAATTCATAATTCACAATTCACAATTCGTGCCGGCGTCGAGAATCTCTTCGACAAATACTACGCCACCTATGCGGATTGGTGCCATATTCCCCAGAAGGGACGCAATATATACGTGAATCTTTCGTTTGAAATATAGTATGAAGAATACATTGATTTGGATTGGAGCACTCGTCGTGGGTGCTATATTAGGATTGTTGGGCATCGCATGGCTCGATGAGGTGATGAATTTCGTGGCGACGGTCTACACCCGCCTGTTCCAGTTGTTGGCCGTGCCCACCATCGTGCTGGCCGTCATCACCACCTTCGCCACTTTCGGCTCCAAGGGCTCAGGCCGTATCTTCGGTCGTACGCTCACATACACCCTCCTCACCACGTTCGCTGCCGCCACCGTTGGCGCCGTGCTCTACGTGCTCATATCCCCCGGCAACCTGCCCGCAGAAGCCCTCAATGCAGCCACCGTTCCCGAGGCATCAGCCTCGGGTCCCGCCTCCTATTCCGCCCACCTCCTCTCCGTCATCCCCAACAACATCGTGAAGCCCTTCCTCGACGGCAACGTCCTCTCGCTATTGTTGTTAGCTTTTGCCGTCGGCATCGGCCTCTCCAAGCTGCCTGAGTCCGAGAACAAGGCCGTAGTCGTCAAGGGTTTGCTCGGCCTGCAAGAACTGCTCTTCCTGCTCATCCATTGGCTCATCTGGACCCTCCCGTTGGGCATCGTCGCCTTCTCAGCCCAACTGTCAGCCCAGGTTAGCGCCGGCATCGTGGCCGACAGCATCGGCAAATACGTGCTGGTAGTCTTGGGTGGCAACGTCATCCAGTTCTTCGTTGTCCTACCCCTGTTCCTATTGATACGCGGCCTCAACCCCATCCACGTGTTGGGTCGCATGATGCCCGCCGTGCTCATGGCCCTCTTCACCAAGAGCAGCGCCGCCACGCTGCCCGTGACGATGGAAACGGCAGAGAATCGTCTCGGCGTCCGCAAAAATGTTGCTCGCTTCGTACTGCCCATCTGCACCACCATCAACATGAACGGCTGTGCCGCCTTTATCCTTGTCACCTCGCTCTTTGTGATGCAACAGGGCGGCACGCCCCTCACGCTCCCCACGATTCTACTGTGGATCCTCATCTCCATCATATCCGCCGTTGGCAACGCCGGCGTGCCCATGGGGTGTTATTTTCTTACCCTATCGCTCATGTCGGGCATTGGCGCTCCCGTCGCCATTCTTGGTATCATCCTGCCCATCTACACCATCATTGACATGGTCGAAACGGCCGAAAACGTCTGGTCCGACTCCTGTGTTTCGGCTATGGTTGACAAGGATCTGCGGTGACGATGGATTAGTTCATCAATAAAAAGTCGGCCCGGCAGACGGGAATTTGAAAAAAAAGGCGTAACTTTGCACCGGATTTGTGGCGCGTAGCACAATAATTGCTGAGCGCGGCAGTTATTATACAATAAGGAGTACTAGAAATACGAGAGCATGAAACGGTTTACGACTTTACTCTTCTGTCTGCTGATGGCAGCGAGCTATGCCGCTGCGCAGTCGGGCATGACAGATAATCAGGTGATGGACTTCGTCATTGAGCAGAACGCGAACGGCGTGTCGCGTCAGCAGATTGTGACGCAACTGATGCAGCGTGGTGTGACGATAGAGCAGATACGGCGCATCCAGAAGAAGTATCAGAAGCAGATCAAGAACGGTGCGCTGGGTGCGGACGACATCACGGCGGGCTCGAAGGACGTGAAGGAGCGCATGCGCAAGGCCAACGGCGAGAAGCGTACGGAGCAGAAGGAGCGCGAGGCCAGGAACACGTCGAAACTGCGCATGAAGGACGGACGGCCGAAGACGAAGAAGAACACTTACGACGATGAGGACGAGGAGTACACGGAGATGGACGAGGCAATGGACTTCATGATGCCGGACTCGCTGAAGTACTTCTATGAGGAGAAGGAGGAGAAGGGTCGGAAGATCTTCGGCCACGACGTGTTCAACAACAAGAACATGACGTTTGAGAGTTCTATGAACATCGCCACGCCGCAGAACTACCGCCTGGGTCCAGGCGACGAGGTGAACATCGACATCTGGGGCGCTTCGCAGGAGAGCATCACGGCGACGGTATCGCCTGACGGCTACGTGACGATCGACGACATCGGCGTGATACAGCTGGGCGGTCTCAGCATCAGCCAGGCCAAGAGCCGTCTGAGGCAGGTGATCGGCCCGCGCTACCAGGACTCACAGATAGAGCTGACGTTGGGTCAGACGCGCACCATCACCATCTCGGTAACCGGTGAGGTGAAGATGCCCGGCACGTACACGATGTCGGCCTTTGCCACGGTATATAACGCCCTGTATATGGCAGGCGGTCCGAACGATATCGGTACGCTGCGCACAATCAAGGTGTTCCGCGACGGCAGACAGATATCGACGGTCGACGTCTACGCTTTCCTGCTGAACGGCCAGCTGACGGGCGACGTGCGCCTGCAGGACAATGACATCATCACGGTGGGCCCCTACGAGTCGCTGGTGTGCATCGAGGGTAAGGTGAAACGCCCGATGTACTACGAGATGAAGAAGAACGAGAGTGCGGCGACGCTGCTGCGCTATGCCGGTGGATTCACGGGCGACGCCTTCACGAAGAGCATCCGCGTGAACCGCAAGGCCGGCGCGATGTACTCCGTGTTCAGCGTCGGCGAGTTTGACATGAACGGTTTCCACCTGATGGACGAGGACTCCGTCTACGTGGACTCTACCTTCGTGCGCTACGAGAACATGGTCGAGGTGATTGGCGCCGTGTTCCACCCCGGCCGTTATCAAGTCGGGGGAAGCATCGGAACCATCAGGAACCTGATAGACGCTTGCGGCGGACT
>Ga0310697_10006483_pt1 | contig 11126 bp, 10 predicted proteins | sample 172DNAGHGlowgp2_FD_203883 | JGI IMG/M metagenome (GOLD analysis project Ga0310697, IMG submission 203883) | Sheep rumen microbial communities from Palmerston North, Manawatu-Wanganui, New Zealand - 1728 DNA GHGlow gp2 (v2) (version 2) | ecosystem: Host-associated > Mammals > Digestive system >... | reverse complement strand
TCACGGGGTTCTTCCCCGGAATGTTGGAGCCTTTAACCAGGATCGAACTGGTGACCTCATCCTTACCATGGATGCGCTCTACCTACTGAGCTATAAAGGCATAATTGCTTCTTCTGAAGCACGACATACAGTTTGCCATCTATAAAGAAAAAAGTCAAGATATAAACGTGTCCCGCATGGAAAATAGGGATGTCGGGAGTAGTTCTGAAAGAAACAGCTCCGGAAATGACGGTGTCACACTCCGGAGCTTCTGTTTCTGGAGCGGATAAAGGGAGTCGAACCCTCCTGTTCAGCTTGGGAAGCTGACGTTCTACCGATGAACTATACCCGCATATCACGATATCGGACTACATACGGATTTTGCCATGAATGAGAGAATATGTCAAACTTGTCTTCGTCGTTTTATCTTATTTACACAGGACATTCACAGTTTTGAAATAATATAAAGATACACTATAAAAGTAATAGTTAAATGGGGATGAATGCTATTTAAGGAGAGACTATATGAGAAAGAGCTTTTTCCGCAGTTTTATCATTATACTGTGTGTTCTTTTTTCGTGCGCTGCATGCCAATCCCCGACGAATACCAAGGAGACTTCCCCCACTACAAAAGTCGATCTGGAGATCGTTTATAAGAGGAATCAGCTCTGTTATTCCATCATGACGCAGGGCACCAATACTACACTTTATACATTCAATGCCGCTGCCCAGCCTATCTTCGATCAGCAGGGGAAGCCTATCACAGCTACGGATCTCGTGCCGGGTATGCTGGTGTCTCTGGAATACGACGGATATATCCTGGAGACGTATCCGGAACAGTTTTCCGGTGTCTCCTCGATCCGTGTGACCGGCGTCGATTCCAATAGTGTCGAGTTTCTGGGATCTCTGATCTCCGGTATGTTCCCGTCCGCTACCCCTGAGGAAGTGGAGAGATGGGAGATCACATTCTCCGGAGATGAATTCCTCTCCGAGAAAGAGAAAAGAGCGCTGGAATATAAGTTCCGGGAAGAATGGTCAGATACGAATGTCCTGGTTGATCCGGAAGAGTCCCGCACGAAGAAGACCGGTCATATCAAGATCGATGCAGTAAAGTCAGGCGATGCGACTTTTCAGCTGACGATCAGTTTGGATAGTGTGGTGCAGACTCCGACAGACAGAAAGATGACGGTCACTCTTAAAGCCGGGAAGTGGACGATGGAGCGCTGAGCGGCTCCGGAAGATCTCCTTTCCGGCAGGGCGGAAGAAGTCCGATCACTATATTTTTAGACATGAAAAAGACCGCTTCCGAAGAAGCGGCCTTTTTGTTATCTCATGCTTTGAACCTTAAGCGTTAAGACGAGCCTCAAGAGCGTCGAGCTCATCGAAGAGTTCCTTCGGCATCTTCGGACCATAGGACTCGAAGTGTGCACGGATGGACTTAGCTTCTGCCTTCCACTCATCCTTGTTGACTGTGAGCAGCTCTTCCATGTCAGCGTCTGTTACGCTGTCAAGGCCGGAACGGTCGATAGCATCAACTGTCGGGAGGTATCCGATCGGAGTCTCAACAGCCTTGCCAGTACCGGAGCAGCGCTCAACGATCCACTTAAGAACACGGCTGTTATCGCCGTAGCCAGGCCACAGCCACTTGCCGTCTTCGGACTTTCTGAACCAGTTAACATAGAAGATCTTCGGCAGCTTGTCAGCGTCGGTAGCCTTACCGATGTCGAGCCAGTGCTGGAGATAATCACCTACGTGATAACCGATGAACGGGAGCATAGCGAACGGATCACGACGAACCTGTCCTACCTTATCGGAGATAACAGCAGCTGTGATCTCGGAACCCATGATAGCACCCATGAAGATACCGTGGTTCCAGTTGAAGCTCTGGTGAACGAGCGGGATAGTTGTCTTACGACGGCCACCAACGAGGATAGCGTCAACAGGAACACCGTTCGGATCTTCCCAATCCGGAGCGATAACCGGGCACTGCTTAGCCGGAGCTGTGAAACGAGCGTTCTTATGAGCAGCAACTTCGCCGGATTCCGGTGTCCAGTCCTTACCCTGCCAGTCGATGAGGTGTGCCGGAGCATCGTAGCCGATGCCTTCCCACCAGATATCGCCATCGTCTGTGAGAGCGCAGTTTGTGAAGATCGTATTCTTTCTGCAGGAGAGCATAGCGTTCGGGTTGGACTCCATGGATGTTCCCGGAGCAACACCGAAGAAACCAGCTTCCGGATTGAGAGCGTGGAGACGTCCGTCAGCACCGAACTTCATCCAAGCGATATCGTCACCGAGTGTCTGTACCTTCCAGCCCGGGATGGTCGGAACGAGCATTGCCAGGTTGGTCTTACCGCAAGCAGACGGGAAAGCGCCGCAGATGTGCTTTACGTTGCCGTTCGGATCTGTGAGCTTTAAGATGAGCATGTGCTCAGCCAGCCAGCCCTCATCACGAGCGAGAACGGAAGCGATACGGAGAGCGAAGCACTTCTTACCGAGAAGAGCGTTTCCGCCGTAACCGGAACCATAGGACCAGATGAGCCTCTCTTCCGGGAAGTGAGCGATGTACTTCTTGTCCATCGGAGCGCAAGGCCATGTTGTCTGATCCTTAGCGCCGTTCTCCAGAGGAGCACCAACGGAGTGGATGCAAGGGATGAACTCGCCGTCAGATCCGAGCTGCTCAAGAACAGCCTTACCTGTTCTGGTCATGATCATCATGTTGACAACAACGTATGCACTATCAGTGAGCTCGACACCGATCTTGGAGATCGGGGAACCTACAGGACCCATGGAGAACGGGATAACGTACATTGTACGGCCGTGCATGCAGCCTGTGGAAAGCTCTGTGAGTGTCTTCTTCAGCTCAACAGGATCGATCCAGTTGTTCGTCGGGCCGGCATCATCTTCGCTCTTGGAAGCGATGTAGGTACGGCCTTCAACACGGGCAACGTCAGACGGATCGGATCTGAAAAGATAGCAACCCGGATGTTTTGCCTCATTAAGTTTTGTTGCCATGCCGCTGGCTACCATTGCGTCGAGCAGTTCCTGCTTCTCTGCTTCAGTACCTTCAATCCAGCGGATCGCGTCAGGCTGAGTCATCTTTGCGATTTCGTCAACCCAGTTCTGCAGTTTAACATTTGTTGTCATATGCATTACTCCTTCCGATTTTTAATCCTTATTTTCGGTATGCGGGGGGCATACTTTGGATTAGATTGGGCTTGATCGCGTTAGCGTGGGGTAACTACTCGCACCCAAAACCGCGATCACTAAAAATATTAGCACAAATCGTAGTGAAATACAACTGAAATAATCGCCGAAAATGCCCGAAATTAAACGATTTTCATTTGCGGGGAAAAGTGCTTTCCGCAAAGAAAATTGAGAGGATATATGCGGGATCCCGATGATCGCAAAAAAGTGAGGGAAAAAGTCAAAAAATGAAGGATGGAAAGAATGCTCCTGCAATTTCGGGCAAAAAACACCCCGGTGAGAAAGGAGAAACACCGGGGTGAAAAAGAAAGGAAAAAGAAACTGAAGAAATATTAGTCTTTAGCTACAGAAGAGGAGAAGCTGTACTGCTTAACGACTTCCTCGTTCTCGTAGATCTTGGTCTGCCATTTGTTTGCAGTCTGAAGGACCATGGTGTACGGATTCTCCTTACCGTCAATAAGCTCCATATCGCCCTGATAAGAGATCGCCTGTGCTTCGTCATCAGACAGGAGCATGTACTGGGATACCAGGAACAGAGATCTTACGCCGACACTCATGTGAACGAGCTTCGGGTTGATCGTGTATGTAGGAGCCACGGAGAGGGAACGTCCGCCGAAGGACAGACCCAGTGTGGAAGTAGTTGTCTTTTCTTCGAGAAGGAAGAGAGGCTTGCCCTCGACGCCGACCTTGCCGACATCGTGGAAGAGAGCCATGATGATCGCGGACTCGTCATCGAGCTGCGGCATCAGAGTATCCTTAATACGGAGGAGCTGCTTGGCAACGCCAACGGAGTGGATAAGAAGACCTTTTTCAAATGCGAGAGGACCTTCGAGCTCAGCCGGAGCTGTCAGCCAGGAAGTACGGTTCTCGAGGAAATCGATGAAGTGATCGAACTCGGTCTTTCTCTTGATGATCTTGGACTTGAGGTCTGCATAAAGTTCATCAACGTTATCCTTTGTGACCATGATCATCGGCATGATCGCTCCAACTACAGTTCCTTTTGCGACTACGCCGCTACCGGAAGAAGATGAAACTGTGGGAACACCCTGTACGTTTCCCTGACCGTCTGTAAAATCATACTTACACTTCGGACATCTGATCGCCTGATTCGCAATCGTCATACCACAATCTGGACACTTTTTCATATGAACCTCCTTTAATGTAAACCCTTATATTTGTATAGGATTCACATCCTTCACATATCCTTTCGGGATGTTTATGTGACTATTCTACAACGGATTCCATCATCAGACAACCTCAAAGACATTTGAAAAAGGCAAAAAGAGCCCATAGAAATGCAAATTTAACAAGTTGTTCATTTTTTCTTTGATTTAGGCGGATGGTTTACTTTGAAGTTCCTTCGTATGCCGCGGAAGTAGGTGCCGAAGTGGAACTGCTTCGGGAAATACTGCATGCGGTTGTAAAGGTGTGCAGTCAGCACCATCTCGAGCTCCTGCGGGTTGACCTGACGGTTCTGGTTCATCATGAAATCGGTCGTGCCGGGTGCCTCGAAATAGAAGCGGTAGTCCGCGCCGTAGGCATCGCCCAGACCGAGGAGATGACCGAATTCGTGTGCGCATTCCTGCTGGAAGGCATGACGGTCGGAGTTCTGGCGGATCGATGCGATGCCGGGGTGTTTTCTGGACCAGTTCAGAGTGAGTGCTTCGAACTGGAAGGACTTAAAGAAGCCCCATCCCCAGCGCCAGAGCGGAGAGGTCACATAGCCGGCGCGGTTCTCGGAGTACGAAAGCTTCACCTTTGCGAATCTCTGGCCGGGATAGTCGTTTACCGCCTGCGGGGTCTGATACCGGATGAATTCCAGTGTCACACGGGCAGAGGAAGGATCCGGCTGCATCTGCTCATCGGAGGGGTTGTTGTCCTGCGTAAGAACACGGTAGCTCGCATGGGCACGGGACATCTCGTAGCCGTCGTCCTCGAGCCACGACATCGGGTATTTGCCGGACCAGTTTCTGCGGATGCCGGCTTCAGCGACATCGGCATAGGTGATATTGGTGCCGGGGTAGTAACGGAACATCTTGGAAGAGTAGCGGACGAATACACGGATACGCACACTGTTCCCGTTCAGGATCAGCTGGATCGGCACCTTCTTCGGGTGAGGGTACGTGATCGGGTACCGTCTGTCGAGGGTGCGGGATATGATGTCGCGCTTGGCGTTTGGATCATATACGTGTTTCATGATCTTTGACCGATACTCTCCTTTCCGGGAAAAGCTTTATTGGAAACCCGATTTTCCCTCATTCTAACAACAGAATACCACGAAATGCTTGAAAAGAGTATAATAGAGCGGTGAAGACAAAGATCAGGAGATATGAGAAATGAAACTGGAAGGCAAGACTTTCAAGATGAATGTGGTGCTTCAGATGCATGTGGTGGATCATGCGCACGACGGAGTTTCCTTTGTAAAAGAACTTGACGAGGCACTGGTTCAGCTCTGCCGGGAGATGAATGTTCCTTTCCCGCTATGGCTGTCCAAGAACACCAGAGAGTTTGCACAGTTCCATCAGACGACTTTCTTCGAAGATCAGTTTTCTGATAACAAAGTGCCGTTTGACCGGTTCATGATCCGCCTGATCGGATAAGTGCTTTTCGACAAGGAGAAAAATATGCGTATCGATAAATATCTGAAAGTTTCGCGAGTGGTCAAAAGAAGAACTGTCGCGAATGAAGTCTGCTCGGCCGGACGTGTCCTTATCAACGACAAGGTCGTAAAGCCGGGAGCGGAAGTAAAGACCGGCGACATCGTGACGATCCGGTTCGGAAACGGCGAGACGAGATTCCGTGTGCTTGCGATCAAAGAGACGGTCAGGAAAGAAGAAGCTTCCGAGATGTATGAGCTTCTCGAAGGAACGGAAGTAGAGTAACTTACAATTCCGTTACAAATGGAGCCGGAAGCGGTACAGGAACGCATTTTTGTGAGATAAATATTGTAAAGATTTATCGTATCTCACAGAAAGGGCGCCATGAAACACAGACAGAAAAAATCCTCGGTATGGAAAGTCATCGTATTCGTATTCTTCGTGATCGTATTCGCGATGGTTCTGGTGCGCCTGAATAAGGACCGGCAGATGCGTTCCCGTGTGGAACAGAGATCAAAGGAACTCGATATCGCGGCGGCTCAGGCAAGTGCGGAGTTTGCCGATGCTTCGGAGCGATCCCGCAAAGCCGGTTCGGACGACTACGTGGAAGAGATCGCCAGAGAATCCCTGGGTATGGTCATGCCGGGTGAGACGGTATTCGTGACATCGGAAGAGTGATCTGAAGGAAAGGATCTTCCGGGAAGTAAAAAAAGATAATAAGAAGCGGCTGACTCGTCGATATGAGCCAGCCGCTTTTGTCTGTACAGATTTGATATAGCGGATCAGAATTCGCGCCGTGCCTGCATCGCCTTGGAGAGTGTGACATCGTCCGCATACTCGAGGTCCGATCCCATGGGAAGACCGCTGGCGATACGTGTGACCTTGATGCCGGATGGCTTGATCAGGCGGCCGAGATACATGGCCGTAGCTTCGCCCTCGGCGGTCTGGTTTGTCGCGAGGATGACCTCTTTCGTCTCGGGGTTTTCGCGCAGCCGCTCGATCAGCTCCCTGATCTTGATCTCATCCAGTCCCACATTATTCAGTGGCGAATATACACCGTGCAGCACATGGTAAAGACCGTTATAGTCGCGCATGCGCTCCATCGTGGATACGTCTCTCGGATTCTCGACCACGCAGATCGTGCTCTTGTCCCGCTTCGGGTCGGAGCAGATCGGGCAGGGATCCGTATCGGTAAAGTTCTGGCAGACCGAGCAGAGCCGGGTCGTCGTCTTTGCTTCCATCAGTGCCTCTGAGAGGGATTTTACCTCGTCCTGCGGCATCGCAAGAATATGGAAAGCCAGACGCTGGGCAGACTTCGGCCCGACGCCCGGGAGCTTCCCGAGTTCAGAGATCAGTTTGGCAACGCTTGGTGAAAACCTGGCCATGGAACGATCCTTCTTTCAATAATCAGAACGGAAGCTTCGCTCCGCCTGTTGCCTTTGACATCTTCTCGGCAGAGATCTCGGCGAGCTTTCTTGCTGCCTCGTTATATGCGGCGATGATCATATCCTGGAGCATCTCGACATCTTCCGGATCTACTGCGGAAGGATCGATCTCGAGAGACTTGATCTCATGGGTTCCGGAGATAATGATCTTAACGACGCCGCCACCTGCTGTTGCATCTACTTCCATTGCATCGATCTCGGCCTTTGCCACTTCGATGTCACGCTGCATCTTCTGTGCCTGCTGCATGATGGCGCCCATATTGCCGCCCATGCCGCCGAATCCACCACGAAAACCTTTTGCCATTTTTATATCCTCCTAAATTGTTCTGCTTAATTATCTAATGACATGAAACTACATATCTTTCACATGTGTCAACGGGATACCGTTTTCTTCGCTGACTTTTTCTACTGCCTTGACCCAGTCCGGCTGGCCGGAAGAGCTTCCGCCGTTTCCGCCTTCCGAAGCGGATGTGCCCTGTCTGTCGTAGTCCTGCTGTGTCGTGACATTGACATGGATGAGTGACGGCTCGTGCTTCTGGCAGATCGAGAGAAGATGCGTCATGATGATCGGGTTGCCCTTGATATCGTCGATGCTCTGGGCAAAGCTGTCCGGCATGATGCACCATACGGTCTGATCCTGCCAGGTGAGCTTGCAGTCGCACATATACATATACTCGAAAGTATAGTCTTTCTTCAGGTAGTCCAGGAACTCAGTCCTTGCCGCGGCAAAAGCATCGCCGCCGTTATTGTGGATCACCTTCTGAAGGTTGGAGACAGGAGCGCGGGACGCCTTGGGCGCCTGAGCATCGTCTCCCACAGGAACTACGATATTACTCGGGATCTCAGGTACACGCACATCCGGCTTTCTTGTTGCCTTGGCCAGATTCGTGCTCTGTCCCTCATTGACATGCTCTGAAGAGAATGCCTTGTGCAGATTCGGGGATGTCGGCTGGGTGTGTGCCAGTTCCGCAGCGTCAGGTGCGGATGGTTCCTGCGGGATCTCCTCAGGTACATCATCATCGGAAGGCATCGGGATATCCGGTGGCTCCACAGCCATAAAGTCCATATCCGGTGCCGGCGGCGGTGCGCTCAGGTCATCGAGTACCGGCGGCGGAGCCATCACAGAAGGTGTGGCAGGAGTAGGTGTTTCCGGTTTCTTCTCAGGTTCGGGCTTGGCTTCCGGCATCTTGGCGATCGCGGGGATGGGAGCTTCTTTCGAAGGCATCTTCGCGATGGCGGGAACCGGAGCATCCGTTTCGGGAATATTGGCGCTCGACGGGAAAAGCACTTCCGTCTTTTCATTACTATCTTCTTTGGAAACAGGAAGACCGGCTTTCAGGCCTTCGGAAATAGCTTCCGTAGTGACTTTTTCCGGCTCGGGTTCAGAGACCGGTTCAGCTTTCGGAGCAGGTGCTTCTGCCTTAGGAGCTTCCGGTACTGCTGCTACAGGTGCAGCCGGTACAGGAGCAGGTGCCGGTGTGGCCGGTGCTGCCGGCTGGGCAGCCGGGGCAGGAGCTTCCGCTACCGGCTTCAGCGGCGGAACGATCGGCGGTGCGATCTTATTTCCGCGGGCTGCCAGACGAAGCATCATGATCTCAAAGGATGTTCTCGGAGACGGCGACCATTTCAGTTCATTGGTCAGATCCGAAAGACGGGAGATAAAGAACAGAAGCGTGGTCGAATCCGTACGGGAGGCAAGTGCTTTCATATTGGCAATTGCGGCGGAAGTGGACTCGATGAGAGTCTGCGGATTCGGGGAGATCCGGGTGACCAGCAGATTTCTGAAGTACTGGGCCAGATCGAGAGTAAAGCGGATCAGGTCGCGGCCATCCATAGCCAGCTCCCGGCAAAGCGGGAGAAGATCCGCGGCACGGCCTTCGAGAAGCGCCGTGGCAAATTTGTGAAGGAATGCCTCATCGACGATGCCGGTGATCCGGAGAATATCGTCGCGGGTGATCGTGGTCGCTCCGGAGGTCGTGCTGACCTGATCCAGAAGGGACACGGAATCACGAAGTGCACCGTCGCCGATCGTGGCGATCGCGGATAGTGCGTCGGGCTCGATCGAGATATTCTGCTTCGCTGCGATAAAAGAAAGACGCTTGACGATACTTTCGTTGCTGATACGGCGGAAGTCGTAGCGCTGGCAGCGGGAGAGGATCGTGGCCGGGATACGGTGCGGCTCGGTCGTCGCCAGAAGGAATACGGCATGGGCCGGCGGTTCCTCCAAGGTCTTCAGGAGAGCGTTAAATGCACCGGTCGAGAGCATGTGCACCTCGTCGATGATATATACTTTATATTTCGCTTTTGCCGGCATGAACATGACTTCGTCACAGATCCGGCGGATATTATCTACACTGTTATTACTGGCGGCGTCCATCTCGATAACGTCGAGAAGAGAGCCGTCGATGACGCCCTTACAGATCTCGCATTCGTTACATGGATTGCCGTTGACAGGATGCTGGCAGTTGATCGCACGGGAGAAGACCTTGGCGATCGAAGTCTTACCGGTTCCTCTGGTTCCGCAGAAGAGATATGCATGGCCGATCTTCCCCAGGATAACGGACTGGCGAAGTGCCGCCACCGCATGTTCCTGTTCGACGATATCGTCGAAGTTCATCGGCCGGTAGAGTCTGTACAGTGCAACGTGTTCCATGGGACTCCTCCTTCTTGCGGGATGGTAATAATATAAAATCGTCCCGGCTGGACTACAGTCGGGGCAAGCACCCTTGCGGCACATGCGAGTGACCGCTTACTGCTGCTTCCTTCCGGACCTGACAGGGTTCACAGGCTCGCATCGCACAAGACCCACCGCCAACTGTAGACCACCCGGGACGAAAATACGAAGAAATTATAACATAAAAAACTCACTCGTGACAGAGGCTGATAAAATTATATACCAGAGCACCGAGTGCGGCCTGGATCTCCTGCGCTGTATCAGGATCATCCGCCTCTACGGTCACACAGACAACGACCGGTTCCGGCCCGAGGATGATGGCAACATCCGACTGGCTGTGCAGATCGGAGTTCTTGCCGTGCCGCTGAAGAACAACCGCTTCCGACGGTATCTGGCGGCCGATCCCGCTCAATCTGTCCGAGTTTCCCAGCGCATCGATCAGAATCTGGTATTCGTCCGGATAGGACATATACTGCCAGTAGAGCATCTCCGCGGAGCGGGCAAGGTCATAGGCGCAGGAACGGTTTTTGCCGGACCTCTGTATGCCCTTGTAGTCAACGTAGTTTTGTACCGATGCGTAGTCGATGCCGGTGCACATCGTGGAAAGCCGCTCCATCAGGGCTTGTTCTCCCGATTCACCGAGACTGTTCAGGATCATCTTCATCGCGGCACCGTCGCCGTCGCTGAGTGCCAGATACGCCAGCTGCCACAGGAAGTACTGCTTTCCTTCCGGAACCTCGCCCATCTTCGTGTCGATCTTCTCAGAGACACTGGACTTGCTGAAAGGTACGGCGATATCCATCGAGCGTGTCCTGGCGTGAACGTCTTCGTACAGAAGCATCGTCAGCGGAAGATAGATCGACGATCCGACAACAAACGGCTGCGTCTCATTGTAGCCGAAAGACTCGAACGTATTCAGGTTGATATAGTAAAACCCGATCCTCGCATCTGTTTTCTCTTCGATATATTTTTTGACCGCATGCTTCAGCGAGCTGTAGGACTGGTCACGCTCGGCATGTGTTACCGACTGCAGAGGATATTTCTCCGGGAAAAGCACATGCGGCCTGTCGCTCCAGTCATCCGGGAGCAGATTGACAGTGGTCGTGGCGGAGGTTTCCGGATCGGACGGGTCAGATGGATCTTTCGTCTCTGTCGAGCCTTCTTCGGACGAAGTGATATCTCCGGTTTCCTCTGTCGAAGCAGATGTGGATTCCGGTGTGGTCTCCG
>Ga0310697_10006482_pt1 | contig 11127 bp, 5 predicted proteins | sample 172DNAGHGlowgp2_FD_203883 | JGI IMG/M metagenome (GOLD analysis project Ga0310697, IMG submission 203883) | Sheep rumen microbial communities from Palmerston North, Manawatu-Wanganui, New Zealand - 1728 DNA GHGlow gp2 (v2) (version 2) | ecosystem: Host-associated > Mammals > Digestive system >... | reverse complement strand
ACCTGAGTCTCCTCGCTCCCCTTACTGGCCGAGAGGTCGGATTCCTCGTCAGAAAGATCCTGGCTTGCCGAATTGCTGTTCACCGTCTGGTCTACGGTAGTCGTAACCGCGATGCCTTTCTTTTCCCACGTAGTGAGGACAAAAGCTATCGAAGGACGAGCCTTCTGGACCTGGCCATAGCCACCACCTGTCAAATCGTAGGCAAAGCCTGCAGAGACCATGACGAAAAGCGCCAGGAGCGCAACAGAAAGGGCTGTTATCTTTTTCATGCAAGAACCTCAATCTTTCCTTGGTTATTGTAAATATAACTTTAGCGTAAGGGCAAGTCAATAGGGTCAAATAGCCTATAAATACAGAAAAACACCGCCAAAGGCGGTGTTTTTCGCAAACACTCAGATAATCCAGACTAGCGGCTAGTCACGCGGACCTTCTGGATGCCAGCGGCCGTCTTGGCCATGTACACGCCAGACTTCTGGAACTTGGTGGCGATAGCCTCGGAGAGAGACACGCCCGGCACCATCTCGACCATGCCGAGGAGCTTGCCGCTGATGTCGAACACCTGGGCGGTGCGAGCAACACTGTTCATGTGAACCGGCTGAGCGATGGCAGTCGTGCCTTCCTTGCTGAACTTCACGTAGTCAACGTTGGTGTTGTCGTTGGCAATCGTGATGCGGAGGACATGTTCACCCTTGGTGAGGCTCGCCTTGCCCGTAGACTTTTCATAGGTATCCCAGTCACCTTCGACACCCGTGAAGGAGAGCGAAGCAAGAGACTTGCCATCCAAGGAGAGTTCGAGCTTGCCGGAACCAGAACCGTTAGAAACGTTGGCTTCGATGTCGTATTCGCCATCTTCGGTAACGTTCACGGTGTATTCGAGCCAGAGGTCCTTGGCAGTGTAACCGATAGCCTTGCCGGTACCGCCATTCACGATATCGACGGTCGGATAGTCTTCACCACGGTAATCATGGTCGCCATCTTCTCCCGAGGCGCCCTGCGTGCCGGAGTAGGAATCACCGTAGTTGCCTTCGTCGAAGTTTTCGGCTTCGACAGTGCCCGGAATCGTAGCGGCAACACCCTTGAACGGCTTGCGGTCAATCGGAGTCGGCGGTTCAGACGGCTGGCCGTTTTCGCTCATATCGAAGTAGGTGTATTCCACGGAACCCGTAGCGCCACCACCGGCTTCGGTCATAAGCATAACTTCGGTCACGTTACCGAACTTGAGCTGAATGCTCTTCTGGCCACCCTTGGAGCCCGGAAGGCTAGCAGTCTGACCCTTGAAGAGTTCGTTCCACTTGTTGAAGTGGGCCTGAATATCGATATGGCCGCACTGACGCGGAGACTGACGGACGCTGAAAATCTGCAAGAAGGTAGAAGTACCGGTCTTGGAAGCTTCCTGGTCACGGACGTAGGTATGGATGGTGTAAGTTGCGCCATCAACCGTGATTTCGCCCTGCTTGGGGCCGATGTACTGTTCGCTCGGCTTGCTGAACCAGTCGTCCACGATGTAGTATTCGACCTGCGGATTCACAGTCCAACCGTAAATACCGATGTAGCCGTACTGGGCGTTACCAGTCTTGGTGTACTTGTAATCGGCAGTGTACTGCATGCCCTGAACGCTCTTACCCGGACCACTGTCACCGTAGCGGAAACCCACGCGGGCCAGGTAGTCGCTGTTGTTGTTCCAGTTGGCCTTGAACGTACCGTTATCGTAGTAGGTCATGGAGTTGGAACCACCCGCAGACCACTGTTCGAAGCCCCACTTGGTTCCGCTGATGGAACCCGTCTGGTTGCCGTTCACGCTGTGACCGGAACCCTGCGGGACAGACATAGCATCCTTACAGGCATCGACTGCGAAAGCCGACGTTGCAAGGCCAAAAGCCATGAGGACGCCCGCCTTAAAAAGATTTGCTTTAAGCATATTGCACTCCTTGATAAAATCTGTACTGAAAATAGTTTTCACCCCAAAAAATCGGCTATTTTGGCCATTTTTTTTGTTGTTGCAAAAAACAACACTTCAAAAACCATTTTTTTCGAGCAAATTAACATTCCGCCAAATTTGCGTAAAAAAAGCCACTTTTTCCCCATTTTCCAAGCACTTTCCATAGGCTCCGATTTGCCGTTTACAAAATTTTACGTTTGTGCGGGGAGGTATTTCCCGATTTCTGCGGAAAACAGCAAAACACCCGGCCAACCGACCGGGTGTTTCCTAAGGAGTCATATAGCTTCTGTACTAGCGGACCGCAACCCTATGCATCGTTCTACCCTGCTTCAGGAGGTAGATTCCAGAGTTCTGGAAGCGAGCCTTGAGGAGGCTGGTCACAGATTCGCACGGAGTGACTTCAAGCTTGCCCAAGAAGCGACCCTGCATATCGAACACCTGGAAGGTGCCGGCAGCCGTCTGCAACTGCATTTCGACCGGGATAGCGATCGTAGAGCTGCTGCTAACGGGGCCAATGGTGCTGGAGCTCTTCGGGCCAACAGTGCTGGAGCTGGACTTGGCCACGGAGCTGCTGGACTTGGCCTCAGAAGAACTAGACTTCGGAGCTTCGTACTTGTCGGTCATGTTGAAGTAGGTGTAGTCCACGGAACCCGATGCATTGCCACCGGCTTCGGTCATGAGCATCACTTCGGTCACGTTACCGAACTTGAGCGATGCAGAGCCACCGCCCTTGGAGCCGCGGAGCTGCTTGTTCTGGCCGGTGAAGAGCTCATCCCACTTCTTGAAGTGGGCGGAGATATCGATGTGGCCGCACTGGCGCGGAGTTTCGCGGATGCTGAAGAACTGCACGAACGTGGAAGTACCCGACTTGGAGGGTTCCTGCTGGCGGAGGAATGCGTGAATGGTGTACTTGGCACCATCGACGGTAATCTCGCCGAACTTCTCGCCGACGTACTGTTCGCTCGGCTTGCTGTACCAGTCATCCACGATGTAGTATTCGGTTTCCGGATTCTTGGTCCAGCCGTAGACACCAATGTAACCGTAAGAAGCGTTACCCGTCTTGGTATACTTGTAGTCGACTGCAAAATTCTTCGTCTTGTGGTCAATGCCGTTACCATTGTACTGGTAGCCCACGCGGGTCAGGTAGTCGCTGGAGCCACTCCAGTTGGCCTTGAACGTACCATTGCTGTAGTAGGTCATCGAGGCGTTGCCACCCTGATACCACTGCTCGTAGCCCCACGGTGTTCCACTGATGGAACCGACCTTGTTGCCGCTCACCTGAGAGCCGTTGCCGGAATGACCCATGTCAGCCTTGCAGGCATCAACTGCACCACCCGTAGAGCCGCCACCCTGAGAAGAACTGGACTTGGCCACAGAGGAGCTGGACTTAGCGCTGGAAGAACTATTCGGCGTCGACGAGGCATTGTCAACCATGTTGAAGTAGGAGTAGTCCACGGAACCCGATGCATTGCCACCGGCTTCGGTCATGAGCATCACTTCGGTCACGTTACCGAACTTGAGCGATGCAGAGCCACCGCCCTTGGAGCCGCGAAGCTGCTTGGTCTGGCCGGTGAAGAGTTCGTCCCACTTCTTGAAGTGGGCGGAGATATCGATGTGGCCGCACTGGCGCGGAGTTTCGCGGATGCTGAAGAACTGCACGAACGTGGAAGTACCCGACTTGGAGGGTTCCTGCTGGCGGAGGAATGCGTGAATGGTGTACTTGGCACCATCGACGGTAATCTCGCCGAACTTCTCGCCGACGTACTGTTCGCTCGGCTTGCTGTACCAGTCGTCCACGATGTAGTATTCGGTTTCCGGGTTCTTGGTCCAGCCGTAGACACCGATGTAACCGTAAGAAGCGTTACCCGTCTTGGTGTACTTGTAATCGACAGCAAAACTCTTCGTCTTGTGGTCAATGCCGTTACCATTGTACTGGTAGCCCACGCGGGTCAGGTAGTCGCTGGAGCCACTCCAGTTGGCCTTGAACGTACCGTTGCTGTAGTAGGTCATCGAGGCGTTGCCGCCCTGATACCACTGTTCAAAACCCCAGGGGGTTCCACCGATAGAACCAACTCTGTTGCCACTCACCTGAGTGCCGTTTCCAGAATGGCCCATATTGTCATTGCAAGCATCTGCAGCGAAGGCAGACGTCGCAAGACCCATAACTAAGGTTAGGCCCATAACAGCCAAATAACTTTTCTTCATAATAACTCCTATGAAGGAATCTACACGATCCCTTACCCCTAATTTATATCCGCATAACCGATTTATATTACAACAACAATACAATCCGTTGTTGTAAACATCAACGTTCAATGCGAGCAAAAAAAGCCGTTTTTTGTAAACTTTCTGCACAAAAAAAAGAAAAGACCCTCCAGCAAGAGAGTCTTTTCCTTTTTACAAGTATATATAAGTTAGCTAGTCTACGTAACCTTCAGGAAACGCTAGACGTCGTCTCCGGCAGGAACGTCGCTCTCGGCGGGTTCGACCTTCTCGACGGAATCGTCGTCCACTTCCACGCCCTGCACATGCTCGAAGGTTTCCTTCGCATCGGCGCTATCCTGCTCGATGTCTTCCACGCTCGGGAGCGCGGTGGCATCTTGCACCACATCGCCGTCACGCAGGCTAATCGCCTTCACGCCCTGAGCATTGCGGCCCGTGAGGCGGATGGAATCGGCCTTGATGCGGATAACCTGGCCTTCCTTACTCGTGATAATCAAGTCGTAGTCATCGGCAACGCTGTCGACAAACACGGCCGGGCCGATCTTGTCGGTAACGTTCAGGTTCTTAACGCCCTTGCTTCCACGGCGAGTGACGCGGTATGTACCCGGTTCGGAGCGCTTGCCATAGCCCTTTTCGGTAATAGTGAGCACCTTGTTGCCTTCCTTGAGCCACAGGAGCGAAATCACCTCGTCGCCTTCAGCAAGCTTGATACCGCGTACGCCATGCGTGCCGCGGCCCATCGGGCGGAAGCACGTAATCGGGAACGTGACGGCCTGGCCGTTGCGGGTCGCAAGCATAAGCAGGTCCTTCGCAATCGGGCGTGCTTCGAGATCGTCGGCATCATCGCCTTCGACTTCCGGAGCATCGGCAGCTTCGGTTTCGGGCGCGTTGTCATCGCCTTCACCGGCGTTCAGAGAGGCCTTGTATTCCTCTTCGGACATGCCCACGAGCTGAACCTTCACGAGTTCGTCTCCCTCGTCGAGGGTAATCGCGTTCACGCCAGCCTTGCGCGGGCGGCTGAACAGCGTGAGGTCCATCTTGTTGATGATGCCCTTCTTGGTCGCAAACACGAGGCAGAAGTAGCCGCCGAACTTGCGCACGGGCACAATCGCCTGAACCTTTTCGCCTTCGGTAAGGCCGACAAAGTTCACGATCGGGCGGCCCTTGCCATTGCGTGTGCCTTCGGGCAGGCGGTACACCTTGGTCCAGTAGGCACGTCCCTTGTTCGTGAACACCAGCAGGTAGCTGTGCGTGCTCGCGGTAAAGATCTGGTCGACGTCGTCTTCTTCCTTGAGGCCGGCACCGATAATGCCCTTGCCGCCACGGCTCTGGGTCTTGAAGGTATCGATAGGCAGGCGCTTGATGTAGCCTTCCTTGCTCAAGGTAATCACCTGTTCCTCTTCGGCAATCAGGTCTTCGTAATCGCTGTCATCGACGGATTCGCCGATGGTAGTGCGGCGTTCGTCGCCGAACTTGTCCACGATTTCATCGAGGCGCTTGAGGATAATCGCAATGCGGCGTTCGCGCTTGGCGAGGATATCTTCCAAGTCGGCGACAGTCACGATGAGTTCGTTGTATTCCGCTTCCAACTTTTCGAGGTTGAGGCCCGTGAGCTGGGAAAGTCGCATGTCGACAATCGCCTGCGACTGGATTTCGTCGAGGCTGAAGCGTTCCTGCAAGTTCTGCTTCGCGATTTCGGTCGTCTTGCTCGACTTGATAATCTGAACGACTTCGTCGATGTTCTGGGTCGCGATGCGCAGGCCTTCGATAATGTGGAGGCGAGCCTTTGCCTTCTTCAAGTCGAACTGCGTAGCGCGAGTCACCACGTCGAGGCGGTGGTCAATGTAAATCTGAACCAAGTCCTTGAGGGTCAAGAGCTTAGGCAGGTTGTTCACGAGCGCCAGGTTGTAGATGCTGAACGTAGTCTGCAGCTGCGTGTACTTGAACAAATTATTCAGGACAACTTCACCCACAGCATCGCGGCGCAGTTCAATCACGATGCGGATATCCTTCGCGGATTCGTCGCGGATATCGGTGATGCCGTCAACGCGCTTCTCGCGCACGAGTTCCGCAATCTTCTTGCAGAGTTCGGACTTGTTCACCATGTAGGGGATTTCGGTCACGATGATGCGCGGCTTGCCCTTGGAATCGACTTCGATGTCGGTACGGGCGCGCACGCGGACGCGGCCGTGTCCCGTGAGGTAGGCATCGCGGATGCCTGCACGCCCGCAAATGATGGCGCCGGTCGGGAAGTCAGGACCAGAGACATACTGCAGGAGTTCTTCACCCGAAATTTCAGGATTTTCAGCCACGGCATGGATAGCGGCAGCAATTTCGCGCAAGTTATGCGGAGCCATCGAGGTCGCCATACCCACGGCAATACCCGTAGTACCGTTCACCAGCATGTTCGGGAGCGCGGAAGGCAGCACCAGCGGTTCATCGAGCGTCTCGTCGAAGTTCGGGCCCATGTCGACAGTATCCTTCTCGAGGTCCTCGAGCATCAGGGCGCCCACGTTGTTCATCTTCGCTTCGGTGTAACGCATGGCGGCAGCGCCGTCACCGTCGATGTTACCGAAGTTACCCTGGCCAAATACCAGCGGGTAGCGCAGCGAGAAATCCTGTGCCATACGCACGAGCGTCTCGTAGACCGCGGAGTCGCCATGCGGGTGGTACTTGCCGATGACGTCGCCCACAATACGGGCGCTCTTCACAGTCGACTTGTTGGGAACCACGCCCAACTTGTGCATACTGAACATCACGCGGCGATGCACCGGCTTGAAGCCGTCACGTGCATCGGGGAGAGCACGGGCGACAATCACGCTCATGGAATAGCGAAGGTAGCTATCCTGCATGTCCTGTTCGATCAGGCTCTTGAACTGCGATCCTGGTACCAATTCTTCTGACATTATTTTTCCTCTAATTATCCACCGGCGTTTCCGCCAGCATCTCGTTTATCATTTTCAAACTTTTCTCATCCGTCTGGTCGATGCGGTGCGGCGTAATCGTCGCGTACCCCTGATGCAACAGGTAGTCGTCGCTATCGGTCGGCTGTTTTTCCCAAAGCTTATCGCCGTCGAGTTGCCACATCTCGCCATCGTGCGCATAGTGGTCGGTAAACATCCCGAGCGCCATGCGGGTTGCCCTAAAGCCCTTGAAGGCATCTACTGTAGACTTCGGGAAATTCACATTCCAGAACACGCCCGCAGGGATTTTTTCGAACAGGCGCTCGCGAACCACCTTCGCGGCAAAATCGATTGCAGGGCGGAGCATATCTTCTCCCGAGCCCCGCAGCGAAAGCGCGATTCCCGGCACACCCCAGAGGGCAGCCTCGCGGGCTCCGGCAACCGTGCCCGAGTAAAGCGAAGAGACTCCAGAATTTTCACCGGCATTTATGCCCGAAAAGCACACGTCAAAAGGTCCCGGACCAAGCCCCGAGGTATCTCCCAGGCCGTAAGCCGCATAATGGCCCAAGGCAAACTTGACACAATCGGCAGGGGTTCCATCAAGAGAAAACACCCTGAATCCCTCGTCGCAGGAAACTTCGTGCACCCGCAAAGGACGGCGTACCGTAAAGGCATGGGAAACCCCGCTCTGCTCCACTTCCGGGGCAAACACAAAAACCTCACCCAACTGGGAGAGAGAGCCTGCGAGGGCGTGTAAGTTTGTGCTACCTACCCCATCGTCGTTTGCGACAAGGATGCGTGGCTTTCGAGGGCTTTGCATACAGCCGAAATATAGAATAATCGTCAAAAATTTAAGGAAAAAAACAGATTTCCGGACTGCGATTTCGGGCTATTTTCGAGCCGCCCTGAACAGCGAATCCAGGCGCGTCGAAAGCTGCCTTGCGCCCTCGCGACTAAGGTGGTCCGTATTGAACGCCATACTCGAATCATAGTCGTGATATCCCATCTTGTTTTCATCGAGGAAAAGCACATCCAGTGTACGGGCCCACTCCAGAAGTTCCTGCGCCGCCGAGCGGCGCATGGAATAGATTCCGAACACTCCTGTTTCTGCATAGCCCGGATTTTGCGGCGGCACCAACAGCACGACCTGAACTCCCCTTTCCCTTGCCGCATTGACAATATTTTGAAGTATTATCCTGTTTTTCTTGACCGAAGGCAAATCAAGGGTAAAGTACACCGAATCGTGAGCAATACTGGCCTCGCCCCAGCCAACTGCTGGGAGCATAAACTCGTCGAAACTGTAAGGTAGCATCTGGCCCGGGCGCGTCTTGTAGGAATCCTCTACCAGCAAGACAAAACCCTTCGGCACGGAATCTACCCAGAAATCATGGGATTCATCGTACCTTATCCCAGGGGACATCACGTACATCGGAGCCCAGGAAACCTCCTCGGTGACCCACATGAAATCAGGAGAAAACTCGAGTACCAGGAACTTAAGCTGCGGCATATGGCGAAGCACATAGTTCATCGTCAGGTATTCCATCCCGTAAATATCACCCGATGAATAGCCCATGTTCAGCAGAGTTTCCGATTCGACAAAGGACTCGTTTACGCCGAACATCACCCTCGAAGAACCCAGGACTACAGCGGTCACAGAATCGCGCAGTTTCCAGAATCTTTCCATCTTGACACGCAATTCAAGCGCATAATAATCCATTTCGGGCGTGTAGTAGACACCCGCGCTATCAAGGTCCAGGTCCGGATCCACAAGGGAATGATCCCGCTCGTTCATCCACACCGCCGGATGCCAAAGTTCCTCGCCACGCAACACGTTGAAAAGTTCTCCCGTATAGGCATTCAATAGCACCACCTTGCGGTGCGCACCATCGGAATCTACCAGGGTAGCCACTACAAGCGAATCCTCCCCGACAACCCATTCCGTATGGTCGAAAGTATAACCCGCAGGAGCCTTCTGGAAACGCTCCAATGCACCAGCGCTATCGGCAAAAAGAATCACTTCGTGCGTCGCATAGTCCTCCCCCACGAACTTGTGGCCCGTCGTTCCCGCAAAATCCAGGAAGAGGGTTCGTTTCGACTTATCGCGCGAAAGGCTTGCATTGCACGCCTGTTCGCCGTTGTACCAGAGCGTATCATGTCCAGAAACGCGGGCGCGCAGGAGTCTCGCTCCGCTCACGGCAAGTTTTCCATCCCGGCTTACACCCCCGTGGTACGCGCCATCGAACAATTTCTCGGGCTCACCGAACTTGCCATCTGCAAATTGCACCTGCCATGTACTTGCCCGCATAAAGGCGGATTCATCCCTATTGTTCCCCGCATCCGTAACATAGACAATCACGGTGTCGCCATTGGCAAGCACACGCCAGCGCGGGATTGCCGCATTCTCCACATCGAGCCTTACCAGGCCAGACCCAGCCGAATCAAGCATACGAACATAGACACTTGACTTTCCGCTCACACCTTCTAGCCCCGTACAGAAAGCCACCCAATTGCCATCCGGCGAAATATCCGGATGGTACACCTCGAGCGTATCGTCTATTTCTACCACGCTCGAAACATCTTCGGAATAGTCTACATAAACAAGATTCCCGGTTTCGTCATCGCGGAAAGCGACCTTTACTTTGTTTGTATTCAGCTCATGTCGCATATCCATCGAACTTGCAAGTACCGAGATGACGATATTTTTCTGCCGACCATCCTCGTCGAGCCACATCGGATTCCCTATCGCGCCAAACGCAAGTCTGAACCCCACATATTCCGCTTTCGAGACGGAGGTAACCGTATAGATATCCCCGCGGGTATATAGATAGGTCGTTGCAGCAGAATTCCTGTAACTACCGCCCTTCACAACGCGTTCCCCGTGAACGCCTCCATCTACCCCGCCGACAAAGTCCGCAACAGGTTCCTTGCGGAATGTGACATACCAGTCGTTCACCCATTCCATCACGTTGCCGGCCATGTCGCAAAGGCCGCTACCGTCAATAAACGAACTGCACACTTCATGCGTACGGTAATCAGAATTGTCTGCATTCCAGCCCGAATCGGGAACCCAGCCTAGGCTTGCCGCATACACCCATTCCGCCTCCGTAGGCAGGCGATATGCATTCACCGTCGGCAAGAACACGAGGCCATCCAGGTTCACGCACGCGCCCTCGTTATCGAACGTAGCCCCGGTGTAAGTATACGCCGTATCAAAGCCTTCAGCAATGCTCCGCTTGTTGGCATACAGGATGGCGTCGAAATAGGTGACATTTACCGCAGGTAAGGAACCGCCGCACGAAAGCCCCATCTCGGCACACGTCACCTCATGTTTTCCGATAAAATAATCATAATCGAAAGAGACTTTCATCGAAGGTTTAGCATGCGAACTCGCTTTATCGCTGTTCGTCCCCAGCGTCACATTCTCCCCGAACGAACGAACGGGAATCATATCTTTCAGGTCGAGGGAATCCAGTACAGATATTCGTTCGCCTTCCTTCTTTTCATAGGCTCCCGTGGAATTTGAACAGCCATTCAAATTCGCCAACAAAAAAAAGAGCACTAGGGCGCCGAATATTTTCATGACCCGCAATATACATTTTTCTACATTCTTGGGCACTATGTATTCTGAAAACAAGTTCTTAGCGATGAAGGAATCCTCCAAGGCCAAGCGCATGGCGGAACTCCTGCGCGTCATCATTTTACAGCTGGGCGACGACGTGCCCCGTGCAAGGCGAGAATTCGAGACGTATGCCGGCTGGATGAAGTTGCCCGAAGAGGAGCGCCTTACCGGCAAGAACCAGGCTCAGATGATAGACCTGTACAAGACATTCCGCACGCGGGCGGGCCTCGGGTTCGAACGGGATGTCTATCTGGAGCAGGAACCGGGGGACCGCGAAACCCCGAATGAAGAACCGATTTCTTTTGCCGTGCTGGTGCATAACCTACGGAGCGCCTTCAACGTGGGTTCCATCATCAGGAGCACGGACTGCTTCGGGCTCGAAGGAGTCCACCTGAGCGGATACAGCTGCGGGCCCGATCACGTGACCGTCAAGAGCGCCGCCC
>Ga0310697_10006481_pt1 | contig 11129 bp, 7 predicted proteins | sample 172DNAGHGlowgp2_FD_203883 | JGI IMG/M metagenome (GOLD analysis project Ga0310697, IMG submission 203883) | Sheep rumen microbial communities from Palmerston North, Manawatu-Wanganui, New Zealand - 1728 DNA GHGlow gp2 (v2) (version 2) | ecosystem: Host-associated > Mammals > Digestive system >... | reverse complement strand
TTGATTCCACAGAAGAACTGGAAGTATATCTGCTGGACCAGGAGTATGTGAAAGAGTTATTAGTGAATAACCAAATTGTTCAGGCATTGATGGTAGGGCCTTTGTATAAATTTTTCTGCGAAAAATTTATACAGTCGAGAGACGAGAGTCGAGAGTCGAGTGCAGATAGTTGAAAGTAGTTGAGAGTTGAAAGTTGAAAGTTGAAAGTTGAAAGTTGAAAGTTGAAAGTTGAAAGTTGAGAGTTGAAAGTTGAGAGTTGAAAGTTGAAAGTTGAAAGTTGAGAGTTGAAAGTTGAAAGTTGAAAGTTGAAAGTTGAAAGTTGAAAGTTGAAAGTTGAGAGTTGAAAGTTGAGAGTTGAAAGTTGAGGGTTGAAAGTTGAGGGTTGATGGATAAATATAAAAGAAGAAAAATGAAGATATTATCAGATAAAGAGTTAGTAAAGAGTATAGATACCGCGTTGTTTCATCTTATAGGCAATACTGCAGATGAGATGGGGCTGGAATGCTATGTGATAGGCGGCTTTGTGCGCGACCTGTTTTTGGAGCGTGAAAGCAACGACATAGACTGTGTGGTAGTGGGCAGTGGTGTTGAGATGGCGAAGGCCGTATCAGAAAAGATACAAAAGACATTTGGCAAGAAACCCCATGTGGCGGTATATGCCAATTTCGGCACCGCTCAGATACATCTGAACGGCAAGAAGATAGGGCTGGAAGGTTATGAAGACGTAGAGTTGGAGTTTGTCGGTGCCCGTAGGGAGAGTTACGACCGCGGTTCGCGTAAGCCCGTAGTAGAAGACGGCACGTTGGAAGATGACCAGAACCGTCGAGACTTCACTATCAATGCGATGGCATTATGTCTGAACCAAGACCGTTTTGGTGAGTTGGTAGATCCGTTTGACGGTCTATATGATTTGGAGGACGGCATTATCGCCACCCCACTCGACCCAGATGTAACCTTCAGCGACGACCCGTTACGAATGATGCGCTGTATAAGGTTTGCCACCCAACTGAATTTTGAAATAGAGGCAGAGACTTTTGACGCTTTAGAGCGCAACAAGGAACGCATCAAGATAATTTCCGGCGAACGGATCATAGAGGAATTCAACAAGATATTGATGTCGAAACATCCATCTAAAGGCATCGTTGAATTAGACCGTTGTGGACTGTTGGAACTTATATTCCCAGAGTTGAAAGCCCTTGAGGGTGTGGAGACCGTTAACGGCCGAGGGCATAAGGACAATTTCTATCACACACTGGAGGTTTTGGAGAATATTGCGTCCTATCAATTAGGAATTAGGAATGAGGAATTAGGAATTGATGAGGAAACAGAAAATGGGGATTGTAGTGGTGGAGATTCAGGAGAAGCGGTAGAGAAGAAGATGGATGATTTGTGGTTGCGTTGGGCTGCTTTGCTTCATGACATAGGTAAGCCGAGGAGCAAGAGATGGGACGGTAAAGGCTGGACCTTCTATAATCATGACCATATAGGTCAGAAGATGGTGTTGCAGATATTCCGCAGGATGAAATTGCCTTTGGACGAGCGTATGAAATATGTCCAGTTGCTTGTAGGTATGCATATGCGTCCTCAGGTGATAGCTGACGAGGAAGTGACCGATTCCGCCGTTCGCCGCCTTATAAACGATGCCGGCTATTATATAGATGATTTGATGACATTGTGTGAGGCCGATATCACGTCGAAGAATATGCTGAAGAAAGCCCGGTTCTTAGAGAATTTCAGGATAGTACGTGAGAAGATAGAAGATCTGAAGGAAAAAGATTTTATCCGTCTGCTTCAGCCGGTGATTGACGGCGATGAGATTATGAAGATGTTTAACCTGCCTCCAAGCCGTGAGGTAGGCGAACTGAAGAAAGCGATGAAAGACGCCATATTAGATAATTTGGTGCCGAACGAGCGAGAGCCATTGATGGATTTGTTGAATAAAAAAGCAAAAGAGATGGGAGTAATACAGTGATTGTAAGTGAATTTAGGAAAAGTGAGAATATATAAACTTGAAAACGCCGGGTATCTTGAGATACTCGGCGTTTTCTGAGGTACCTGGCGGAGTCGAACCGCCCTAGATGGTTTTGCAGACCACTGACTAAGCCGCTCATCCAAGGTACCGTTGGATGCATGTTTGCGAAAAGTTTTGCAAAGTTAGTGTTTTTTCATGTACGAACAAATTTTTTTGAATATTTTTTACTAAAATGTCTTTAAAATGGAATAAAGTAAGTAAATTCGCAAAATAAGAGCATCATATTGCTCGCATCCTATTATATTAATAGATGAACCAATGGATATAAAGAGTAAAGTTCAAGCATTTATAGAATCCAATCAATTATTTTGCAAGAGCGAGAAGTTGCTATTGGGTTTGAGTGGTGGTGCCGACTCGGTGAGTATGTTGCTGATATTGCAATCATTAGGTTATGACGTGGGAAGTGTTCATTGTAATTTTCATTTGCGAGGTTCAGAGAGCGACCGTGACGAGACGTTTGTTCGTGAATTATGCTTTCGCAGAGGGGTGGAATTAGACGTGGTAGATTTCGACACGTTAGGTTATTGCTCAGCCCACGGGGTGAGTGTAGAGATGGGCGCCCGCACCCTTCGTTATGACTATTTTTTCAAGTTGATGCAAGGTAAAGGATATGACAAGGTATGTGTGGCCCATCATCGTGACGACCAGATAGAGACCTTTTTTATAAACCTGCTTCGCGGAAGTGGTTTGCGAGGTTTGTGCGGCATTCCCGTAAAAAACGGCAAAGTGGTCCGTCCTCTGCTTTGCTGCAGCCGCGATGAAATACTGGAATATCTGCAGAAAGAAGGTGAGAGATATGTGACAGACAGCAGCAATGAGAGTACAGAGTACATGCGTAACAAGGTGCGGTTAGAATTGATTCCTATGCTTGAGAGATTTAATATGTCATCCAAGAAAAATATCGAGACCACGATATCAAATCTTCAGGAAGAGAAGCAGATATATGACTGGTGCATATGCAGGATGGAAGAAGAGGTGAGTTTTGTTCGTGAAGGTATGCTTTACATATCCAAAGAGGGCATTGAGCGCAGTCCTTCTCCCCTCTCCCTTTTACATGAGGTGTTGCGTGAATGCGGTTTTCACCGCGACCAACTAGTGCAGATGCTTTCCTCGATAGACAAAGTAGGCAGGAGGTTTTATTCTGGCCAGTATGTTGTGACCATAGACCGCGAGTATTTAGTGGTTTGTGGCAAAGAAGAAAGCGATATGGAAAGTGTAAGTATGGTGCTTGACGGTAATGAAGGCGAACTGCCATTACCAAACGGTCAGAGTTTGAAGTATAAGACAGTTAAAAGTGACAGTCTTGAAATCAACAAATCGCCTGAATATGCCTATTTTGACAAGCAGAAGCTTAGTAATCCGCTAATAATCCGTAAAGTAAAAGCCGGTGACACGTTAAAGCCGTTCGGTATGCGCGGTAAGAAGCTTGTGAATGACTTGTTAGCAGAGAAGAAGCTGAACAGGATAGACAAAGACCGTCAGATGCTGCTTGAGAGTGACGGTGAGATAGCGTGGGTTATAGGTGTGAGGAGTTCAGAGGATTTCAAAGTAGATGAAAGGACAGAGGAAGTAGTAGAATTTATAGTTAGTTGACGAGTAGACAAGTAGACGAGTAGACAAGTAGACAAGTAGACGAGTTGGTTGTAATTTTCATTATATATGTGAGCATCTCGTGACACTCATTAATAAACGAATTTGGAAGAAGTATGAAAAGTATAGCTGACAGCAATAATTAGGAGAAAATATGGTGTTTTTGGCAAGTAGATTTTATAATTTATGCTTAAAATTTGGTATAAGGGGTCAAATGATAAAAAAAAAGCAATATATATCAAAAACATTTGTTTTTGATGATTAGAATATATAAATTTGCTCAAACCGACTTATTTTTGTAATTTTGCAAACCGAAAGAGAAAGAGACATTTTATAATTCGATCCAGAATTAGCAAATACAAATATAAAACAAATCAATAATAATGTCAAAAAACATAGCTTTGATTACCGGTGTGACCGGTCAGGATGGTTCCTATCTGTCGGAATTTCTTATAGAAAAAGGATATGAAGTACATGGTATAATCCGTCGTTCATCAGTGGATTTCCGTGAGCGTATCGCTCATTTGGAAGGTCATCCACAGTTTCACCTTCATTATGGTGACTTAGGCGACTCTATGTCGATATTGCAGGTAGTGAGCAAAGTTCGTCCAACAGAGATATATAACTTAGCCGCCCAGAGCCACGTGCAAGTAAGTTTCGACTCTCCAGAATTTACCGCAGACGTAGATGCGACCGGTGTTTTGCGAGTGTTGGAAGCCGTCCGTTTATGTGGTCTTGCCGACAGTTGCAAGATATATCAGGCCAGTACATCAGAATTATATGGTAAGGTGGAGGAAGTTCCACAGAGTGAAACCACGCCATTCCATCCATATAGTCCATATGCAGTGGCAAAGTTGTATGGTTTTTGGATAGTGAAAGAATACCGTGAGGCATATAACATGTTCTGTTGCAGCGGCATTTTGTTTAACCACGAGAGTGAAAGACGCGGTGAGACCTTTGTAACTCGTAAGATTACGCTCGCAGCCGCCCGCATCGCCCAGGGGAAGCAAGACAAGCTGTATTTAGGCAATTTGTCGAGTCTCCGTGACTGGGGCTATGCAAAGGATTATGTAGAATGCATGTGGCTGATTCTTCAGAACAAGAAGCCAGAAGACTTTGTGATAGCAACCGGTGTTCAGCATTCCGTTCGCGAATTCTGTTATTATGCCTTCAAGCATGTAGGCATAGAATTGGAGTTCCAGGGCGAAGGGATGGATGAGAAAGGTATCGACAAGGCCACCGGCAAAGTGTTAGTAGAGGTGAGTCCAGATTTCTATCGTCCGACCGACGTAGTAAATTTGTTGGGGGACCCAAGCAAAGCCAAGCGCGAATTGGGTTGGGACCCAGCAAAGACCACATTCGAAGAATTGGTTAAGATAATGGTAGACCACGATATGGCGAAGGTAGCCATAGAGCGTCACTCAGAACATATCCGCACCAACTTGGCAGAGTATTTGGAAAAAGGAATCGTAAAGTAGTTTTTATAGTTTATAATTGACAGTAACATTCATTAATCACATTTATCGGGGGGAGTATCAGTATAAATAGACTAAAAAACGTAAAAGATGGAAAATCGTACATATAACTATTCTTTAAACATACTGACAACCATATACTTGTGGTTAATGATAGCATTTAGTTTAGTTGTCATAACTCATAACGTTTACTTAGGTTTTAGTGACAACAATATCAGCAGGTTTGACACCATCTGCCTGATATTGAAGGTATGTTTGAATTTGGCGGACATATGGGCTTTCTATATGATTATGCGTTATAAAGGATTGGGTGTGTGGATATTCCTTACTACCACCTTCTTTACCATCCTTTTAGGTCTTGCATTTCCGAACTTCATATCTCCGGTTTTGATATATGGAATACTATTGAAGGCATTAGTATTAATATTCCTGTGTTTTAAATCCAATGGTCTGACCGGTTACCAAACCATAGGGATGGCAAAGATAGACGGTCATTTTATAGACGAATGGAACACGGGTAAGAAGAGGGTGGAGTGATGAATTAAAAATTAGGAATTAGGAATTAGGAATTAGGAATTAGGAATTGGGTTCCATGCGGACGAGTTTTGAAAAATTTGGAATTGGTTGAAAGTTGATATAACGCAATAAAAAAAATGGCGGTATCCTGTAGAGGATGCCGCCATTAATGTTTATATAAAATGTGATTATTAAACGATGAGAGGGTACTTCTAAAAATTAGTTTTTATTATTCCATGGTTGCTCTATTGTGCTTCGACGCTTTACGTTTCTTAGCGGCATCTTTGTCCTTTTGCCTTGAACCATAGCTCGCTATGCTTCTGCGGCTGCAAGAACAAATCTACTCACTAATAAACTGTAAATCTTCTGAAGCTAATTTATAGAAATACCCTAGAAAGACTGGTGTTCAGTACGGTTGATTATTTCGTTTTGTAGGTCTTCACCCAGGTCGTTGAAATAGTCGCTATATCCAGCCACTCTGACAATGAGGTCTCTGTAGTTTTCCGGATGTTTCTGTGCGTCACGGAGAGTATCAGCATCAACGACGTTGAACTGGATGTGATGTCCATCCATTCTGAAGTATGCTCTAATAAGATGCACAACATTCATGCATCCCTCTTCAGTTTTAAGCAGAGACGGCGTGAATTTCTGGTTGAGAAGCGTTCCACCCGTTTTGATATGGTCAATTTTGGCAGCCGATCGAATTACCGCAGTCGGTCCGTTAGTATCGGCGCCCTGTACCGGCGAAATGCCTTCCGAGAGTACTTTCCATGCGTTACGTCCGTCCGGAGTAGCTGCTGTGACGCTTCCGAAATAGACGTGGCAAGTAGTAGGAAGCATGTTGACCCGATAGTCGGCACCTCTAGGCGACTTATGTCCGTTGATAGAGTCGTAGTACATGTCGAACACCTGAACTTCCTGTGCATCAGCATAATCGTCGTCGTTACCATATTTAGGAGTGTTGTACACCAGTTGGTATTGTAGTTTTTCGTATCCCTTGAAGTCAGCGTTGAGAGCATCAATCATTTCCTGCATGGTGATGTTCTTGGTGTCATAAATCTGGTATTTGACGGCGGTAAGCATGTCAGTGATGCTCCCGAGTCCGACACCCTGAATGTAAGTACTGTTGTATCTAGCCCCTCCACACATATAGTCCTTACCTTTAGCAATGCAATCGTCGATAAGAATCGATAGGAACGGCACCGGCATATTTTTCATGAACACCCGTTCGATGATGTTGTTACCCATGAGTTTGATATCCATGAAATGTTTCACCTGTGTTTTATACGCATCGAAGAATTCGTCATAAGTCTTGAAATCAACCGGATTACCGGTTTGAGGTCCTAGTTGCTTGTTAGTACGTTTGTCGAATCCGTTGTTGAGAGTCAGTTCAAGAATTTTCGGCAAGTTGAAATATCCGGTTAGGATATACGCTTCAGTACCGAAAGCACCCGTTTCGACGCATCCCGAGCATCCACCGTTTCTTGCGTCTTTCACATCTTTTCCAGCCCTGAGCATCTCCTGTACGATGGCGTCTGTATTAAATACGGAGGGTTGTCCGAAGCCAGTCTTTATGATGTCAACCGCCTTCCTTATGAACTTGTCAGGATTTTTCTTGCTCACCTGAATCATAGAACTAGGTTGTAGGAGTCTCATCTCCCGTATGACATCGAGAATGATATATGACATGTCGTTAACTCCGTCGCTGCCATCTTCCTTCACTCCACCAACATTGATAAGGCAGAAATCGGTGTAAGTGTTGCTTTCTTCCGCAGTGACTCCCACCTTAGGCGGTGACGGATGGTTGTTGAACTTCACCCAAAAAGACTGCAGCACTTCATACACCTTTTCCTTAGTAGTTGTGCCCTCCTCCATTTCCTTCTTATAGAGTGGATAAAGGCTTTGGTCGAGACGTCCCGGATTGAACGAATCCCACGGGTTGAGTTCCGTAACGACACCGAGATGAATGAACCAATAGTGTTGCAGAGCTTCGTGTACCGTTTCCGGCGCATGTGCCGGCACCTTACGGCATATTCGAGCCATCTCGATGAGTTCATCCTTACGAGCCGGATCCTTTTCCGTTTTCGCCAATTCCTCCAGTTTGTCGGCATGTCTGTTGGCATACATGATTATTGCATCACAAACGATGTCCATGGCACGCAGTTCGTCACGTTTGTCCACCGCGTTTGGCGCATTGGTGAGGTCGAGTTTTTCCATACTCTCCTTGATGCGTTCCTTGAGATCGAGCATTCCCGTTCTGAACATCTTGATTCCAAGTGCGGTATGTCCAGGTGCTCTCTGTTCCTGGAATTCGGTGAAAATCCCCGCCGCATAGGCATCTTTCCACTCTTGCGGAAGCGAAGCGAAGATACGGTCACGATTGCTCCGTCCCTTCCAGAACGGAATGATGATATCCTGATATGCTTTCCTTGTTTCTTCATCAGACTTGAATGACACTTTTTTTCTGTCGTTCAGAATCTGAAGGTCTTGCGGAGTGTGAATACATATTTCCGGATATGTAGGAGTAGCTTTAGGTGCCGGTCCTCGTTCACCCACAATAAGTTCACCATCGTTGATACAGATAAATTTGTTTTCGAGTATGTACTTAAAAGAAAGTGCTCTTTGCACAGGAACCGGTTCAGCCGCAGCCACCCCAGACTTATAAAATTCAGTGATGAGCAATGCCCTTTCAGCTGAAATACGGTTCACGGCATTAAGACTTTGCTCACGCAGTTTTTTTATTCTTTCAGTTAACATGATTGATATATTTTAGTTGACGAGTATACATGTATACAAGTAGATGAGTTGTTTGACTTATTTTGCAAAAATAATGAAATTATTCTTATGAATGAGAGAAAAAAAGAAATATTTTTCAGGTTGGTTTATTATAACAGTTTTAGTTTACGTTGAAAAGATGTTAAATCCCTGATTTTTAAAGATGTCGACCATTGGTTTTATATCCTCTTGTTGGAGATTTTTTGCATCATTCATTTTCCAAGTTTTTCCCAGTCTTTTGTATTTATCTGCTCCAGTTCGATGGAACGGGAGAAGAGACACTTCGTTTATTGCAGGGAACTGACGGACAAAGTGAATTATCTGATTTGTAGCCGCTTCGCTGAAGTTAACATCAGGAATGACCGGAATTCTAATAATCACTCTTTTCGCTTTCTCGGCAATAATTTTCAAGTTGTTTTTCACAATGTCGAAGCCCTGTCCGATATACTCCTCAAACACCTTCTTGTCAGCAGTTTTAACATCAAAAAGGAAAATGTCGGTATATTTAATTATTTCATCAATGAGAGTAGTGTTAACAGCGCCAGCAGTGTCGATACAAGTCTGTATGTTTTTTTCCTTACATTTCTTCAGGCATTCAAGCAGAAAATCAGGTTGCAGCAGAGGTTCGCCTCCCGAGAAGGTGACGCCCCCACCCGATTCATCGTAAAAGACGAAATCCCGTTCGATCTGATTCACGAGATCTGTGCTTTCTATGTGATATCCAACCGTTTTCTCATCATTGAACACATTATCTCCCAATTTCCGTTTCACCGGCATCATTTCCTGATGTCGTTCCTGACTTTCCGGGTTGTGGCACCATCTGCATCTGAGAGGGCATCCCTTGAAGAACACAGTAGTTCTTATCCCCGGTCCGTCATTAACCGCATAACGTTTTATGTCAAATATAAAGCCGTTCATTGTTTTGTCAAAAGTCGAGAGTCGAGAGTATCGCTTCGTTCAAATGAGGAATTAGGAATTGGTTCAAAGAATTGTAGAAACCGCTTCCTGCATTCCGAGTTGTTGAATTCTGTTGAGGAAGTCAGTGACCATGTCGGTTAGTCCCGGCACTGTTTCGTTCAGGTTTTCGTGCCATATCATATCGGCCTCGAGCACCCCTTCCGCCACTTTTCTTGTGTCTCCTGTAGCCCAAAGGTCTTTAAGCAGCTGCATGATACGCGGGTCGTCATTAGGCTGAATAGGTGCTCCATCCTCACGAGTACCTCCTTTATAGTACGTGATGATGGCAGCGAGTCCAAACACCAATCCTTCGGGCAATTTCCCAGTTCTTTCGAGGAACACCTTGACTCCTGGCAGGTCTCTTGTTTCGTATTTCGGGAACGAGTTAAGCATGATAGACGTAACCTGGTGGTCAACAAACGGGTTGTCGAATCTTTCCAGAACGTCGGAAGCAAATTTCTTGAGTTCCGCCATAGGCAGGTTAAGAGTCTGCATCAGTTCATCATACTGTACTTTGTGTATATATTTTGATATATCCGTATGATGGCAAGCGTCCCTAACAATATTGACACCAGAAAGATAAGCCACAGGAGAAAGCACAGTATGTGGTCCGTTTAGCAATGTGACCTTTCTTTCATGATACGGTTTTTCGCTTTTAGCAATGAGCACATTCAGTCCCGCCTTTTCCGCCGGGAACTCTCTTCTGAGTTGTGCAATAGCCATATTTTCAGGTTTTTCGATTACCCAGAGGTGGAAAGCTTCTCCTTGCACCACGAGATTGTCGGCATAACAGATCTTCTTTTGAATCTTATTAATCTCGTGTCGAGGGAATCCCGGTACGATACGGTCTACAAGAGTTGCACACACATAGCAATATTTAGTAAACCAATTTTTGAATTTATTGTAATCCTTTCCGAAATCCTCTTTCCACAGTTCAATATATTTGTATATGCACTCTTTGAGATGATGTCCGTTGAGGAAAATCAATTCGCAAGGCATAATAATCAGTCCCTTCTTTTTATCTCCGTTGAAAGCCTTGAATCTGCGGTAAAGCAGCTGCGTGAGTTTTCCCGGATAGCTGGATGCCGGAGCGTCATTGAATTTACAAGAAGGGTCGAAAGCGATACCCGCTTCCGTAGTGTTAGAAATCACGAATCTAATTTCCGGTTGTTCAGCCAGTGCGAGGAAAGCGTGATTCTGCGTGTATGGGTTAATAGCCCTACTTATACAGTCGATTCTGGTAAGTTTGTTGACCGCTTTTCCGTCGAGTTTTCCCTGTAGGTTTACATGATAGAGGCAATCCTGTTCGTTAAGCCAGTCGACCATACCTTTTTCAATAGGTTGAACAACCACGACAGAGGAATTGAAGTCCGTCTTTCTGTTCATCTTATAGATGATCCAATCCACGAAACAACGAAGGAAGTTACCTTCACCAAACTGAATGATTCTCTCAGGTGCATGGCTCTTAGGAGCCGTTCTTGCGTTTAATGCTTTTAATGCCATAACAAAAAAATTTAAATTATCAGAATGCGATAAGACAATAATTCAAGAATTCGACGCATGACAATGTTGAATAAATGAAAGAAATTCGCATTCAAAATCTTTTGCAAATTTCGTCAAAATTCTTGTAGTGTGCAAACAAAGTGAGGTATATTTTTGGATTCTTAACATCATTGACCTCTCAACGAGGCCTGCTAAGCTTTCGATAATATATTTTTATGGGCAGAATGGGCAGGATGGGCAAGGTTGGGATGGTTGGGATGGTTGGAGTGTTTACAAACGTG
>Ga0310697_10006478_pt1 | contig 11136 bp, 13 predicted proteins | sample 172DNAGHGlowgp2_FD_203883 | JGI IMG/M metagenome (GOLD analysis project Ga0310697, IMG submission 203883) | Sheep rumen microbial communities from Palmerston North, Manawatu-Wanganui, New Zealand - 1728 DNA GHGlow gp2 (v2) (version 2) | ecosystem: Host-associated > Mammals > Digestive system >... | reverse complement strand
TGGAGTATCAAGCCATTGATTTGGCAACTGGAGCCCGTGTGTTCCACTTCGGCCCTGTTCGCGGCACGAACAATATCGGCGAGTTTTTGGCCATCGTTCACGCTTTGGCACTGATGCAACAGCAGGGGCTGCACGACAAGACCATCTACTCGGATTCATATAATGCCATTCTCTGGGTGAACAACCGTAAGTGCAAGACGAAACTCGAGCGTACGCCTCAGACGGAGCAGCTTTATCAGATTATTGCCCGTGCCGAACGTTGGCTGCAAACCCACCAGTGGCGCAACCCCATCATCAAGTGGGAGACCAGCAAGTGGGGCGAAGTCCCTGCCGACTTCGGTAGGAAGTAATGAGGTGATTATTCCATTGCTATCATTAATGGTGCGCTCTATATGCACGAAGAAGCCCGCTATGTGGCCTCATTGACCAGTAGCTCCTTAGTTCCGAGCTGCGGCTCCTCAAGCTCTACAAGGCTTGTGAAATCACTATTTTTGATTTTTCTGCTTAAAAATTTGTATAGTTCGGAAAAAAAATCTATCTTTGCAGCATAAATCGAACAATTATGACAAACGACGAAGAAATTCTGGTTAAGATCTTGAAGCTCAGCCATGACCAAGTTATGGCAGGCAAGAGCTATTCCCAAGAAGAAGTAGAACTTTTTTTAGACGGCCTCTACTGGGACAAGTTCCCCTACTTTAGCTAAGATAGAATAGAATGATAATGCTAAAAAGCCATTTTCCATTCTATTTCAAACTCTCCCTTTATCTGTTTAGGCCAACGGTCTTCTGGGAGATTCTTTTTGATAAGGCTGACAGCCTCCATTGCATCGGCCTTAACAGCCTCTATGCTATCGCCAGCAGCATAGATTCCATCACAATTATCTGAATAGGCATCATAGAAGTCCTTAGACTTTTCGATAATCATTATAATCTTTTCCATGAACTTACGCTTTAACAGCGCAAAGATAGTACAAAATTTCGAATTAGCAAAGGGAATGAAAATAAATTGTGTTTTTATTTTGCGTTTTGCTCGCTTTTTCGTAACTTTGCCCAATAGAATATAACAAACGAAAGTATGAACCTACGCAAAACAATATATAACGCACTGAATATGAGGGGTTTACAGAAATCACCCCCCCCCTATTTGTAGAAATAATGTAAACAACATATTCCTAAGGCTCGTTATACCTTTGCGCACCCTGCTGCATCAGGCTTATGCCTCTTGCGGCAGGGCTTTTTCGTGTCTGTCGCTGAAGGGTGCGCTCTGCGCCCTCGTGTGCCTGTTTGCCCTGAGCTTCGCGGCCTGCGAGAAGGAAGACCCCTATGACGATGCCCATACGCGTGCAGTCAAGGGTGACACCACCAAAACCGGTTCGATAGGTGTTAATGTTATCATCGACCCTCATTGGGACGGTGAGCACTACTATATATGGTACTACGAAGGTGACTCCCTTATTATCAAGAAGATTTATTAATAACGGAAACGATATGATGACTGAAGACGAAAAAGAAGCATTAGCGACGAAGGCAGAGTTAGACCGCCAAGATAGGGAGTTAAGCCCTGCTGTAGAGGAATTGAGAATAAGGCTGAACGATATTATCAAACGCCACAGATTCAATCCCATTTCTACCCTTGTGCTCCTGTCTCGCGTCTCGGCAGGCTATATCCACATGATGGAGAAGGCTGGTTACGACGAGAAGTGCCAGGAAGGCAGCGTCGAGGAGCGTTTCTTCTTCATGGTCCAAGCCCAACTTGCAGAATTGGATCTGGACGAGACAAAGAAATACATCGAACGAGTAAATGAGAATGTAAGTTAAACAAGATATATGGAATACGGAATAGTATATTTGCTGACAAATCCTTGTATGCCAGGCCTTGTAAAGATAGGCATGACGAAGCAAGAGGATTTGGAGAAAAGGATGAAGGAACTCTATACCACTGGAGTTCCAGTACCCTTCGAGTGCCAGTTCGCTTGTAAAGTCAATAACAAGGACTGTGCCAAGATTGAGAAAGCCCTTCATACAGCCTTCGACCCTCAGCGTGTAAATAAGAACCGTGAGTTTTTCAAGATAAACGTTGAACAAGCAAAGGCAATTTTGGAACTATTCCATCATACTGACGTGACAGAAGACGTGAGTGAGGAGATTCAAAATGACCTTACTGATGACGACAAGGCAGCAAGCTCTAAAGCCCAAGCAAAGCGTCCACCATTGAACTTCTATGAAATGGGATTACAAAAGGGTGATATCCTGAAATGGAAGGATGATCCATCTATAACAGTAACCGTAATCTCTGACAGAAAAGTCAGCTATAATGGCGAAGAGGTTTCCATAAGTGCCCTCTCTGCCCAACTGAAAGGCTACAAAGTGAAGCACATACAGCCCACTCCGCATTGGACTTACAACGAACGATTGCTGAGTGAAATTTATGATGAAACTTATCCATTTGAAGAGTAAACACCAATAACTTAAATAAAAACAATATGAATATGAAACAGATATTATTACTAGTGTTGGCATTGGGAATGTTCAGCAACAACGTAAGTTCTCAGACAAAGAAATCCACTACTAAGAGAACTGTGCAAGCTAAGATTACCAAGAGCAAGCCCCAATCATCAAAAGACGTCAAAAAGGTAGCAGATAATGTATCGCGAGAATATCATAAAGAAGAAGATGGTATGGAATGGTACAAAGTTTGCAAAAACGGGAAATGGGGAGTAGAGGATAAGGATGGTAAAATTTTAGTTCCAATTGAGAACAGTTGGATTAATTACTCTCACTCACAAGGTTTTGGACCAGGATTTGAAGTTAAAAAAAATGATGATGCAGGATATTATAGTCCAAACGGGGAATTGGTAATTCCATTTTCCAGGCACTATCGTCGTATCAGTAAGGTAAATACTTCTGCAGGGACTTATTACTCAGCACGTACTGAAAAGGAACTGCATCTCGTTCTATGTAACGAATCAGGTGAAGAAGTTTGCCAAATTGATGGTTATAGATGGATAAATCCATATTATCAAGGTGGAAAGTTCTTTTATATTGCTAGTCTCGGAGAATTCCAAGATGTAGTATTAGACGGAAATGGCAATCAAATTTTCGGACCAGGGAAGTACATAGGTTGTGCTAAAGATGGCAATTTTTATGACAAACTCGCCGAACCAGAACCCAAAGAATTGGGTAGTCTTTCCTCTATTTCTACGACTATCAATCCTTTTGCGAAGACAGTTAGACGAGGAATTACTTATACATCATCTTCTTCTAGTTCCAATTCATCAAATAATAACAATTCAAGTAGTAGCACTAATTCCAAAAGTGGGACATCGACGATAAATGTAGAGCACCATCGTGACCCCGTTCCTGTACAAGAATGGGTACAATGCACTGCCTGTTGGGGTTCAACTATTTGTCCGAATTGTGCTGGTTCAGGAACGACCTATATAGGAAGCAATTTGCATAGATGCTCACGATGCGGTGGAAGAAAGATCTGTACAAGTTGTTCAGGAAAAGGTGGAAGGTATATTACAGTGTACAAATAAGAATAGTTTTACTAGAATTATGTAAAATATGATTTGGATTATAGTCATTACATTGGTTTGGATAGTTGTCCTCTATGCTATAACGCATGTGAGGCCCATTCCTGATGATGGTGACTTTGAGAAATAAAAAACAAGATATATGGCAGGATTTAGTGAAGATACAAGGGTGAAGATACCCGCATTGACGCATCTAACGAGGATAGGTTATACCTATCGCTCGCTGCATAGTCTGCATCTTGACCCTGAAACAAATATTGATACTGAGACTTTCTCGAAGAAACTACATGATTTTAACCCGGAGATTTCGGACAATGAAATCGAACTGTTCATAGGCAAAATTCGCGTGATGTTAAACAACGAGGATTTAGGCCGCGAGTTCTACGAAAAGATTCTCAGCAACAAGACCTATAACGTGATAGACTACGATAACCCCAAGAACAATGTCTGGGAATGTGTCACGGAAATGCCTTGTGAGAATGGCGGCGAGAGTTTCCGTCCTGATATCACGTTGCTTATCAATGGTCTGCCTTTGGTATTCATAGAAGTGAAGATGCCAAACAATCATGGCGGCATGCTTCAGGAGTATCATCGCATGAACGATACCCGTTTCCCGAACTCGAAGTTCCGCCGCTTCCTAAATCTGACGCAGCTGATGATTTTCAGCGATAATAAGCACTACGACTTCTCTACGCAGGTGCCAGTGCAGGGTGCTTTCTATGGATGCCGTGCAGAGAAGCAGATGGTATTTAACGTGTTCCGTGAGGAAAGCAGCGATTTTCTTCGCGACTATCCTTATGCTCCCTTAAAAGAAGACGTAGAGAATTATATCCTGAAGGATACGAACTATTCCGTCATCAAGGCATCGCCTGAATACAAGACCAACAAGGAATACGACACTCCTACAAATAGCATTCTTACATCTCTTTGTTCACGTGAGCGTTTGCTTTACCTGTTGCGTTTTGGCTTTGTCTATCTTGATTATATCGACGAAGACACTCAAAAGCGTATCCGTGAAAAGCACGTCATGCGTTATCCTCAGCTTTTTGGCACACAAGCTATCCGACAGCGATTGTCAGAGGGTGTACAGAGTGGTATCATTTGGCACACACAAGGCTCCGGAAAGACCGCCCTCAGCTATTTTGCTACCCGTGTCCTGACAGATTACTACAAGCGCAAGAACATCATCCCCAAGTTTTATTTCTTCGTTGACCGTCTGGACTTGATGGAGCAAGCCACCAATGAGTTTTCCAATCGTGGCTTAAAGGTTATCAACGTCGAGACACGCGACGATTTGATGAAAACATTTGATGTCACAAAGGCACAGGAAGGCAACAGCGGCCAGTCTGAAATCATCGTCGTAAACATTCAAAAACTGAAGGATAGCGACGGCAAGGTCAATGTGCAGCAGTATGCCGTGAATATCCAGCGTGTTTACTTCCTTGATGAAGCCCATCGTGACTATAACCCTAAGGGCTCATTCCTTGCACGTCTGTTTGAAAGTGACCCCAACGCTATTCGATTGGCACTAACAGGAACTCCGCTGATTGGTGAGGAGCGCAAAAGCCGTGATGTGTTTGGTGACTACATCAGTACCTATTATTATAATAGGAGTATCGAGGACGGCTTCACAAAGAAGATTCTCCGTGAAGACATAGAAACCTCCTATCGTCTGCAATTACAAGAAGTGTGGAAACAATTGGAGGAAACCATCAAGGTGAAAAAGGAAGATGTCCGTCGAGAGAAGATATTGGAAAATGAACGCTATGTTGGTGCATTGCTTGATTATATCATTGAGGATTTCAAGACTTGGCGCATTCAGCAAGGCGACCGCACGCTAGCAGGTATGATAGTCTGCGAAACCAATCCTCAAGCACGGGTTATGTTCCAAATGCTACAGGAAAGAGGCGATTGTGGAGTAACAGCAGAGCTGATTTTACACGACTTTTACGATAAAGACACGCGCAAGGATATCTATTACAAGTTCAAGAAGAAGAATCAACCTGACTTGCTGATAGTCAATAACATGCTATTAACGGGCTTTGATGCTCACCGATTGAAGCGTCTTTATTTAGGTCGCAAACTGAAAGACCATAATCTGCTGCAAGCACTTACTCGTGTCAATCGACCATACAAGAACATGCTATATGGCTATGTAGTTGATTTTGCAGACATTCAGCAGAACTTCAACGACATCAATGATGCGTACGCGAAAGAGCTGAACCAGTTCAGTCCACAAACAGAGGGAGAACCGCCTCTTGCCTTGACGGTTCTCGTGAGCGAAAAGGAGGTAAAGAAAAAGATGCAGGACGTTCAGGAAGTTCTTTTCGACTTTACCACTGACAATGCCGAGATATTTGCGCAGGAACTGGAAGAGATAGACAATCGTGACAAACTGCTCCAGATACGTCGTAAGTTAGAGGATGCCAAAGCCGTATGGAATGAGGTACGCACTTTCGGAAGCGATGAACTGAAGGAGTTGACTCAGCGTATGCAGCCTGGCGATGTGCAGAACCTCTTGAAAGCTGTCAATGCCCGAATTGATAACGTTAATCTGAAGAATGTCTTCTCGCATGAATCAGAGGTCAGTGGCATGATTAATGAGGCACTGGCCACCATCGATTTCAAGTTCCGCAAACGTGGAGAGAACGAGATGGAAATTGGCAGCGACATCCGCGACCAGATGAAGCAGGCGCGCCTGAATTTGAGTAACGAGATGCAAGAATGTATAGATAAAGAGGACGAAGAATACATCTCGCTGACAAAGCTCATTCAGGAACATTTTGCCAAGAGGAAGTTCGAGATTGGCGGTATAGCTGATGCTAAAGAAGAGATTGGCTTTATGGAACAATGTATGGAACGTATACGCCGCATCAACCGAGAGAATGCCAATCTTCAGAAGAAATATCGTGGTGATAGCAAGCTTGTAAGAGCCCATAAGAAGATTCGCCGTCGTGAGAAGAAATTTGGCGGAACCGTTCTTACTGAAAAAGAGGTACAGCAGTGCGAGGCTTTGAACCGCATCAAGGATGCCATTGATCTCTTAATCAGCAATCGCCGAGAACTTATTTTCAATGAGGCCGACTTTAATGCTCAAGTCATTGGTGCCGTTGCCCATTGCCTACATGAGATAGAATTAAAAGTCAAGCCAGACGACCGTCGCTATGTTGCAGGATTGTTGGCCGGTGAGTATTTACGGGAATTTAATGTGATAAGGTAAGAATGGAATTTAAAAAATATAAATTATATGAATTAGCTTCTGTCGATATTAGTAGCGTTGATAAAAAGTCGAAAGAAGATGAGAAGCCTGTAAGACTATGCAACTTTACTGACGTTTACAAGAATTGGGCAATTACAAGATACCATTATTCAAGTCTGATGAAGGCGACGGCAAAAGACCGGGATATTGACAAATTTTGTCTTCGAAAAGGTCAAGTCGCAATAACCAAAGATAGTGAGACTAGAGATGATATTGGTATCCCTACATATATTGCTGACGACTTCGAAGATGTTGTCTTAGGTTATCATTGCGCCTTAATTACACCAAATGAGAATTTAGATGGTAAGTATCTGAACGCTTACCTAAACTCGAAAATGGCTAAAAAATATTTCGAGGGCTATGCAAGTGGTAGTGGTCAAAGATATACATTGACTCTTGATTCTATTAATGAGATACAAATCTGGGCGCCAGATATTGACAGTCAAAGGGAACTTGCCAAAATATTATCTGATTTAGACAAAAAGATTGCCCTCAACACTCGTATGAGTGCTGAGCTGGAGGCAATGGCAAAGCAACTTTATGATTATTGGTTTGTTCAATTCGATTTCCCCAATGAAAACGGAACCCCCTACAAATCCTCCGGTGGCAAAATGGTTTATAACGAAATGCTCAAAAGAGAAATACCTGAAGGTTGGGAAGCTTCGATTCTGTCTGAAATTGCAAATATAACAATGGGACAATCACCTGATGGCTCATCTTATAATGAGGAAGGTAATGGTACTGTTTTTTATCAAGGAAGTACTGATTTCGGAATAAGATTTCCTTCTGTTAGAATGTACACTACAGAACCTAGCAGGTTTGCAGCAAAAGGTGATATTTTAATGAGTGTTCGTGCACCTGTTGGTGATACAAATATTGCAAATACCGATTGTTGCATCGGGCGAGGCTTAGCTGCACTTAATTCGAAAATTGGATCAATAACGTATTTATATTTCATATTGGATTATTTGAAAGCGAAGTTTGATTTATTGAACTCAGTAGGTACAACATTTGGCGCAATAACAAAAGACGAATTATTCACTTTACCAGTTATTAAGCCTGACAACGATGTTCTTAAATGTTTTGAAAACATTTGTTCGCCTATTTTTGATAAACAAATGAATATTGGATTCGAAATAAATGAACTCACTCACCTCCGTGATTCACTCCTTCCAATGTTGATGAACGGACAAGTAACTGTAAATAAATATGGAAACAAAACAAATCATAGAAAAGACTGAGGCGCTGATTGATGCGCTTCGCGCTACGTGTTCGGCATACGGATTATCGGGTGATAGTAGCGAATATAAAATCATCGTGCAGGTGTTCTTGTATAAGTTCTTGAATGACAAGTTCGGGTATGAAATAAAGAACGCAGAAACAGATTATAAGCAGCAGCTTTGCGATGCTGAGCACTGGGAAGAAGTCTTCTGTGCCATGAGTGAAGATGACCGCGAAGACTTGCAAGACTTTGTGCCTAATGCCCCGCGAATGAAGCCCGAGCACCTGTTGGCAACACTCTATAACCGCATGAATGACGACAGCTTTGCTACGCTGTTCGATTCGACGATGGTGCAGTTAGGTCAGAACAATGCAGACCGCTATAGCGTGAAGACTTCAGGCCAAAGCAATGTAGCTCTATTCGAGGCTATCACCGTTCATGTGACAGATATTGACCGTCGCGATGACTTTGCAAGGGCATTGGTGAACAACCTCATCACATTTAACTTTGAAGATGTGTTCGGGCAGAGCTATGATTTCTTCTCTACCATCTTCGAGTATCTGATTTCAGACTATAACAAGAATGGCGGTGGAAAATATGCAGAGTACTATACACCTCATGCCGTCGCAACCATTATGGCCCGACTGTTAGTAGATGACGACGCTGAGCTGAAAAGCGTAACAGGTTGTGACCCAACAGCTGGAACAGGAACTTTGGTGATAGCATTGGCACATCAGATTGGCACAGAACGCTGCACCATCTATACACAAGACCAAAGTCAGAAGAGTACAACCATGCTTCGCTTGAACCTGATTCTGAATAATCTGGTTCACTCGTTGCCCAATGTCATTCAAGGTGATTCACTGACAAGCTGGGGTCATTTGAAAGATGGTGAGATGAAGGAAATGTTCGACTATGTAGTGAGCAATCCTCCCTTCAATGTGGATTTCAGCGAGACAGTTACTAATAATGCTTTCTTGAATAAGGAGCGTTTTTTCGCCGGAGTTCCTAATGTGCCGAATAAGAGCAAAGATTCGATGGCCATCTATCTCTGCTTCCTGCAACACATCTTATATATATTAAAGAAGAATGGTAAGGCTGCTGTTGTGGTGCCTACTGGATTCTTAACAGCCAGTACAGGCATTGCACAGAATATCAAGAAACGCATCATCGAAAAAGGATGGCTGAGAGGCGTAGTCAGTATGCCGTCAAACATCTTTGCAAATACGGGTACAAATGTCAGCGTGATATTCATTGACAAAGGAAACACCCATCAAGATGCCATTCTGGTAGATGCTTCCAAGCTTGGAGAGAAAATTAAGATAGACAAGAACCAAAAGACTGTACTCCGTGACTTTGAGATAGAGAAGATTATCAGCACCTTTAAAAATCGAGAAGATGTGGATGATTTCTCGAAAGTAGTTAGCTTTGAGGACATCACTAAGAAGAAATATTCATTCAGTGCCGGACAGTATTTCGACATCAAGATAGAATATATAGACATCACAGAAGAAGAATTTAACAGCCGCATGGCAAACCATCAACAGAATCTTCAAAAGATGTTCGAAGAGAGCCACGATTTGGAGAAAGATATCATGGAACAGCTTGGAAAGTTGAAATTTAATGGATAAAGATTTGGTAATGCGAAGAAAATAGAGTATCTTTGCACACCAAATAAATGACATCGTGGGAAAAGAGCTTAGACAGCTTTCTCGTTAAGCCTCAAGGAACCGCTAAATCCATAAGAGTACAATCGCGAGTAGAAATGCCTGCCAGCTCATTCCTCCAGAACGGAGGCGTGAGTGCTGGCGGTTATGGTATTCGCGTAGTACTTAGCGGTTCAATGAGGCAATACTATTTCTATAAGGTGCTCACGTTCTCTTTTTAAAAACAAATAAAACTATAGATATGACATTTAGAACTAATGGCGGTATACGCTGGACAAGACATAAGAAAATTGAAGAATTCCTCGACGATCCACTCGTAGAAGAAGTATATGGGCTGTTTTTGCAGGTGAAAGACAGCCCGAGACACATAGCCATAACGGCTGAGAACCTATTAAATGAGGTGTTTTACATCTGTTCGAAATTCTATCAAGACAACAACCCTGAAGAACATCTTGGAGAATACGCACAAGAAATAGAATCAGATTTGGGATGGCACTATGCCAGTGATTTGGTAATGGCGATTTCGTACGTTGTGTTGGGGAACAGAAGCAGGATTCCTCAAAAAATTCAGCGAATAAGGAATGCTATCAAATTTCAGTATCAGCAGATATATTATTGGAGTGTTTTCTGCGAGCGGGAGTATCGTAGTGCAAGGAAAACATCAGAAAGAGTAAAGGTCATTAATCTTCAGGATTTGGCAAAGATGACTGATAAGACAATCATCATTCAGGTTAATAATGCTGATATTAATGTGAATAGCCCTGGCAATCAGATTATACAACAACAAAAAAATGACTATATTAAAAAGAAGATGAGGCATGGATAATAACAACAATCAGCAGACAGGCGGTTTCGTGGTGCATGTTTATAGTCCGGGGAACCAGATTATTCAGACACAGAATAACAACTATTACGGGCCTGTGTATCAAGGGAAGAGTGAAACAGGAAATAACAGTTTCACTGATAAACAGATCAGCAAAGCTCTTTTGGCCTGTATCGGTGAAGATAAGGTGATAAACATCAAGCAGAAGTGGGCTGGAGCTTATTGGTGTCTGCGTTGGAAATGCAATTATCCCGTTGACATCAGAGAGTTCTGCACAAAAATTCAGAAGTTGAAACTTAACGTGCCAAAGGATTTGGAATGTGATTATAACAATATTCGCAGGTTCTGCAAGCTGTCGTTCATGGAATATGACCCTTTTGCCCAAGCTGAAGTAAAGGTGAGCACGATGGATAAAGAGGTATATTCGTGGTGCCGTGAAGTGGCCTTCAAATTAGCCGAAGAATTAGGAAAAACATATCTCCCGAAGGGGTAGCATTACCAAATCGTTACCAAATCATTACCAAATCGCTCCAAGCAATTGGGGCGATTTTTTTTGTGCGTAATTTTGTCGTCAGGAAAGCTGGCCAGCTCGATCCAAAAGAACGGTTTTTAGTAATCAAAAAAAAACAA
>Ga0310697_10006477_pt1 | contig 11136 bp, 6 predicted proteins | sample 172DNAGHGlowgp2_FD_203883 | JGI IMG/M metagenome (GOLD analysis project Ga0310697, IMG submission 203883) | Sheep rumen microbial communities from Palmerston North, Manawatu-Wanganui, New Zealand - 1728 DNA GHGlow gp2 (v2) (version 2) | ecosystem: Host-associated > Mammals > Digestive system >... | reverse complement strand
TTCAGCTTTAAACTCATTTGACTAATTGACTATTTACTATTTGACTATTAAATGGTTCAATTGTGAAATTGTCCAATGATTAGCCCTTAGCTGCCTCCATCAGTTTCTTACCCTTCTCCTTAGCATCTTCGATAGTACCCACGTTGAGGAATGCCTGTTCGGGCAGGTCGTCGACCTCACCATCCAAAATAGCATTGAAGCCCTTGATGGTCTCCTCGATGGGAACCATGACACCTGGCAGACCTGTGAACTGTTCGGCCACAGAGAACGGCTGCGAGAGGAAACGCTGTACGCGACGTGCACGGTTCACCGTCAGCTTGTCTTCGTCAGAAAGCTCGTCCATACCAAGGATGGCAATGATGTCCTGCAACTCCTTGTAGCGCTGCAGAATTTCCTTCACGCGCTGGGCACAATCGTAGTGAGCCTTGCCGACAATCAACGGATCGAGAATACGAGAGGTACTTCCCAGCGGGTCAACGGCAGGATAGATACCCAACTCAGCAATCTTACGGTCGAGCACGGTGGTAGCATCCAGGTGGGTAAACGTTGTAGCAGGTGCAGGGTCTGTCAAGTCGTCGGCAGGCACATAGACAGCCTGTACAGAGGTGATAGAACCCTTCTTCGTAGAAGTAATACGCTCCTGCATGGCACCCATCTCAGAAGCCAGCGTGGGCTGATAACCTACGGCTGACGGCATACGACCCAACAGAGCAGACACCTCAGAACCTGCCTGTGTGAAACGGAAGATGTTGTCAATGAAGAACAGGATATCGGCAGCACCGCCATCCTTGCCACCACCATCGCGAAAGCCTTCAGCAACCGTCAGACCAGACAAGGCGACAGAAGCACGTGCACCAGGGGGCTCGTTCATCTGGCCATAGACCAGCGTGGCCTGCGACTTCTTCAGCTCCTCGGGGTCAACAAGACTCAGGTCCCACTTACCCTCGGCCATTGCCTCCTTGAACTTCTCACCATAGCGGATAACGCCCGACTCAATCATCTCACGGATGAGGTCGTTACCTTCACGGGTACGCTCTCCTACTCCTGCAAATACTGAGAAACCATTGTGACCCTTGGCGATGTTGTTGATGAGCTCCATGATAAGCACCGTCTTACCTACACCGGCACCACCGAAGAGTCCGATCTTACCACCCTTCAGGTAAGGCTCCAGCAGGTCAATTACCTTGATACCTGTTGCCAACACCTCTTTGGAAGTAGAGAGTTCCTCAAACTTTGGAGCAGGACGGTGGATGGGATAAGCACCCTCCATGGCGAGCTGTTTCATACCGTCGATAGGCTGACCGACAACGTTCAGCATACGACCCTTAATCTGTTCACCAGAAGGCATCATGATTGGTGTGCCCAATGGTTTGGCTTCCAATCCACGCTGCAGTCCGTCGGTATTGTCCATAGCCACACAGCGCACGGTATCCTCACCGATATGCTGCTGTACCTCGACGATGATTGAGTCGCCGTTAGGACGCTTGACAGCCAAAGCCTCGTGAATCTTAGGCAGCACTTTCTCAGCATCCAAGCCCTTGGTATCGAAATAAACGTCGATAACAGGACCGATGATCTGCGAAATGTAACCTGTAATTTGTGACATAAGCAGTATTTGTTTGATATTAATTTGTTGTTGTTTCGGTAATAGTGATTGCAAAGATAGTAAAAAAAAGGCAATAAAAAAACATTTCCGATTAAAAAAATCGAAAATGCTCATTTTTTTCTTCGTTTTAGAACATTCTTAGAGCGCCATGATGTTCACTTCCATCCATAATATGACATATCCCAGCAGAAAACCTAGCAGCACCTTGGGGGTCATGTGCTTAATATACCATCCCAAGCTGACATGTTCTGCACGCATCAATGCCAGACCGCAAACACTACCTACTGACAGCAGACAACCACCCACAGCCGTTGTGTATGCAATGATGCCCCAATAAGCGCCGTTTGTCGTCATGCCACCTGCACCAACATTGTATAGCGACAGGGTGGATATGGCAATGGTAAACGAATCAATGATGCTACTCAGGAAACCAGCAAGGATACCTATCAGCCAGACATCAGGGATATAGATATCAAACCAGTCGGCCACATCGCCCCATACGCCAGTCTCTGTGACAACACCCATACCCAGCATGATACCCGTCACGAAAAGCAATTGCTGGAAACCACCATATTGCAGCGATACCGGCACACGACGTCCCGTCATCTGGTCGGCACCAATCAGTTTACGGTTGAAGGCTTCGTTGACGACCCACAACACGCTGAGCACACACAATGCGCCCAGGAACGGGGCCAGCTTAGTGATGTTATGGAACGTCGGAATGAACCACAGTCCACCGATGCCCACAAAGAGCATCACTACACGTTGCCAGCGATTCAGACGGGTCTCATCGCCACGATACGGTGAAGCGCTCCATGCCGTATCCAGTCTATCGGGCAGTTCACGACCAATCAAATAAGTAGGTACCACCCAAGCCAACATGGCTGGCAGTCCAAGATAAGCTGAGAAACGAGTAGCCGTCACGGCACCGTTGCCCCAAAGAATCAGACCTATCGGGTCTCCTATCACCGTAAAGCATCCACCACAGCATGCTGCCAGCACGATAGCCGAACCTACATACATGCGCTGTCGGGAGTTTTGCAGGATGTTGTGCATGATGACCAGCATCATCGTCGCCGTTGTCAGGTTGTCGAGGTTTGCCGAGAGGACAAACGTCACAGCCGTGATGCTCCACAACAGACGTTTGCTGTTGCGTGTACGAATCCATTCGGTGATAAAGTCGAAACAACCGTTGTTGCTGAGCAATTCCACGATAGACATCGTAGCCAGCAGGAACAGCACGATGGCGGCAGCCTTGCCCACATACTTCAGGAACACATGGTCATAGATGAACCACTTCACCTTGTCGCTGTCAGGTGCACTACTGCCCAACCACTCAATATACTCTGCAGGATGTTGCGCCATCACGAAATCAGCGCCCCAGCAGACGTATACCACCCAGCCAATAGTTCCGAGGAACATGGCGATGGCTGCTTTGTTGACTCCCGTCAGGTGGCCTGTCGCTATCAGCAGATAGGCCAAGAGGAGCATGGTGACGATAATGAGAGTCATCTTATTTGACTATTTGACAATTTAACTATTTACTATTTCTTTTCTTCAGGAACGGCATAGCGGTCACCTGCCTCACGAACCAGGCGACGAGCAAAAGGAGCAGGATATCCTGGACGCTTGACGGTTGCACCCAGTCCATGCTTTCCACGAGTAAAGACACCATTCTCGTCAGGTTTCACAGCCATATCATTATATTTTACTATAAGGTAGAAGGCCAACTGCTTCCAGCGTGCCAACATCTGCTGAGCCTGACGAACGCTATAGTCATTGAGGAAACGCTGCATCTGGGCTGGTTCCATGTTCTTGGCCTGGGCCTCGATAGTGGACTGCTGACTCAAGTAAGCCTGTTGCAGGGAGTCGCGAACCTCTTTCAAAGAGGGGAACAAGACAGAATAGCGTGGATAGACCATATTGCTGACCCAGTTCTCCACCCAGTAGGCATTCTTGTCGCTAAAGTTCAGATCATCGGCACCAGGGGTATTATAGCACTCAGGCAGTTCGGTCATCGAACAATAGATGGGCGTATAGGCCACCATGTTGCAGTCATCATTGCCAAACCAGAAGCAGCCACCCATCTCGCGGGGCAACCATGAACGCATCTGCGAGACGAAGGTCCACGCAGTCTGCTGGGTAGAGATAGGACGCTCGTTGAAGTATTTCTTGCCATCAACCTCAAAATAAAGCGGTGTAGGACGATAAGGCATCTGCCAAATACCACCGCCAATATCAGTAGAGTCAATGGCCAACGGTGTTCCTTCATAGTGGTCACGCATATCGTTCATAATGTCAGCCACACTTAGTTTCTTGACGGGGACAACCCACAACGGCATATCCTCAGCATCAGGATCTATACCCAGCGCCCAAGGCAGGTATTGGTCCATACCCTTCACATGGTGGTTGAAGAAGCTCCATACACGGGCTTCACACATGCGACGACCAGAGAAATCGGGAGCGGCATAGGCCATCTTCCATGAGAACTCGTCGTCTTTACCCGTGAACCAGCCCATCTTGCGGGCATACTTGATGACATTCTTTGAGTAGAGCACATTCTCCTTATCTTTCAAGGGGAACACACCGATACGGCTCTGGTTGGCGTGTCCACAGATAGCATTGTCTGGAATACGACGAGCCACCCATACCACACGTTCTTTCGACTGTTTGCGGTCAGGACCACAACCCTGCATCTCCATAATCCAAGCCTCGTTAGGATCGCAGATGGTGAAGGTCTCACCCTCTGAGCAGTAGCCGTACTGCTCCACTAGTGACGTCATAATTCGGATAGCTTCACGGGCAGTCTTCGAACGCTGCAAACCAATATATATCAGTGATCCATAATCGATGATACCCGTTGAGTCAACCATTTCCTCACGACCACCATAAGTCGTTTCACCGATGGTTACCTGCCACTCGTTGATGTTACCCACTACATTATATGTCTCCTCAGCCTCAGGAATCTCACCCAGATATTTATTGGTATCCCACTCAAAAATCTTACGCATATCACCCTTCTGGTGCTTGGCGGCAGGATAGTGGTATAAGCTCATAAAGGCACCATACGAGTCAGCATTATACGAGCAGATAACGGAGCCGTCAACAGAGGCACCCTTACCCACGATAAAATTGGTACAAGCCATAGCATCACCCATTGCCAACAGACAAAAAGCTACAGCTGAAAAAAATAGTCGTTTCATATTTATTTTGCTTTTTAGTTTCTTTTTGGAGTGCAAAGTTAACAGAAAAATTCGATAAAAATGAAAAAAATGTCATTTTCTTTGGTTTTTTGCTTACTAATTAGTACTTTTGTCGCGCCAAAGGAGCAATCCCCGCTTGTTCAGGGGTACCTAAGGCAAGATAAATTGCATAGAAATATGAAAGTAATGAAATTCGGCGGAACGTCCGTAGGTTCCGTGAAAAGCATTTTGAGCTTAAAAGAGATTGTGGAGGCAGAAGCCGGACGGGGGCCTGTCGTAGTAGTAGTTAGCGCCCTGAGCGGCATCACCGACAAACTGATTGCAACGTCAGAGTTGGCGAAGAATGGCGACAGCCACTATCGCGAGGAGTTTGAAGCGATGGTGACGCGCCACCACCAGATGATTGACGCCATCATCCAGGACGACAAAAAGCGCATCGACTTATTCAACAACGTAGACCAGCTCTTCGACCAGTTGAGGAGTATCTACTATGGTGTGTTCTTGATTCACGACCTGAGCGAGAAGACGCTGGACACCATCATCTCGTATGGTGAGCGTCTGTCGTCGCACATCGTGGCTGCCATGATTAAAAATGGTATGCGCATGAACAGTCGTGACTTCATCCGCACGGAGAACAAGGAGGGCAAGCACGTGCTCGACACCGAGCTGACCAACAAACTGGTGAAGGAAGCCTTTGCAACGTTCCAGAACAACAACACTAACGCCAGCAAGACTGTTGCTGTGGTGCCAGGCTTCATTGCCCGCGACCGCGATAGTCACGAGACGACGAATCTGGGACGTGGTGGTAGCGACTATACTGCGGCTATCATCGCTGCAGCCCTCGATGCTGAAATCCTGGAGATTTGGACGGATGTGGATGGCTTTATGACTGCCGACCCGAAGGTGATTAAGACGGCTTATACCATCAACGAGCTCTCGTACATCGAGGCCATGGAGCTGTGTAACTTCGGTGCCAAGGTGATTTATCCTCCAACAATCTATCCTGTTTGTGTCAAGAATATACCTATTAAGGTTAAGAATACTTTCAATCCCGAACACCCGGGAACCCTTATCAAGGCCAAGATCGACAACGACCAGAAGCCCATCAAGGGTATCTCAAGTATCAAGGGTACCTCGCTGATTACTGTTACCGGTCTGTCAATGGTGGGTGTCATCGGTGTCAACCGTCGTATCTTCACAACGCTCGCCAACAAAGGCATCTCTGTATTCATGGTGTCGCAGGCTTCTTCTGAGAACTCTACCTCTATTGGTGTGCGCGACGAGGATGCTGCCGCTGCTGCAGAAGTGCTGAATGCCGAGTTCGCCAAGGAGATTGAGACGGGTGCCATGTTCCCCATGCAGGTGGAGAGCGGACTCGCTACCATCGCTATCGTGGGTGAGAACATGAAGCAGACACCGGGTATCGCCGGTAAACTGTTTGGTACACTGGGACGTTCGGGCATCTCTGTCATTGCCTGCGCCCAGGGTGCTTCTGAGACCAACATCTCATTCGTCGTTGACGGCAAATTCCTGCGCAAGTCACTCAACGTGCTGCACGACTCGTTCTTCCTGTCAGAATATAAGGTGCTCAACATCTTCATCTGCGGTATCGGTACTGTAGGTGGCATGCTGCTCGAGCAGATTCGTACCCAGCAGCAGTTCCTCATGCAGTCTCGTCGTCTGAAGCTGAACGTGGTTGGTATTTCCGACGTCGACAACTTCGTGCTCGATCGCGACGGCATCGACCTCGACAACTACGAGAAGATTCTGCGTGCAGGTTTCAAAGCCGACACCGACCACATGCGCGAGGAAATCATCAAGATGAACATCTTCAACTCTGTCTTTGTTGACTGTACCGCCAGCAAGCAGATTGCTACATTATATCAGACTTTCCTGGAGCACAACATCTCTGTTGTTGCTGCCAACAAGATTGCCGCTTCGAGCGACTATGATAGCTATGTCAAACTTCGTCAGACGGCTCGCGACCGTGGTGTATGGTTCCGCTATGAGACCAACGTAGGTGCTGGTCTGCCGATTATCGGTACCATCAACGACCTGTGCAACTCTGGTGATAAGATTCTGAAGATTGAGGCTATCCTCTCTGGTACACTGAACTTCATCTTCAACGAGATTGCTGCCGACGTGCCATTCTCTGAGACCGTTCGTCGTGCCAAGGAACAGCGCTACTCTGAGCCCGACCCACGTATCGACCTCAGCGGTACGGACGTGATCCGTAAGCTGGTCATCCTGACGCGTGAGGCAGGATATAAGGTAGAACAGGACGACGTCGAGAAACATCTCTTCGTGCCCGATAGCTATTTCGAGGGCTCTATCGACGACTTCTGGAAGCGTCTGCCTGAGCTCGATGCCGACTTCGAGGCTCGTCGCAAGGTGCTCGAGGCCGAGAACAAGCGTTGGCGCTTTGTGGCAACAATGGAGGCCGACGAGCAGAACCCGTCTAACTTCAAGACCAGCGTGGCTTTGAAGGAGGTTCCCTATGGTCATCCGTTCTACGGTCTGGAGGGTTCGAACAACATCGTGCTGCTGACCACCGAGCGTTACAAGGAGTATCCCATGCTCATCCAGGGCTACGGTGCTGGTGCTGCTGTAACCGCTGCTGGTGTCTTCGCCAACATCATGTCTATTGCTAACATCTAAAATAGTGTGCCGGGCGGTTCTGCCGCCCGGTTTCTGTTCCTTATGAAGCACATTATTATTTTGGGCGACGGCATGGCCGACCTGCCCGTCGAGCGTCTCGGTGGGAAGACCTTGCTGCAATATGCCCATAAGCCCATGATGGACCAGCTGGCACGTGAAGGTCGCTGTGGTCGTCTGATAACCGTTCCCGAGGGTTTCCCTCCTGGCTCTGAGGTTGCCAACACCGCCATTCTGGGCTATGATCTGAATAAAGTATATGAGGGTCGCGGTCCCTTGGAGGCTGCCTCTATCGGCTACGAGATGGCCGATGACGACTTCGCTATCCGCTGCAATATCATCACGCTGGAGGACGGAAAGATTATCACGCACAACGGCGGCAATCTGGAGACAGACGACGCCCGCTTGCTCATCGACTACCTGAACGAAACGCTTGCCAAGCCCATCAACGAACGTGAGGGCTGCGAACGCGTCAAGTTCATTACGGGTATTCAATATCGTCACTTGTTGGTCATCAAGGGCGGCAACAAACACATCGTCTGTGCCCCACCCCATGATCATCCCAACGAGCCCTGGCGCCCACTGCTTGTTAAACCCAATGTAGAGTGTAGAACGGAGAATGTAGAGTTTTCTACCGATGTAGAGGGCTGTGCGGAAGCAAACTCTACACTCTACACTCTACACTCTAAACTCTCTCCCCAACAGACCGCCTCCCTCATCAACGACCTCATTCTTCGTTCCCAGGAACTCTTGGCTAAGCACCCCTACAACCTTGCAAAAGCTGCCAAGGGCGAGCGCCAAGCCAACAGCATCTGGCCTTGGAGTGGTGGCTATCGTCCGTCAATGGAAACACTCATGCAACAGTACCCGCAAATCAAGAGCGGTACGGTTATTAGTGCTGTTGATTTGATTCAGGGCATTGGCAAATACGCTGGTCTGCGCATCGTCAAGGTACCTGGCGCTACGGGTCTTGCCAACACCAACTACGAAGGCAAGGCACAAGCAGCCATCGACGCCCTGGAGCACGATGACTTCGTCTTCGTCCACGTAGAGGCCAGCGACGAGGCCGGTCATGATGGCGACCTCGAACTGAAGCTGAAGACCATCGAGTATCTGGACCAGCGACTCATCGCCCCTATATATAATAAGGTACAAGATCAGGATGTCTGTATCGCCGTACTGCCCGACCATCTGACACCTGTCGAACAGCGCATCCACGTCGGTCAGCCCGTGCCGTTCCTCATCTGGCACAAAGGCATCCAGCCCGACAGCGTGCAGCAGTACGATGAGGTTTCTTGCGTCAGCGGCTCCTACGGTCTGCTGAAACTCAACGAATTTATGAAAACGCTGATGAGTATCCAATAGTCAAATTGTAAATAGTCAAATTGTCAAATATATGCAGTATTACAGCACAAATGGTAAAGCACCCATGGCCGACCTGCGGAAGGCCGTGGTGAAGGGTCTCGCAGAAGACCGCGGTCTCTATATGCCTGAAGAAATCAAGAAGTTGCCAAAGCAATTCTTCGACGATATGGCGGGAATGTCGTTCCAGGACATCGCCTATAACGTAGCCTCCAACTTCTTCGGTGACGACGTTGACGAGGACGCCCTGCAGGACATCGTCTACGACACGCTGTCGTTCGACTGTCCCATCGTTAAGGTAGAAGAAAATATCTATTCGCTGGAGTTGTTCCACGGTCCTACCCTCGCCTTCAAAGATGTTGGCGCCCGCTTCATGGCCCGTCTGCTGGGGTACTTCCTGCGTCAAGGCGGTTCCGCAGGCCACAAGATCGTCAACGTCCTCGTGGCCACCTCTGGCGATACCGGCAGTGCCGTAGCCAATGGCTTCCTCGGTGTGGAGGGCATCCACGTCTACGTGCTCTATCCCAAGGGCAAGGTCAGTCCCATTCAGGAGTGCCAGTTCACTACGCTCGGCAAGAACATCACAGCCATTGAGGTCGATGGTGTCTTCGACGACTGCCAGGCACTGGTCAAGAACGCCTTCATGGATGCTGAACTCAACCAGCACATGATGCTCACCTCTGCCAACTCTATCAATGTGGCCCGCTTCCTGCCTCAGGCCTTCTACTACTTTAACGCTGTTGCACGTCTTAGTGGAGAATGTAGAACGGAGAATGTAGAGTTTGCTTCCGCACGGGTTTCTGACGCGGTAGCAAACTCTACACTCAACACTCTAAACTCAAAACTCGTGATGTGCGTTCCTTCTGGCAACTTCGGCAACATCTGTGCTGCCCTGTTTGGCCACGAGATGGGACTGCCCATATCGCGCTTCATCGCCGCCAACAATGCCAATGACGTGTTCTACGAGTTCCTTCAGACCGGCAAGTACAATCCGCGTCCGTCTGTTCAGACTTTGGCTAACGCGATGGATGTCGGTGACCCCAGCAACTTCGCCCGCATCTACGACCTCTACGGCAAGAGTCACGAGAAGATAAGCTCACTCATCAGCGGTGCCACCTATAGCGATGAGCAGATTGCCGAGACCATGCGTCGCTGCTATAAGGAGACGGGCTATGTGCTCGACCCCCACGGAGCCTGCGGCTACCAAGCCCTGAAGGACGGACTGAAGCCTGGCGAAGTCGGCATCTTCTGCGAGACCGCCCACCCTGCCAAGTTCAAGGAGAAGGTCGACGCCATCCTCGGTACTGACATCGAGATTCCCGCCCGCCTGCAGGCCTTCATGAAGGGTCAGAAGCAGAGCGTCCCCATGTCGAAAGACTTCCAGGACTTCAAGGCTTACCTCATGCAGCAATAGTAACAGCTGGATAATACTAAAACGGGAACACCCGAACCCTCGGATGCTCCCGTTTTTTTTGTTTACATACAACATGTAGTACTATTAAGGATTGCAATTGCTACCATTCTTCATTTGCAGCCGATTATAAAAAGTGCAAACTATGGCACGTTGCAGGCAAACTGCAAGTGGGTGTCATTGGTGCCTGTCCCTGATGTCACATAGTTTTGCAGCAAAAAGTAAGACTATAGCATTATGAAGAACTTTTGATAATGGGGTTTAACGAGCGGGATTCAGATTTCAGATTTCAGTTTTTATTTTGGCACCCCCTGCTACGTAGCCGAGTAAATAGCCGAGAGAGAATAGTGTATAAATATATTAAAAATATTATATATTAATAATATATTAATTTTATAATTATTATAATAATTATAAAATCTATAAACAGACCTACACTCCACCTCCCCCCCAGCATTTTAAAAACTGAAATCTGAAATCTGAATCCACTAACTGTGTTGACAAACAGCGTATTTACCAGCGTGTCTTTTTGCGTGTCTTTTTTGCGATATTATTTGAAAGTCTCCTATAAATTTCGTAACTTTGCAGTGTCAAAATCAAGGTAGTCTCACGGCGCCACGGGACAGCCTGATAGCGATGCGTATTAGCCTGATACGGCGTCATATCAGCCTGATACGGAGGCCAAATAAGCCTGATACGGAGGCCAAATAAGCCTAAAAACAAGACGGAAACGAGATGAAAAGAAATTTTCCATAATTTCCCATAATTTCTTTCCAAAAACAAAAAACATTAACCAAAGTATTAACCATTAAAAAAATTACTAGTTATGCCAGTATTTTATCGTTTGCATCAAGACCAGTCGGTCGGAACTAAGAGAAGTGGAAAGTGGTATGCCCGCA
>Ga0310697_10006476_pt1 | contig 11137 bp, 8 predicted proteins | sample 172DNAGHGlowgp2_FD_203883 | JGI IMG/M metagenome (GOLD analysis project Ga0310697, IMG submission 203883) | Sheep rumen microbial communities from Palmerston North, Manawatu-Wanganui, New Zealand - 1728 DNA GHGlow gp2 (v2) (version 2) | ecosystem: Host-associated > Mammals > Digestive system >... | reverse complement strand
GAATGAAAACGAATGAAAACGAATATTTTACGGGAAGAACGCAGAGAAAACGGAGATTTTAAATACGAGGATTATGAGGATTTAAAGGATTTTTATTAATGGGAAGAATATTTTTTCAAATTAGGAATGAGGAATTAGGAGTTATGAATTGGCGATGTGTTGGATGACCAATCCGGCGAGAGTGTTGCCAAAAATGGCAGTGATATGTGCGAGAGAGCCGTTGACTTGGGCCTTAACAATACTTTGGACCTCGTCATCTGTTTTAAATGAGATATCAGTTGGTTCAGAAGTTTGTCCTTTGTTTGTGAGTAATTCATCAGAGTAGACACAAAGGAACTTTTTTTCAGGAAATGTTTTGTTCTTTTTGAAGATGCGTCTTAACGCTCTTGCGAGGGGGTCTCCTTTGACATTCCAGAACGAATCCACCTTTATCCTTGTAGGGTCGATTTTGAGCGCCGCACCCATAGAGGCGAAGAACACCGCCTTTGTTTTGCATGCCATGAGAATAAGTTCCGCCTTATCCTTCAACGAGTCGATAGCGTCGATTATGTAGTCGTAGGATTCGAGGTTGAAAGTCTCTGCGTTATTTCTCGTAAACAAATCATGAATAGGGATGATATCGGCCTCGGGGAAGATCTCAAGGAGTCTTTGTTTCAGCGCTTCCACTTTTACATGTCCGATAGTCTTTGTAGTAGCCATGATTTGGCGGTTGATATTAGATGTAGCCACAACATCTGCGTCAACGATAGTGAGATGCTTTATTCCTGTTCGAATGAGACATTCCGCACACCAGGAGCCGACTCCTCCAACTCCAAAGACGATGACTCGTTTGTGTTGTATTTTATCAAGAAAGTCTTTCCCGAGGAGTCTGTCTACACGGGTAAAAATCTCGTTATTGGTTTGCATGATTATCAAGTTCTTGTTCTACCCGATTGGTAAGTTCTATAAAATCGTTAATCGCCAACTGTTCAGGCCGTTTAGTGAGAATCGGTTCGTTTAGCATAGGATGCGAACTGCCCAGAATCTGTTTCATGCCGTTTCTCATCATCTTCCGCCTCATCGTGAAAACAGTTTTGACAATTCTTCTAAACAACTTTTCGTCGCACCCCAAACTGTTTTTATCATTTCTTTTAAGTCTTACAACGGCGCTTTTGACCTTAGGCGGCGGATTGAAGACATTTTCGTTTACCGTGAAGAGGTATTCAACGTTGTACCACGCCTGAATAAGTATTGATAGTACTCCATAGGTCTTGCTTCCCGGTTGGGCTGCGAGCCTTTCCGCCACTTCCTTTTGAATCATTCCCGTGCAACAAGGAATGATGTCTTTATAATCGAGCATCTTGAAGAATATCTGGCTTGAAATGTTGTATGGGTAATTGCCAGTAAGCACAAAGGGTTTTCCATCGAACAACTCTTTCAGGTTGAGTTCAAGAAAATCGTGCTCTATGATGTTGTCATGTAGTTCGGGCATATTCTTCTTAAGGTAATCGACAGACTCATAGTCCAATTCCACGACTTTGAGAGGTCTGTTTTTCTTGATTAAGAACTGAGTGAGCACCCCCATTCCCGGTCCCACTTCGAGGATTGGTATGTCAGGAGATGCGTCTACTGTGTCAGCAATGTCGCTTGCAATCTGCAAGTCGGTGAGGAAATGCTGGCCAAGGAATTTCTTAGGGCGGACGTTCATATATTTTATAATTAGGAATGAGGAATGAGGAATGAGGAATGAGGAATTAGGAATTAGGAATTAGGAATTAGGAATTGATTGAGCGTTGATAGTATATAAAAAATGTAAATTTATGGAAAAAAGGTGAATAATATTTTTGAGTAGTGACAAATTAGAGTAAATTTGCACAAAAATTGATAATTGCATTCTCACAAGACTGCAAAGTTAGTAAAAAAAGGTTGAACTACAAATAAAAAGTCATAATTGAGCAATCGTAAGTTTCGCAACATATTAAATGTAATTCTGTCTTTGCTGTTAGGTTGCGGTATAATCTGGTGGATGTATCGCAGTTTTGATTTCAGCCATATCCGCGACGTCCTTTATGATGAGATGGATTGGGGTATGATGCTGTTTTCCATGGTATTCGGTATCACCGCCCAGTTGTTTCGAGGATTGCGATGGCAGCAGAGTTTGGAGCCATTAGGTGAACATGCCCGCAAGAGCACCTGTATTCACGGTGTATTCCTTTCCTATGCGTCAAGTTTGATTATCCCCCGTATCGGTGAGGTAATGCGTTGCGGAGTATTGAGCCGTTATGACAAAGTATCTTTTGCCAAATCTATAGGTACTGTAGTAACTGAGCGCATCATCGACAGTTTGTTGATACTTTTGATAGTAGCCATAGTGATAATCTCTCAGTTCGGTCAGTTTATGGTTTTTTTTGCCAAGACGGGCACTAATCTAAGCCATTTTTTCGGTCAGTTCACTTTGACCGGTTATATAGTGACCGGTATATGTTTGGTAATCACAGTAATTTTCCTGTATTGGGTATGGAAGAAGATGTCGTCGTATGTTCATTTCCGTAAAATAGTGAATGACATTCTATCCGGCATCAAATCAATAAAATCCGTTCGCAGGAAATGGCTATTTGTGGCATATACCTTAGGAATCTGGGTGAGTTATTTCCTTCATTTCTACATCACATTCTATTGTTTCAGTTTTACCGAGAATTTAGGCATCACCATTGCTTTGGTAGCCTTTATCGTAGGCAGTATCGCAGTGATAGTGCCAACCCCCAACGGCTTAGGTCCATGGCATTTTGCCGTGAAGACCATATTGGTGCTTTATGGTGTGTCAGCAGTAAACGGTGAGACATTTGTGTTGATAGTTCATACTTTGCAGACCGCATTGATACCGGTTTTAGGCTTGTTCTCCCTGATATGTTTAGGTTTGAGGAAAGTTGAGAAGAGGTCACAATAGGTGCTTTGATATTTTTAGAGTATCCTATATCACGTAGAAGTGTCATGCGGTTTTTGTATTTTATTATAAATTGGTGACGCACTGACAATTACAACGTTTCAATAAATCATTATATATATGCGTACATTATTGTTAATCATGAGTTTTCTGAAAGTGTTGTCCACATTTGGTCAGACTTCAGATGAGAGTATGTATTCCAGATATTTATTTGCATATTTTGAGGGTAGTGGTTCACAGCAAGAATATCTAAGATTTGCGTTAAGCCGTGATGCCATAAACTGGCGTGCCTTAAACAGCAACCGCCCGATATTGTCATCTGACACAATATCCAAGACACATGGTATCAGGGACCCTCATATATTAAGAGGAGAAAACGGAGAGTTTCTGATAGTAGCCACAGACATGAACGTAGCCCGTGACGGTTGGGGCAAGAATCCCGGAATAGTGTTGTTGAGAAGTGATGATTTGATTCATTGGAGCCATTCATATATAGATTTACCAGCCCAATATCACAATTTCAGTGACGCATATTGGGTATGGGCGCCTCAGGTGATATATGACAGTACGGCAAATAAATATATGATATATTTTACTCTTCAACGCACCAATGACAACCGTTCGACTTTGATTACCTACTATGCCTACGCGAATCAATCCTTTACCGACTTCATCAGTGAACCCCGCAAGTTGTTTTCGGCAAAATACGGCAGTATAGACAATGACATCATAAAGGGTCCCGACGGTAAGTGGCATTTATTTTATAAAGGGAACTTGAAGGACGACCATGGTAACGAATACAAAAACGGCATTCAGCAGGCGGTGAGTGACAATCTCACAGGTCCTTACAGTGAAGATTTCATATTTTTAGACTCATACGCAAACAGTTCTACAGGAGTAGAAGGTTCCAGTACCTTTAAGTTAATCGGTCAGAAGAAATACATCTTGATGTATGACCTATATGGTGCCGGCAGGTATGAATACCAGGAGTCAAGCGATTTATGGAATTGGAGCCGTACCCCCCGTTCCTTTACAAAGGATTTCATGCCACGTCATGGTTCCGTGATTCCATTGACCTTGGAAGAAGCTCGCAGATTAGTAGACGCCTTCCCTTCATTGGACGTAGACAGCATCCTATATGACGGTGATTGGGTAGAGCCAGAAGATCCCAACGGCAATCTGTTGGTTTCCTACAGTTTTGACCAGGACTCAGATGATTCGGGTAAGTATCCAGTATTTTTGCGAGGTTCCGCTGAATTTGTATGGTTAAGCGACCATAATCGTGCTCTCCGAATAGGCGATGAAGAAGGATATTTAGACTTAGGAAAGACCATGGGTCCAGCAGTAATGAAGAAACTCACCAAGAACTACACCATATCGTTGGACATATACGTATCAGGCAATTCACTTGACCGTTATAGTTGGGCATGGTGTTTTGGGAACGGGTCTGACAACATCTATTCCGGCATGGTAAATAGTGGTGGAAACAAGAACTGGTATTATGAAATATGCCAAAACACGAATAAGATTACCGTAGGTTCCAACAAAGGCCTCTCAACCGGCAGGTGGCATACGCTGACAGTAGTTAACAAATTGAGTAACTGTAAGATATATATTGATGGAGAGCAATTAGGTTTAACGAGCGGTAGTTTGAAGCCTTCCAATTTTGCCAACAGTGTCAAATGCTGCTGGTTGGGTCGTTCCCCATTTGAATCAGATGCATATATGAGGAACACAATGATGGATAATCTGAAGATATACAGCAAGGCGTTGACAGCATCTCAGGTTAAGGAGTTATATGATTCGCGTCCCACATCGTCTACGATTACCACATCAGTTGAAAACGTTTTCCCACACACACCAGACACGTCTTTAGAGATTTATAGCCTAAGCGGTTATCGATTATCCGAGCCCCAACGAGGCGTTAACATTATCAACGGCAGGAAAATCATTATAAAAAATCAATAAAAACCATAAGAGTTCCGTTGGTATTATATTGTTAGATTTTTCGAAGATTAAGATAGATAAAAATAATTATTATTTTTTCCGAAAAATACATAAAGATATGATATTTTTCGTTAACTTTGTAGTTTGAGAAATAACATTAACACTTAAAACAAATATATTATGGAAATTACTGGTTTGAATCCGCAATTAGTATGGAAAAACTTTTATTCACTGACTCAGATACCTCGTCCATCGGGGCATGTAGAGGCGGTAGCAAAATATTTAGTTGAATTTGGAAAGAGTCATGGTGCCGAGGCCTTTATGGACAATGTGGGTAATGTAGTAATGCGTAAAGGCGCCACTCCGGGCTATGAAAATTTGGAGACAGCCGTTCTTCAGGCCCATATGGATATGGTACCTCAGGCAGTAAAGGGCAGCACACATGTTTTTGAAAAAGATCCGATAGAAGCATATATAGACGGTGAATGGGTACGTGCCAATGGCACCACTTTAGGAGCAGACGACGGGATGGGAGTAGCTGCCGCCATGGCAATAATAGAAGACGAGAGTGTTGCTCACGGTCCGTTGGAAGTGTTGATTACAGCCGATGAAGAGACCGGCATGTTCGGTGCCTTCGGATTGGAGTCAGGCGTATTGACCGGCAAATATCTCTTGAATTTGGATTCTGAGACAGAGGGTGAGATTACGATCGGTTGTGCCGGAGGCTTAGACGTGGAGGTACATGGTGACTATGAAGAGATGGATGTAAATCCAGAAGGCATGGAGTCTTGGAAGTTGAGTATCAAAGGTTTGCGTGGTGGTCATTCCGGAATAGAGATTAATGAAGGCCGTGCCAATGCCAACAAGCTTATGGCCCGTATGCTTTCAGAGATATTAGAAGCCGGTGCCGGTTGGATTTGTTCATGGCAAGGCGGGAATATGCGTAACGCTATACCGAGGGATGGCGAAGCCGTTCTGTTGGTTCCAAAGACCCATGTAGAAGAGTTAAAAAGCATAGTATCCACCTGCACAAAGGTATTTAACGACGAGTTTGCAGCAATAGAGGACGGGAACATATTGACAGAGTTGGAGCCATGCGAAATGCCATCCAAGACCATGCCAGAGGATTTGCAGGACGATTTGGTGAGCAGCGTGATGGCCGCTCATGACGGTGTATTACGTTACATACCGACAGTTCCTGAGATAGTAGAGACCTCTTCCAATTTGGCCATCATCAAAGCCGGTGGCGGAAGCATAGACATAGGAATATTGGCTCGTAGTTCAACCGACACGATGAAAGAATACTTATGTAAATCGTTGAAGGACTGCTTTGAATTGGCTGACTTTGAAGTAAAATTCACCGGAGGTTATGGCGGTTGGCAGCCAAACACATCATCTCCATTGGTAGCAAATATGTCGGAAGTATATGAGAAGATGTTCGGCAACAAGCCATTGGTACAGGTATGTCATGCCGGTTTGGAATGTGGTATAATCGGAGTGAAATATCCAGAGATGGATATGGCGTCCTTTGGTCCTACATTGCTTTCTCCTCATACTCCAGACGAGCGTTGCCATATTCCATCAGTTGAGAAGTTCTATAACTTCCTTCTTGAGATGCTGAAGCATATACCGGAGAAGGGATAGTATAATTAGGAATTAGGAATTAGGAATTAGGAATTAGGATTTTTTTTCAAATTAGGAATGAGGAATTAGGAATGAGGAATTATTAGAAAATGAGGAATGAGGAATTAATTCCATGCGGACGGATTTTTGAATTATGAATTGTTTGACAGTTATAAAAAAGGAAAATCGTTGGCACTGAAGAAAGACAAGAATTTAAAGATGTATTACTCCATCGGCGAGGTAGCCTCGATGTTTGGAGTGACAGAGACCTTGTTGCGGTTTTGGGAGAAGGAGTTTCCTTCTATCAAGCCCAATAAGGCTGGTCGAGGAATACGTCAATATACTCAAAGTGACATAGACGAAATCCGGAAGATTCATCATTTGGTTAAGGACAAAGGTATGACTTTGGACGGAGCACGGAAAGTGCTAAAACGTAATAAAAACGTGGCCAATGTAAATGCGGAAGTGGTTCGTCGCTTGCGTTCTATCCGAGATGAACTACAAGAGATAGGAAAGGAGCTGGATTTATAATTAGGAATTGTTATTCAAATTAGGAATTAGGAGTTGCTTCGCAAAATTAAAAATTAAAAATTAAATAATTTCCATGCGGGTGATTTTCAAATTAATAAAAATACGTTTTTATATGTGTTTTAATTAATGGTGATAAAAACGAAAAATGTCAGTTCCATGTATGAAACTGAAAAATACCGCTTCACGGGAAAATTAAAACCATGCGGAAGGGTATTGCTTCGCAAAATTAAAAATTAAAAATTAAAAGAAGGAATGGGGAATGGTTAAAGAGTATATTGTAATAGGCCAAGAAATAAACTAACCAATAAATAAAAAATAATGAGTTCAACATCACCTCTATGCGAATCGATCCGTTTTTTTCTGGATCGCGCTATTGACAAAATTACCGGTAATTATTCAGATGAAGAGATTACCGACTTTTACATTCATTTCGATACAGAAACGAACGAGTTGACGATGGTAGACGACAACGATTTTCGTTTGTCGAAAGCCACTCTAGTGTCAGAAGACGAAGAATCAGACATAGAGAGCATGAAATCGTCCATCAAAGAGATTCTTCGCAATGAGTTGTCGACCTTGAATTCAAACAAAGCCTTTGACAGTTTCAACATATTCCGTCCGTTTTCCTTTGTATATGAAGATGATGACACCATGGAAGACATATTGATAGTAGACAACAGCAATTTCATTATCGGTGAAGAGTTGATGAAGAACTTAGACGAAGACTTAGACAGTTTCTTTGAGAAGTTGATGGAAGATTCCTGATTAGTCGAGAGTCGAGAGACGAAAGTCGAGCGACGAGAGATGAGAGTCGAGAGTTGATCGAGCAATGCTGAAATATATAACAATATATTGAAAGAGCCATGAAATTCCATTTTTCATTAGAATATCGCACAGATTGGGGAGAGGAGTTGCGTTTGCATATAGAAAATAAAGAGTATCGTATGTCGACAAATGACGGCCGTACTTGGACCTGCGATTTGCAGTTGTATCCTTCCAAGAAAGACCGTCTGGACTATTACTATCTTCTATATAGAAATGACGAGTTGGTATGGCGTGAATGGGAGACTTATCCACATACCGTATACATAAAGAGCAATGTGACGCCGTCGAAGCCGACCTTTTCTCACCGTGTGTTTGTGATAGAAGATTTCTGGCGTCCTATCCCCGACAATCTCCCTTTATTCACCTCAGCCTTTACAGAGATTCTCGGTCGTCATGACGTAAAGGACTATTCAGATTTAGATCAATACGACTGCACTCTCCAGTTGCGCATCATCGAGCCCCGTTTGCGTAAGCACCAGCGTTTGGGCATCATAGGCAACAACTCGCAATTAGGCAACTGGCAGAAAGCGGTTCCTCTAAGCATGGTAGGAATTCAGGAATGGTGCATCAACATAGATATCGGCAGCATATTTCATCCGATAGAATACAAATATGTTATTTTAGATGAGTCGGGAGAGATAGAATGCTGGGAAGAAGGTTCAAACCGTTTGATTGGCAGGACCTTAGTAAACGGTTCCGACCAGACATGGGTAAAGACCGATTCATCCGCTCGTTTTACGATAGGCAACTGGAAATGTGCCGGAGTGGTGATTCCGGTTTTTTCACTTCGCAGTGACCGCAGTTACGGAGTTGGTGACTTCGGTGATTTGAAGGAGATGATAGGCTGGGCTTCATCGGTAGGCATGCATGTGGTACAGATATTGCCTATAAACGACACAACGATGACCGGCAGTTGGTTTGACTCCTACCCATATAACGCCATCTCCATCTATGCCTTCCATCCGATATATGCAGACCTCCATGCTCTTCCATCCTTAGCCAACAAACTTGAGATGGAGAAATTTCTTATCCGTCAGCAGGAACTGAACCGTAATCGATATTTGGATTATGAATCGAGCATAAAGGTTAAGATGGATTATTTCCGCCAATTGTTTGATCAGGAATGGGCAAATGTGTCTTCATCTCCCGACTATCAAAGTTTCTTCACTTCAAACCGTTACTGGTTAGTTCCATACGCCGCATTCAGTTATCTTCGAGACACATACGGCACCGCAGATTTCCACCAATGGCCGGCTCATGGTAGTTTCAACAGGTCGAGCATAAATAAGCTGTGCTCACCTCACAATGCCTTTTACAATAAGATAGCGCTCTACTATTTTATCCAGTATATGCTTCATCTTCAGCTCAAGGAAGTTCATGATTATGCCAAAGAATGTGAGGTGATTCTAAAGGGGGACATCCCAATTGGCATCAGCCGCAACAGTGTTGAAGCATGGAGTGAGCCAGAGCTCTTCAACATGCAGAGCCAGACTGGTGCTCCTCCAGATGATTTTTCCACAAACGGTCAGAATTGGGGCTTTCCGACCTATAATTGGAAGATGATGGAATTGGACGGTTATACCTGGTGGAAACACCGTTTCAAGAAGATGTCCGAATATTTCGACGCCTATCGTATCGACCATGTTTTAGGTTTCTTCCGCATATGGGAGATTCCCCTTCATTCCGTTCACGGTCTGTTGGGTCACTTCTCCCCTTCCCTCCCATATAGTCAGAGTGAGTTGGAGAATTACGGTTTCCATTTAAACCGTTCGATGATGACCCGTCCGTATATAAACGATGACATCCTCTATAATATCTTCGGTCACAGAGCCGAGATGATCAAGATGCTCTATCTGACGGACTCAGAGGATGAGCCAGAAGGCGCAAGCTATAATGTGTTTGGCGGTTTGAACGGCCTATATAAACTGAAAAGTAAGTATGACACTCAGCGCAAGATAGAATCAGAGTTTAGAGACAAAGATGACGAAGAGAGTATTCTTATCCGCGATGGTCTCTATCGTTTGGCTAGCAATGTTTTGTTTGTTGTAGACCCATTAAACCCTCATGGTTATCATCCACGTATAGGTGCCCAGAACGACTATGCCTATCGTTATTTGTCCACAAGCGACCAGCATATTTTCAACCGTCTTTATGACAACTATTATTATCATCGCCACAACCGTTACTGGTATGATGAAGCTATGAAGAAGCTCCCTATGCTTACCCAAAGTACCCGCATGCTGGTTTGTGCAGAAGATTTGGGTATGGTTCCCGCATGTGTTCCTGAACTGATGTCATCTTTGCGCATACTCAGCCTTGAGATTCAAAGTATGCCAAAAGCCTACGGAGTGGAATTCGGCGATTTGAGCAAGAACCCGTATCTGTCGGTTTGCACCATCTCGACACATGATATGAGCACATTACGTGAATGGTGGGAAGAGGATTATGATCGCAGTCAACGTTATTTCAACGATTCACTTCATATAGACGGAATAGCCCCGAAGGAGCTGCCAGGCTGGTTGTGTGAAAAAATTGTGTCTGACCATCTATACAGTCCGTCGATGCTTTGTCTCCTTTCTCTTCAAGACTGGCTGTCGATAGATGAAGGAGTTAGAAACCCCGACAGCAAGTCGGAACGCATCAACATACCTTCTGAATCCAATCATTATTGGCGTTGGCGGATGCATCTAAGCATCAACGACTTGAAGAAAAACAAGAACTTATGTGACAAAATCCGTGATTTGATAGATCATTCGGGACGTTAGGTAAAAATTAAAAAAGTAAAAAGTGTTGAAAATAGAAGATAAAAAAGGATTATTAAAATTTTTAGGAATCTTTATCGGTGTAATCTTGTTATTTGCCGGTATACGTCATCTCTTTGACATTCCTGTACCATCATATGACCATCTAAAATCAGAGAATCTGCTTCCAACAGAAGAAGATAAAAACAGTGCGGATAATGATAATGCTACAAGTCCATCAGAAGAGAATCCAGAGGACAATTCGGAGGATGTTTCTGCTTCAAATCCAGACATATCCAATAAAGATACGATAGAACCAGAAATTACGATACTGGACAGTGTAAACAAAAAGACAAAATTGTATAGTTTAAGCGGCAAGATATGGAATTATGACGAATGTTTTGCCGACACACAGTATCAGCATAATTACGCAGCGAGAAAATTTGGTATAGAACCAGTAGAGAAAAGGTCCGACGTATTGGCTTTAGCGAACCAATATAAGGTAGTAAGCATAGATAACTCTCCATTCTTTGTAGTAGACGACTTA
>Ga0310697_10006474_pt1 | contig 11138 bp, 6 predicted proteins | sample 172DNAGHGlowgp2_FD_203883 | JGI IMG/M metagenome (GOLD analysis project Ga0310697, IMG submission 203883) | Sheep rumen microbial communities from Palmerston North, Manawatu-Wanganui, New Zealand - 1728 DNA GHGlow gp2 (v2) (version 2) | ecosystem: Host-associated > Mammals > Digestive system >... | reverse complement strand
GGAGCACGTTTGATGACACGCCATTTCTGTCCTCGACGGTTGCCCATCTTGGCATAGTTGGTCTGCAAAAGCACACTTATGCTTTCCATCAGGAAGACGAAGCAAAGCAGAGGCAGAAGCAGTTCCTTGTGTATGATGATGGCCGTAACACCTATGATGCCACCTATTGCCAAGCTTCCCGTATCGCCCATAAACACTTGGGCGGGATAGGCGTTATACCAAAGGAAACCTATCAAAGCACCCACGAAGGCACAGATGAATATGACGAGTTCTTCCGAGCCTGGGATATACATTATATTAAGGTAGGCAGCCATGTGGATGTGACTGCTCACATAAGCCAGGATGCCCAAGGCGATACACATGATTGCCGCGTTTCCAGCACACAAACCGTCCATTCCATCGTTCAGGTTGGAACCGTTGCTGACTGCCATCACAATGAAGGTGGTGACAAGAACGAAGAAGATCCAACCTGCTGCGGACTTGTATTTGCCCAAGAACGAGAAGATATCCGCATAGTTGAGGTTGTTGTTCTTGACGAACGGGATAGTGGTGATGGTGCTCTTCACCTCTTCGCTCCGATGAGTTACGACTTGCTCTGTTCCTTGTCTCTCGTCCTGAATGTTCTCGCAGATTACGGCATCAGGGCTCATCCAAAGTGTCAGACCAATCACCAAGCCGAGTACTGCTTGGCCGAGGAGCTTCCAGATGGGACGAAGTCCGTCCTTCGTGACCTTCATCTTGATGTAGTCATCGGCAAAACCAAGTGCTCCAAGCCAAATTGTGGTGAAAAGCATGATGAGCATATAGATATTGCGAAGTCGGCCCAAAAGCAGGCAAGGAACGAGTGTGGCAACTATGATGATGATGCCTCCCATAGTGGGAACGCCCTTCTTCTCCACGCCATAGGGGTCGATGCTGGCATCTCTTTGTTCCTCGCTGACATTGTGCTTCCTCATCCATCTGACGAAATATTCGCCAAACCACATGGAAATAATGAGGCTCAAGACCAAGGTGAGGACTGCTCGGAAGGAGATATAGTGCCAAACATGGGCTCCTGAAACTCCGAATTCGCCTAAGTATCTGAACAGGTAATAAAGCATATCTTTATGTTGTCCGTTTGTTGTGTTATATTGTTTTCTGTTGTGTCTTTATGATGACCTAGTGTGACGTTGGCGATTTACTAGTGTGATGTTGGCGATTTACTAGTGTGACGTTTACGATTTACTAGTGTGACGTTTTCATATCAGGTTAAAGGCTTCGCGAATCACCTCGTGGTCGTCGAAGTGATGCTTCACCCCTTTTACGATTTGATAGTCTTCGTGACCTTTGCCTGCAACGAGGATCACATCCCCGGGTTGGGCCATCGTGCAAGCCGTTCTGATGGCTTCCCGACGGTCAACTATGCTGATAACATTCCTCCGCTGGCTTGTATCGAGACCTGCCAACATGTCGTTGATGATCTCCTGAGGGTCTTCGTTTCTGGGATTGTCGCTCGTTATGATGACTCTGTCGCTATTCTTCACAGCCTCTTGAGCCATGATGGGACGCTTGCCCTTATCGCGGTTTCCACCAGCTCCACAAACGGTCCAACACTGTCCCTTCCCCTGCAAAACCTCGTTGATAGTAGTGAGAACATTGACGAGAGCATCAGGTGTGTGGGCATAGTCGACGATAGCCGTAACCCCTTCTGGCGAGCGAATCGCCTCGAAGCGGCCATTTACGGGCTTCTGAGCACTTAGCAGAACGAGGGCTTCTTGCGGTTCGACTCCCAGCATGACTGTAGCTCCATAGACGGCCAACAAGTTGCTCACATTGAATCGTCCCACGAACTGGACACTCACATCTCTGCCGTCAATCTCCAAGTCCATACCCTCGAAACTCTCCTCCATAATGCGAGCCTTGAAGTCGGCAGCAGAGTGGAGCGAGTATGTCTTGACCTTCGCCTTGCAGTTCTGCACCATAACCATTCCATTACGGTCATCCGCATTGATGATGGCGAAAGCATCTGCAGGCAAAGCATCGAAGAAACCTTTCTTGGCATCACGATAGTTCTCGAACGTTCCATGATAGTCGAGATGGTCGCGAGTCAGGTTGGTGAAGATGCCTCCACTGAAGTTGAGACCTCCTATACGCTTTTGGCTGACACTATGACTGCTGACTTCCATAAAGGCATAGGCACAGCCCTCATCCGCCATTCTGCCGAGTAATCGGTTCAAAGTAATGGGGTCAGGAGTTGTCACTTCTGTAGGAACTGCCTCTCCATCAATGTAATTGCAGACAGTACTGCAAAGTCCGCACTTGTATCCACGCTGGCGGAAAATGTTGTAAAGCACGGTTGCGATAGTGGTTTTGCCATTCGTACCAGTCACTCCAATGAGGTGCATCCTCTGACTTGGGTCACCAAAATAGTGAGTTGCCAACGTTCCGACCACATCCTCAGTATTGGGATAGACGAGATAAGTCACTCCCTCTTGAATCGTTTCAGGCAACTTCTCGCAAACCACAACACTCGCTCCCAGTTCGATTGCCTTTCCGATGAAAGTATGGCCGTCAACCTGAGTGCCTCTCATAGCTACGAAAACTGCACCTTTCTGGATGCGACGGCTATCAATCTCGATGCCTGTCACTTCCTTTTCGACACTTCCCACAACCTTTTGTGGCGCGCAATCTTGTATGAGTTGTATAAGTTTCATTTCCTACATTATTTAATTTGTTGAAGCAGTTAGCGTAATCTGTTTCCCCTTGACTGCAACAGAACCTGCCGGAATATCCTGCTTCGTAATCTGACCACATCCGTTAATGCGAACCCTCAAACCTCGTTTCTGCAAGGCAAAGACAGCATCTTTGGCTCCCATTCCCGTCACATCAGGAACTTTGTTCAGGGCCATAGTATCTTCTTCGACCAGATTCAATTGCTTCTTCGAAAGGCCCATTCCTTCCACGATGGCTTCTGCTCGACGCTTGCTTCCCTTCGTCACTTCAGGAATGAAGACAGAGTTCGTGTCGGCAGCCGCAATTGCGCTTCTCATCGAATCCCTCGACATGATAAACTGCGAGATTTCGCTAAAGACAGGACCACATTGACCACCACCAGAAGCAGGCAAGCCTTTCTTTCTGATACAAACGATGCAACTGTACTTTGGATCATCACTCGGGAAGTAACCACAGAAGCTAACCATGTACTTTCGACCTGCATAAGAACCATTCTCGCTGAATTGTGCAGTTCCTGTCTTGCCGCTTACCTTGAAGAGTTTGCCGCCATTGCCGGCCTTCTTGCCAAGTCCTCCACTCACAACATGCTCCAGACAATACTGGATATCGCGAAGTGTAGAAGGTTTGCAAATACGTTCCTTGATGACTTCTGTCGGGAATTCGCGTATCACCATACCATCCTTCAGTTCCGCTTTCACAAAGCGCGGTTTCACCATCTTGCCGCCATTAGCAATCGCATTATAGAATGTAAGGGTGCTGATGGGAGGAAGCATCGTTACATAACCTATGCTCATCCAAGGCAGGTCGGGTTTGCTCCAAAAACGGTTCTTGTCTTTTGGATGCGGAACATAAGGCTCACCTTTTCCAACGAAAGGAAGGTTGAGAGGAATTCCGACACCCTCTCTATGCAAACCATCAACATAAGCCGAAGGATTGTCACAATATGCCTCATCAATGATGGTGCTTACACCTATATTACTACTCTGGCCGAGGATGTCCTCAACCTTGAGCACACCATAACCACCTCTGTTCCAGTTGTGGTCCTTCATCTTGCGACCATGCATATTGACGATGCCTGGAGCACAATCTACGGTCTCGTTCAACGTTATCTTTCCGTCTTCGAGGGCAACCATGATGCTCGCTGTCTTGAACGTTGAACCTGGTTCCCAAAGGTCGCTCACAGCATTGTTCTTCATCTCGTAGTACTCGCCGTCCTCGCCTCTAGTCAGGTTCACGATGGCTTTCACATCGCCAGTCTTGACTTCCATCACAACGGCAACACCCACTTCGCCATTCACCAATTCCTCCTTCAACTTGCTGCGAAGCGTTCTGTCGGCAAAGTCCTGAATGTTGATATCAATTGTAGTGAGCAGATCATGCCCGTTCTCTGCTTGAGTATCGATGATGGGAACCTGACGATTACGAACCACTATGAAGTGCTTTGAACCGGGTTTGCCGCGAAGAATACTGTCGAAACTCAGCTCCAAACCACATTTCGGCTGACTGCTTGTATCGTTATAAAGCTCACCAATAGTTCTGCTTGCCAATCCGCCATAAGGTTTCAGGCGAAGCAACATCTCGTCAGCATGGAAACCGCTGCGGTACATGCTTTCCTTCAAGAAAGGCAACTCCTTGCAAGCACGGTACTGAACATAGCTTGCAAGCTTCGGATAGATGCGCCATGAGTACTTGCCGCGAGCCTTGCCTTTAAGCAAACGTTGGCGGAACCAGTCTGCATCGCGATCTGGGAAGATGCGAGCCAAACCCTCAACTATGCTGTCAAGCTTCTGAACGAACGTTGTGTCGCGATACTCACGCGTCTTCCTTTCTATCGACGAATCAGGGTCATGCACAGCGAAGTCCATGTAAAGTGCGTACTTTGGGACAGTGCCTGAAAGGACTTGACGGTCGCAAGAAAGGATATTGCCGCGATTGGCAGGAATCTTGGCGGTCTTGCTGTTGCGTCCCACTTCCTTCCAATAATCACTTTCTGGCGGCAACATCGTATAGAGAGCCTTTGCCAAAATATACATTCCGGCCAGGCACATCAACACGAAGATGAAGATGTAACGTCTTGGAGCTTTATCTTTGCCTTTTTGCATAATCTTTTATCCCTATTCCTTCACGTTGATAATGAATGGCGCAACCTTGCTTGGCGTGAGTGTGCTGTCGCCCTGCTCGCGAAGCTTTTGCTCGAGTTGGCTCTGCCGACAGAGTTGTGTGAGTTCGCTTACTCTGGTAATGCTTCTGTAACGCCAGTCCTTAAGTTCCGCCTCGAGTTCGTTTTCCTTCATCATCTCGACTTGAGCCTGATAGCCATTCGTGATGTAAAGGAATATTCCAGCCAAGACAAGGAGCAACATCTTCCATTGACTGAGGAACCATCTAGGAGCGGCATCCAGCATCTGACGGATGTTGGCAGCAGTCAACTCGTCCACTTCATCGTCGTCGCTAACCAACGAACGCATCAGCTTTTCCTTGTTGCTGACTTGCTCTTGAGCCACTTCCGCTTCTTGAACTTCCTGTTCCTGAGCCTCTTCAACCTCTTGGGTCTCCTGCTCTTGTACCTCTTGCTCTTGGGTCTCTTGAACTTCTTCCTGGAGTTCGTCGAAGTTATCTATTTCTATCTCTGCCATAGGTTACTAATCTCTTTTTCTTGCTACCCGAAGCTTTGCCGAACGGCTTCGGGGATTGCTTTCCTGCTCTTCAATGCTTGGAGTGATGACACTCCTGTTGACCGCTTCGAGCGGAGCGTCGCTGCGACCGAAGACGTCAGTCTCTAACTTTCCTTCTGCATTGCCTGCTCTGATGATGTTCTTCACCATACGGTCTTCGAGAGAATGATAGGTGAGAACACTCAATCTGCCACCCGGCTTGAGAATTTCTGTGGCAGCGCTAAGCATTTGCCTCAAGGCGACCATCTCTCCGTTCACCTCTATGCGAAGTGCCTGAAAGACGCGTGCCAAGTCCTTCTTCTCGCGGTCGTATCCCATCAAAGGCTTCAGCACCTCCACCAGTTCTGTCGTCGTAGTGATGGGCTTTTGCTGACGAACCTTGACGATGGCGGCAGCAATGCGACGGCTGTTCTTCAACTCTCCGTAGAGGTAGAAGATGTCGGCCAACTGTTCTTCGCTATACTCTGCCACGATGCGTCCAGCATTGAGACTGGCCTTACGGTTCATTCGCATATCGAGCGGAGCATCGAAGCGGAAACTGAAGCCCCGTTCTTCCTCGTCGAGATGATGACTGCTCACGCCCAAGTCGGCAAGAATGCCATCCACCTGCTCATGCCCATAGTAGAGCATCCAGTTCTTCAGGAAACGGAAATTACTGCGAACGAAAGTGAAGTTCCCTTCGCTTTCCAGCTCACTTGCATTCTTCATCGCATCCTCGTCTTGGTCGAAACTGTAGAGGTGTCCCGTGCCATTCAGGCGCCGCAGAATCTCCCTGCTATGGCCACCTCCGCCGAATGTGAGGTCCGCATATATGCCTCCGGACTTGACATCGAGTCCGTCAACTGTCTCTTGCAAGAGAACCGGCACATGATATTCCTCACATTTCACGCTCATTACATATGTAATTATGTGTCGTCCTTCATCATCTCTTCCAGGATGTTCGCCACTTCCTCAGGATTGCTGAGCAGTCCTTCTGCAGCCTGACGACTCCAGATTTCGATAGTGTCGTCAACTCCTATGAATCGCACATCACTCTTTATGCCGGCATGTTCCATGTATCGGCGAGGGATGAGCATACGTCCGCCACTGTCGAGGGTGATGTTTTCAGCATCGGCAGTGAAGAGACGCAAGCCTTGCCGCTGATGGCGGTCGAAAGGATTGGTGCGGGCTCTGACGGAGTTGACCTGAGCATCCCACACACTTTTCGGATAGAGCACAAGACAGTTCTCGAAGATGTCGCGACGCAGCACCAGTCCTTCCTCCTCTTCTTTCTGAAGGATTTTGCGGAAGACGCTGGGCACGAAGACACGTCCCTTCTCGTCTGTTTTGGCATCTATGCTTCCTGTAAATCTCATCGATTTGGGGCTTTCATTGCATTTTCTGCTGCAAAGATATAAAATTCCCCACAATTCCCCACAAATTATTTAAACTTTTTTTTCTTAGCAAGTTAGCCTATATTGTTGATAACTTGCCGATGTGCTTGCCTTCCACCTTCGCGAAAGCCCATAAGCAAAGGGGTTTCAGCACATTACGCTGCCCAACGAAATGCTGTTGAAAACTTTTTTCATGACATTACAAAATGGTGGGGGAAAAACGAGGAAAGTTGACGAATTAGCAGAAAAAGGCCGATGTTTTGGCAAAAGAGTGTTGCTGTTTTTGGGAAAAAGAGCCGCCTCGCCCTTATGGACGAAGCGGCTTTTGCTTGTATCAGTTTCCCTTGCCTTTGGAAAAGGCTGGGGAGTGCGTCTGTTACTGACCTGCCATGATGTTCAGGACTGCTACGAAGTCGGCAATAGAAACTTCCTTATCACCGTTCACATCAGGATTGCCGGCAACTTCCTGACCTGCCATTGCGTTCAGGACTGCCACAGCATCCGCGATGGTTACGGTACCGTCGACGTTCACGTCGCCCTTTTGGCTGATAACTGCGTGACCATTGTACAGGCTGCCGTTAACGACGATTCCCTTCTGGCTGGAATCGAACGTACCGCCCTGAGGTTTTGCAATAATCATGCCCGAGCCAAGAGTCAGGTTTTGAACATTGAGAATTCTGGCTGAACCCGAGTTGGGATTGAAGACCAGACAACCCTTTTCGATAATTAAATTATCATTATTACTATCGCCAACTCCTCTTTGACCTGTGAACTCGAACTTCGGGCCGTTGAGGTTGCAAATGACACCTTCAGCATTCAAATAGATGCCATAACCAGTGCTTGACGTCAGTTCGCCCTTGACAGAACCATTGCCGCTGAAAGTAGTGGATTTTTTAAGACGGAAGATGTCTTCGTTGACATTGATCTGGTTCTCGCCCTCGATGGCAATATTCAGTCCTTCGATACCCTTATTCCAAATACCCTCTTCAACGCTGGTATCGTCTACATTGGCATTAGTAATGGTCAGACGCTTCATGTTCGGGTCGTACTTGAACGCACCACCGTCGCGGAGAATGTCGTCCTTGTTGTAGCTGTTGACATCCACATCGCAGACAGCCAGGTCGTACTTCTCAACCTTCTGGATGACTACGTTCTGAGCAACTGCGCCGTTTACCTCAACACGTTTATTCGATGAGTTGAAAGCAGCCTTGAAAGGTTCTACGATAGTCTGACCATCTTCGAGAGTAAGAGTAGCAACATTAGTAATCTTGTTGGCCTTAACTTGAGCATTGCCAGAGATAATGAATGTTCCTGCGTAGTCGCTGAGAATACTTCCGAGACCGCCGCAGTCGCCCGTCGCATCTATCTTCACATTATCTGTGATAGTAACTATGCTCTCGTGTGCATGTATACCACAATTCTTGTCACTTGTTGCATTGAGTGAACCATCACCAGTAATGGTAATGTTGACTTTATTGGCGCAGATGGCACTATACTTAGAATTAGTGGTAGTTTTGGCAGATAAACTGTTTGTTCCCACAAGTTTGATATTTCCTTCCAATTTCATCTCAATACCATGACTTCCCACACTCTCTATCGTAGCACCGTTGAGCGTCAGGGTCTTGGTTGAGGGATTGTATGTGATTGTTCCGCCCTTGACATACTTGTTCCAGAAGCCGAAGCTGTTGCCGAAATTATCAGAGCTATAAAGTTGTGTACCTGCTATATAGATGGGATAGGTCGTCCATTCGACATCGCTGCGAATCCAAGTGCCGCCGCCTTCAGAAGCCTTTGCCATAGCGTCCTTTCTATAAACTTTCTGTTCATCGGCATTAAACCAACGGTACAAAGTCCAGAAATTCACGCCAGAGCCTAAAGTGAGGGTCGGGATGTCGACAATGTCACCCTCATCGCCTATAAACTTGTAGTTGGCACCGGAACCTTCTTTGTTGATGGTCAAAGCGGCATTGGGCGTTCCGTTAAAGCCATTTTTCTTAGCCTTCATGGTCATCTCGCCGCCGGAGCGTGCCAGAGTAAGATTGGTCTTATTCCATACGTTGATTGCATTATAACCTGTAGAAGTGATGTTCAGTGTGCCTGAGCCCTTTATGGTGTAGGTACCACCACCACCGAGATTCACACAAGTATGTCCGGTCGTCCAGTTGTTGGTGCCGGTGGTGTTAATGGTAAGATCACTGACTGTACTATAGATAGCGCTGTTGGCTGTTGTTGCTTCGCTGGGTTGGCCTGAGATTGTTGCTCCATCCAGTGTCAGCGTCTTCGTACTGTTGTCATACTTCACAGTACCTGCAGTCAAATATGGGCTGCCGAGGCCGCGAGCGTTAATATTGTTGAGCTTCTTGCCGGCAACGTAAAGGTCATACTCTTCAACAAAGCGATAGATGTTGACAGTTGTGTTCTTGAGAACTTCGCCACCTGTCTTTTTCACTACTCGCGAACTCTCATCGTAATAGCACCCTACGGTATAGAAGTCCATGCCCTCCATTGTCAGGTGTCTAAAGCCATCGATGGGCTCCTGATCCTCACCGCCAGTGAAGAAGTAATCGGAAGCATTACCGGCTTTCTGCAAGATTAGGTCAACATTAGATGTACTGGCATATATACCAGCTGTTTTGCCAATGAAATACGCTGCTGCATTCATATTGACAGTTACAGAAGCATACGCAGCGGTTCCCGTGGCTCCTTGACCATTGACGGTAAGTTTCTTGTCGCCAACAAATGTAGTGGGAGCATACAAATAGATACCATTCCAGCCAGTCGATGTAATGGTATTTTCACTGATAGAGGATTTAATGGTCAAACCCGAGATATGGGATATAATGGCCATACCTGAATACGTCAACGTAGCACCTTGGAGTTCCAGGGTCTTGTCACTATAGGTATATGAAAGGGTTCCGGCTTTCAGACCCATTGCAGAACCTATGGTTGATGAAGAAGCATAACTCCAATCAGAACCCGGATTGAGGGGAACTCCGCCGATTACTAATGAAGGTTCAACTTTTGCACTGCTCACAAGATTGCCACTGGAATCAGTGATGCCCTTCTTGCTTGAGCTATACGAATAGCTACTCGGGGAGAATGCAACGGAGGAAATGCCATTATAATAAACAGCCCAACCTGTGAATCCAGTGCAAGCAGCCTTGCCGGAAGGAGCAGTCAAAGTCATCCAAGTATTAGCTGGACCTAAGATATTATTACTGCCATACCCGTACAGACAATCCGCACTCGCAGACTTTGCCGTGAAGTGTGTCCTGGCAACATCAACACGCCAATTGGATTCCACACGCATGGCATTACCTGCACCCGTATTTTCAATGGTCAGAGAAGATCTACCATCATTAGTTTGGGGATAAATAGAGAGATTACTCCGAACATAGATGGGAGCACACGAAGTGGACGTAGAACTCGTCGTAATCTTGTTTGTACCAATCAAAGAAATGTAAACGTAATTATCGCCGAAGTCCGACATATAAATACCATCGCCAGTTGCCGTAATGGTAGCGTTGTTCAATGTCAGCATCCTGCTCGACGGATTGTACGTGACTGTACCAGAGATGCCAGAGCCCGTAATGGTCTGCACAGATGTGGCAGAAGTGTTCACTCTTACACCAGCTACCGAAAGCGACTGTGCCCAAGCTTGTGTGCTGGAGAGCAGCGCTGCAAGCATTAACAATGGAGTAAATAATTTTTTCATAATCATATAATTTTAAGGGTTAAACATTATTATACATTATATATAATTAAACTTCGCTCCGTAAAATTACACATTCTTTCACAAAATGAGTCGCTTTTCTTGTTAAATTATGTTAACAAGGATGAAAAAGGGTATAAAAGTACAAAAAGGGAAAGGCTCAGACGTATTCGAGTGTCAGAAACTTGTCGGGAGAGAAGACAAATTGTGCCGTCTGGAGCAGATTTTCCGGCGTTATGGCATCGAGGCGCTCGAAGAGCTGTTCTTTGGAGAGCGTTTTGCCATAATGGAGGTAACGTTTCGCCATACCGATGGCTACGTTTTCGAAGTTGTCGTAGGAGATGCCTATCTGCCCTTTGAACTGCCGACGGGCAGCCTCGAGGGCGTGGCTGGAGAGGGGATGTTGTGTCAACTTGTCCAGTTCGTGAAGGACAAGTCGGCGGCAACGGTTGCGGTCTTTTGCATCGCAACCGTAATAGATGGCCCAAATGCCTGTGTCGGTATAGGCCACGCAATTGCTTTCGACGGTATAGACAAGACCGTTCCGCTCGCGAAGGGCAAGGTTCAAACGGCTGCTCATGGCAGGTCCGCCCAGCAGGTTGCTGAGGAAATAGAGATGAAGTTGGCGGGGGTCTGTCGCGGCGAAGGCTTGGGCTCCAATCACTA
>Ga0310697_10006473_pt1 | contig 11139 bp, 8 predicted proteins | sample 172DNAGHGlowgp2_FD_203883 | JGI IMG/M metagenome (GOLD analysis project Ga0310697, IMG submission 203883) | Sheep rumen microbial communities from Palmerston North, Manawatu-Wanganui, New Zealand - 1728 DNA GHGlow gp2 (v2) (version 2) | ecosystem: Host-associated > Mammals > Digestive system >... | reverse complement strand
CATCGTGCAGGGGAGTGCAGCCGCCGGGACGGTAGTCCTTGGTGGTGAAATCCTTCACGGATTCGATGGGAACGCGGTCACGACGCATCTTGATGCCTTCGATGCCCTGGCCCTCGAAGGTGACAATGGTCACGTAGTGGTGCTGGTCCGGGTGCTCTTCCTGGTCCTTGCGGATGCCGTTAAGCACCTCGTTCATGCTCTGGATGGTCTCTTTGTAGATGGACGACATGCTCCCGCTCTCGTCCAGGATGATAACGTTGTAGATGTTCATGGTGCAGTGTGTTTTGGTTTGCTGATGCAAATATATATCGTGTTTTCACGGTCATTGCAACGGCTGCAAGGCTTGCAGATTTTTGGATTTTAGGGTTCTTCGGCAGACCTTTGCAGAAGAAAAAAACATAGGGGAGAAAAAGATTTTCACGATTGACAGAAGTTGTCACTCTTTATTCTTATCTTTGTGCAAGAAACTAATAATAACGCTATTATATGACCATTCATTTTAACCAGTACTTTGACGAAGGGGCATACGTGGACTTGGTTTCACGCGGCGGTGTTCTCTTCGGTGCCAAAGTGGCCGGTCCTATGGGCCTTCTCTCCGAACTGGAAGAGCGCCTGGGACTTGCAGGAGTGTATCCCGGAGAGGTGGAGCGTACCGTATTATACGTACGCGCAATGCGCGAAGCCCAGAAGCAGGCGCCCTCTTTCCTTTTCAGGGAATCCTTTGCCAATGATGAAATCGGCACGGCCCGGACGCTGCTCTGCTGGCGCGATACCGCCATCCTGGCCGGATGGAATCCTGCCGGAGCACAGCCTTCTCCCAAGTTTGAAGGCCTGGCGGCCATTGAAAAGCATTTCTCGGCTGCCGGTACGTCGGACAGGTGGAAAGCGCTGACGGATTACCTTTCCGGGCTTTCAAGTCTTTCGCTGGATTGCGACATTGCCGTTCATTGTGATGCCGCGGCTGTGGAACCTTACGTTCGGCGGGTACTTGACTTGCTGGCATCCCTGGGAGTTAATATTAAGTATACGCCTGTTTCTTCTGCATCCGGCGCAGAAGGGACGGCGCTCCGGAAGGTTCAGGATGAGCTCCTGAACCCTTCTTCGGGTGAAAAAGAAAAGCTCTCCCTGCCTAATGACGGCAGCATAGAAATCGTTCATTTTACGGATGTCTCCGATGCGCAGCAGTGGGCGGCTACCGTACTGCCAGACGAAGAAGAACCATTACTAGTTAATGCTTCCAATAATGCCGTAGCTGATATCATGTACGCTTCGGGATTCCCCACGGTATCGGCTTCCGTTTCCATTGATTCAACAGCGGCTTCCTTGGTTCGGATGGGGCTGTCTCTGTTCCGCTCGCCAGTGGATGTGAACAACCTGCTGGCCTATCTAAGGCTTCCGGTGAACCCTGTCGGCTCTGTCTGTGTAGAAAAGAAAAACAAAGCAGGGGAGTCATACTACGTTGCTTTGAACAAGGTGCTAGCAGACAGTCTACTTTCTACCGGCGGCCTTTCCGAATGGAAGTATATTATTGATTCAGCGGCATTTGACCATGAGGGAAACCCCGTTAAACCCGGCATGAAAGAAGCACTTCTGGGTCGCTTGTATATGTGGGAGAAGTCTTCCGGAGATAAGGTACGCAAAGGCGACGTTCTGGCCTATCTTTCCAACCTTGGCGCTTGGAGCGCACCGCTTGCTCATCTTCTGGACGACCCCAGCTGGTCCCTGATAAGGGAGTTCAACAATGCCTTTGAAATGCTGATGGAAAATGAGTCCGAGTGGATTCCGCTGAACAAGCTCCTGAACTGGTCCGACGGACTGACCTTCGAGAGCGGTCTTTGCGTCCACAGCGCAGAAGTTGGTTCCATCCCGGTCATTGGCAACATACGCAGCTTATTCGATTCGCCCAAGGATGTTGTCTGGCTGGACTGCGTGGGCATTGACTCTGTCCCTTATGCCTACGACTTCTTGTCTCCTTCGGAACGAAGGTTCTTTGCCGGTGGCTATCTTACAAAGGAAGAGGCCTCGCAAATCGCACATAAGGCCATCATAGACGCCGTTGCACGTATTTCCGGCACGCTGGCACTTGTCACTTATGACACTGATCACGGAGCCCTGTGCGCGGAGAATCCCTTCATTACCGAGCTGCGCACCCGCTTTGATATTCCGGTTTCAGAAGGCCATATTCCGGACGAGCTTTTGGGAAAGGGCGAATTGGGCGGATACTTCAGCCGTGGTACTGAATTCCATATTACTCCGGAACTGCTGGAAGGCCGCAAGCGTGAGTGCGAGAGCTACAGCTCCCTGAGCGAACTTTTCCAGAGTCCCTTTGACTATGTGCTGGATTACCTGCTGAAATACGGAACTTATGGTGAAACCACCATTATCAACGTTGACGCCGTAAAGGGTACCGTCGCGCACAAGTACATAGAGGATTTAATCAATGACTGCAGCAAGGACATTGCAGCCATGCGCGCAATACATGACATGCAGTTTGAAAGCCGTATCATGGCCACTACAAGTGACGTGGGCGTAGTCATGCTTTCCAATGAGAACCGGCTTGAGTATGCCAAATTCAAGTCTGTGCTGCGTAAGAGCGTGGTATGCCTGCTGGAGTTCCTGGAAGGGAACGGTTTCTCTATTGTTGGGACGGAGTATGAGGTAACCACAGAGCTCCCTGTCATCGGCAAGTTCTTCGCAAAGATTGACCTTCTTCTTAAGAATGCAGGAGGGGAGTACGCCATCGTGGATTTCAAGTGGAGCTCCAGTTCCTATTACGTACGTGCGCTCGAGAATCAGCGGCATCTGCAGTTGGCACTGTACAAAGCTGCAGTGGAGGCGAAGCTAGGTGCGCCGGTTATTACCACGGGTTATTTCATTTTGCCTAAATACCACTTCTACACCGTTCAAGACAGCGGACTGTCAATCTATTCACACATCAAGGTGATTGAGCTGGAGGAACCGCACGACTTATATGAACAGGCCCGCAACTCATATGCATATCGTATGAAGCAGTTGAAAGCCGGCATCATAGAAGAGGGAGAAAGCTTTGTCCTTGACGACATTCAGTATGCCAGGGATACGGAGAGTCTTAATCTCTATCCTCTTGAAGAAGAATATGGTAACGAAGGCGTTAAAGCCATAAACAATTGGAACAAAAACATCATCTTGAAAGGAGGTCTGGAAGATGAAGAACGTTAATTACATCAATGCCGGCGCAGGTTCCGGTAAGACTTATACCCTGACCGACACCATGGCCAAGCTCTTCATGGAAGGGAAAACAGCTCCAGCCCGTGTGATCCTGACCACTTTCACAGAACTGGCTGCGTCGGAATTCAAGGAGAAATCCCGCGCGATGCTTATCTCAAAAGGCCTGTATGATCAAGCCTCGCAGATGGAATCCGCCGCCATCGGCACAGTTCACTCCCTTGCCTTCCGTTATATCCAGAAATACTGGTATCTGCTGGGCCTGGGCGCCAATGTCCAGGCTATGCCGGAGGAGCAGGAGCAGCTTTTTATCGAGGAGTCGCTCTCATCGGCGGCAAGCGATGAGGATGTGGAGTTTTTCAACGATTACGTAGAAAAGCTCAGCATTCAGGAGATGAACTCCACCAAGCTGTCCTATGATATGTGGAAAAATGACCTGAAGGCCATGGTGGAGAAGAGCGAATCTTTCGGCATAGGAAAACTGGAGGAAAGCGCCAAGTATTCTGCTTCTCAGCTTCACTCTTTCTTGAAAGATCCGGACTTCTTTGCCGGTATCAAGGCAAAATTGGAGGAGAAAGGTATTCAGATCGAGTCAGATGACACCTATCGTGAAATGGTTCTCGGGTATCAGGAACGCATTTTCCGCATTGCGACGGAATGGAAACAGTCGTTCAATGAGTACAAGAGACTGCGGAATCTCGTAAGCTTCAATGACATGGAGCGCCTGTTCATTGACCTTCTGTCAAAACCCGAGGTTCGGGAGGATATCCACGAATCCATCGACTACATCTTTGTGGACGAGTTCCAGGACTCCAATCCTACGCAGATCAAAATCTTCGACATTTTGTCGGAGCTGGTTGGAAAGGGCAGTTACTGGGTGGGTGACCCTAAGCAGGCTATCTACGACTTCCGCGGCTGTGACACCGAGTTGGTGACGGCCATCACCGACCACATTGAAGAAAAGAGTAAGGATCTGTCTTCTGGTTTTACCTACAACTCTCTGGAGTGGTCCTGGCGCTCTGATACCAACCTGGTCGAGCTTGCAAACAAGACCTTTGTTCCGGTGTTCAACAATCTGGCTCCCGAGAAAGTAAAATTGAAGGCTAAGCGTTCCGGTGATCTTCCTTCCGATGTTCCAAATATCATTCACTGGAATATGAATGCCGTCAATCCTGACACGGGAAGGCGCCTGACATCGGCAAAGCTCCTGGCGCAGTATGTGGCCTGCCGCGTGGTGGATATCCTGAACGGCAATCATCGCATTAATCTGGTGAAAGATAAAAACACAGGAGAACTGAGGCCTGTCCGTCCCAGTGACATTGCCATTCTATGTCGCGTCAACGAGGAATGTGATGAGCTTGCAGGATGGCTTCGAGAATGGAACGTTCCCGTTACCAGGGACCTGACCGTAGACATCAACAACCTGCAGTCCATGCTGGTAATGACCGTCCTGAACTACTTCGCAGAGAACAAGGCTCCGGATATTCTTAAGGCGGAAATATCTGTTCTGCTCAGGCAGTATTCTAACATAGATGTCCTTGAAGATAAGGAAACGGTTTTTGCAGATAATATTTTCCCTGTTCTTGACCAGTTGAAGGAAAAGATGGAAGGAATGCCAATAAGCAGCATGGTTGAAAGCGTTATCCATGCGCTTGACCTATACCATGAGGTGGAAAAGTGGGGGGATGGAGAGAACCGCAAGCACTATCTGTCGGCACTTATTGCCGCCGCTGCGGAGTACGAACAACAGTGCAAGTTGGGAGGAAGGATTTCCACGCTAAGCGGTTTTATCAACTTCATCTCTGCAGGAACATATACCGTTGGGCGGGATGTGCAGCGTGATGGAGTCAACATTCTCACATATCACGCATCCAAGGGCCTGGAATGGAATATTGTCATTCTATACTCACTTGGAGCTGACATCCTTAAGGATACGAGTCTGCAGAGGCGCACCTATGTGGGTGTGAATACAATGAGAAAGGGCCGCCCGGACAAGAACAACTTCTATTCTGATTTTGTAATCCGGTACATCCCCCGTTTCCTCTCATCCAGGCAGAGCAATCTGCCCGGCATGATGGCAGACCAGATCAATGCCATGCCGGAGTATCAGGATGTCCGCAGTCACGCTTATTATCAGGGCGCAAGGCTCCTGTATGTGGGCCTTACCAGAGCGCGTGATTATCTCATCTCGGTATCGGCTGCAGAGAATAAGCTGGCCTGGCTGGACTGTCTGGGAATACAGAGCAAGTTCAAGAAGAATACGCCCGACTGGACAGAGGTGCAGGTTTGGGGGCCTGCCAGTCCGGAAGCCAGTTATGAAGAGCTGACAGTGGGAGATTCCATCGGCTATCAAAGAGGGGAGGATGAGTTCAAGTACCTCCCTCTGGCAGAAGAGCACCCTGAGTACAAACCTCTCTTCCTGACCCCCAGCTCGGCGGAGATGGACCTCACGGGCGTTACGGCAGAAGTTGTGGACAATCTTACGGGCAACGTGCGGATGAAGCTGGGAGACTTCGGTGACAAGGCAGCGGAAATGGGCTCCTGCATCCACAATGTCTTTGAGGTTTACCGCAAAGGAGAGGACAACGTGAGATCCGCAAAGTATCTTATCGGCCAGTATGGCTTCGAAGAAGTCATCGCACCGCAGGAGGTCATTGCCAGCGCAGATGCCCTGTTTGCCTTCCTGGAGGATAAGTACGGCCCGGCCGTGGAGATTCTACGCGAGCTGCCGTTCATGATGAACCTGGACGGCCAGATCGTGCGCGGCGAAATTGACCTTGTCTGGAAAACGGCCAAGGGCTGCGTGCTTTTGGACTATAAGAACTATCCTGGTTCCGTGGACTACTGCAACCCGGATTCCGAGGACTTCACCGGTCACTTCGCACCGCAGCTGTCCATCTACCGCAAGGCGCTGGAGGCAACAGGGGAAAAGGTGCTGGATTCCCTGATTTACTATCCCATCCAGGGAGACTTGGTGAAATTAAACTACTAACACACACTGCTATGACACTGGAAGAATATAAGGTCGTAAGAGAACAGTTCCGCGACAACGAGATTTATGAAAGGGAACGTGCGCGCTTCTTTGCAGAGAACCCGGACATTCCTGAGCTCAAGCCCATTGAGCGGCTGTCCCTGGTAATGAAAAGGGAGTTCGCAGAGGCCATCGTGGCCGGAACCAAGACGGTCGAAATCCGTGATGCTGATTCGGTCAAGTACCAGAACATGCTCTACAGCAAGGAAATGCTGGCCTGGCAGGATGCGCATTGGGATGAGGGTGAGCTCATGCAGCTGCAGATTATGGATTTCACCTCCATTGTGCGGCCGGTCTATTCCATCCACTTCTACAACTATAACAACTCCTGGAACCTGGATGTGGAGTGCATTGACAATAACCTCATGCTTGTGAATGATGAAAGCGTCAAGGCTCTCCATGACATGTATAATTCTGATGAATTTGACGAGCTCCTGGGCTACCTGAACGCAGAGAATATCCCGGACGACCAGCGTCCCTGCTACTTCTACTTTGCCGTAGGCAAGATCCTTGACCGCAGAAACATTTAACCATGGACCAGCCTAAAATCTACCGCATGCTGCGCTGTATTGCCCTGCTGTCCAACAACAGGGTGCTTACAGTGGATGAGATAGCAGAGAAGCTGGAGGTTTCCCAGCGTACGGTGTACCGTTACATCGACACGTTCATCATGGCGGGCTTCTCCGTGGTGAAGGTGGATGATTACAAGTACCGGATGGTCTCCATCGGCAACAGCCTGGATGACCTGTCCAACATTGTCTGCTTCTCGGATGAAGAGGCGTTCATTGTGAACCGGCTGATTGATTCCCTGTCCCCGGACAATGCACTGAAGGCGGGGCTCCGCAAGAAGCTGGCGGCGGTCTATGACAGTACCGGCATCTCTCAGTTCGTTGACAATAAATGCACGGTTAAGATTGTGGAAGTCCTGGTGAATGCCATCAAGGAAAAGAAGGTGGTGGAGATTAAAGATTACGTATCCTCCTATGCTGGCCAGACCCTTGATTACAGGGTGGAACCGTTTGAGTTCACCAGCAATTTCTCCGACCTCTGGGCCTTTGACTGCAAGTCCGGCAAGAACAAGCGTTTCAAAGTGCTGCGCATCGGTGAGGTAGTGAAGACGGATGAGCCCTGGAACAAGGAATATGCCCACCACAGTGACCCCATTGATGCTTTCCACTGCCACGGGCCGGAGAATTACCATGTGGTGCTGATGATGAACAACGCGGCCAAGAACATCATGGTGGAAGAGTTCCCCATGACGGAGCCGCATATCCGTCAGGTAGAAGACAAGATCATCGGCGGGGAACTGGACCAGACCTGGGTGTATGATGACATCTGTCACAACCTATGGGGAATCGGCCGCTTTGTCCTGGGACAGCCGCTGAACTGTGTGATACTGGAATGCGACGAGTTGAAGGAATTCGTGAAGGGGAGGGCTGAGTACATTCTTGAAACTTACGGTGCGGATTGATTTCGCACCTTTTTTTACTTTTTTCCGCGGCCTTTTCTGATTGTCACAAATTGACAATGAAACAAGTATCTTTGCGGTGAATTAACTTGATAAGACTATGGCAACGAAGGACAAAAACCCTCGGAATCAATGCATCAAAGCTGCATTCTATGCGCTTCCTGGCCGTTTGCAGGAGCTGATAGATTCGGGCAATTTCGACAAGGAATTGCTCCAGGACATCCATCTGGGTACGGATATCCCCGCTTTCCCCGTTTGGCGTATTTCCCAGTGCTGGAAGATTGCGATTGGTGAGGATCTGAATGCCTTCAGTGATAGCGTGAAAGAGGAGCTTCGGGATTTTGTTGTCCGGAATGACAAGGTCATGGACATCTTCGCCAAAGAATTTGGCGTGGAGTATGACCTTATTGATTTCCAGCAGTATCACGAGTGCTTCTTCTCGGAGGATCCGGACTGGACGGACGCTGAGATTCTGGACGGGGAGGACCCTAAAGTGCTGTTTGAGAAGTTTGGAACCCGCCCTATTGATATCCAGCTGTACTGCGCTGTGGAGCGCTTTGACTTTCCCCGCGTGAAGGAATTGCTGGAGCAGGGGGCAAATCCTTACAAGGAAGCGTATGAGGACGGCTCTGCAGATTCCTTCAGTCGGATAGGGGATGAGTGCTCCTACCTGTGTACCTGCTGTCTCAGCTGGGCCTGGCATCCCAAGCGCTACGATCCGCTGGAACATCACGAACTGGAGGATCTGATCGGCTGGGCCGCCCACGAGACCATGTACCGGTGGATTGAACAGTACAATACTGTACCCGAGCCGGTTTCTCCTGTAACGGATGAAATCCCTACAACCGTCCGGCAGGCGTTCAAGATTCTGGACAGTATGGTCAGCCCGGAAGAGCTAAAGGAATATCTGGCGCAGTCCAAGTCTGACTTTGTGGCTGAGCAGCATTTCGGCTTGGGCCTCTGGATCCGCAACAACTGGATGTATGGAGATGATGAAGAAGAAACTCCCGAAGAGAAAGAACACCGTGACCGCTGCTACCGGATGCTTTCCGGAATGAAAGAAGGGGAGATGCTCTTTGAACACCCGGACGTGGTTTCGGGTAAGTTTTTAGAGAAATATTATGGGCATTTGAAACGTACCGCCAAAAGTTGACGGACTCGTACCGTCAAAGGGCGCACGGCGAGGTTGGAACAGCAACGGCTTTACGTGATGAGGGGGTTCGAATCCCCCCGGCGCTCCCCGGGATAAAAGGTCCGGAGCCCAGAGTGGTGGCAGGTGCCCTGTGGGGTTGGAGCGAAAGCTCCTCCCCACTTTTTGAAACTAATAATAACTATTGATATGCCAATGGAAGGTGAACAGGTAACAGAGCAGGAATGGTGCTGGGCTTTAGTTGCCAACGTCATAAAGACTCCTCATCCTTACGGACCGGATCATGAGATGCGATACGGTACAAAGAACTTTCTGCCTGGCGCAAAAGTATACTGCGGTTGCAGTATGTGGGGTGACGGGTATGAAAGGATTGCCGTCATTGGTGCCCAGCGCCAGAGCCACGGCAGGAAATACCGGTCCGTCATCATGAAACGCTGTATGCTGGAAAACTTCCGCATTCAGAAAGTATACAAAAAAAGTGTAGTAACCGCCATGAAAGACAGCTACTACAGTTGGTGGGGAAAATCGGATAAAGACAGAGAAGAGATTCTTTCCTACCTGGGCTGGCTAAACAATGATGAAGAATGATACTTTTGGTATTGGAGCCTTCGTGACATCTGAACCACCCTCACCCTCGCTGTCTCCAGCGAGGGTGTTTATTTTTCAAGCGACACATCGCAAAATAGTAACGCCTGCCACACTTTGGCAGTATGGGTTCATATCTTTGTCTCTGAGAAAGAAAAAAGATATGAATTACTCATTCGTTGAAGAGCCTTTCCTTTTGGCTACCCGGACATATTGGGATGTGTACGGAGCAGAGGCGGAATCAAAAACCCTTGAAGAAAAGCTTAGGGCCCTTGGCCGCTTTGTCCAGGAAGGCGGTGACATTGCAAATGTTGTGGAACTGTATGTAGACGGCAGGGAAGACCAGTCCCAGCTGGAAGCTGTTCAGTGGGCCATTTTCTACTATCTGGAGTATATGATTAATGCCAAAGAATCATTGCAGCCCTATGAGTATACTCCCACCGCATTGCGCATTATGCGCCTAGAGAAAGAGGAACTTCTGGAACTGCTGGAGAAGGAGCTCAAACGCTGTGTGACTGTTGGCTACAAAGGTACGGTTAGCATTACAGGCGTTGACAGTCCCAATGACAAGAATTTGGATTTCATTGAGCGCCGTCACTGGCGTACACATCCCGAGGAGTCTATCTACACCTATGACGGCAAAACCCGCCGCTGGGACCGCCGGCTGCCGGGGTTGTGGTGCACGGCTGAAAAAAGATAACGTATGTCAAAACTTGTCACTTTTTTGTGGTAAATTTGCATCTGAACAAAGTGATTGACAAATGATTCAGTATAAACCTATATGTCGTGCAGAGGACAATCATCGTTTCGCCCTGGAACAGGAAGGGGAGAATGTCCTCATTGTAATAGGACTGAACCCCAGCACGGCTGATGCAAACAAACCGGACCCCACGATGCGCAAGGTCCTTAGTTTTGTGAACGAATGGGGGTATGACGGATTTGTCATGCTGAATCTGTCTTCTGAACGATGCACAGAACCAAAGAATATGGCTCGTACTCTAGATGAAAAGATGCATAAAAAGAACCTGCGGATAGTCTCGGAGTATGAAATGAAGTATCCGGATGCAGATGTTCTGGTGGCCTTCGGCAATAACATTGAATTACGGGATTACCTCCGGATCTGTTTCAATGATATCTGGGAGACCCTCGGAGAGGATACTCGATGGCTCCGCATCGGTGGCCCAAAGGGCATAACCTCAAAGGGACACCCAAGGCACCCTCTATATGCCAAAGTCTCTGACGGCCTAGTATATTTTGATGCAGACGCTTATGCAGAGAAACTAATGAACTCACATAAGCGGTTCAAAAGGAAGTCAGTTGATTTCAAAGCAATAGCGGCGGGTATTTATGCTGCATTAGCCGACAAGGTTGGCAGACAGGAAGTATCTGTGTCAGAGCTTGTTCATGAGACGTTCGGACCGGCCAAAAGCGAGTACATCGATCCCTATGTGGGGTGGGCAAGTCACTTCGATAAATTCACTATTGTCGAGGATGACTATTGGAAGATTTACGAGCTCTTCTGGAAACTGGTTCGTAAGCATAAAGAGTATGAGTTGGACAGTTCACATTATGCCGAACAGACCGTTGGACTGCCGTACAATATCCCGTTTGTTGTGAAGAGGATAAAGAAATAGCCATTACGAAGTCCGGTCATCCGGACTTTTTCGTTATATTTGTAAGAATTAGCTAACCACAAAATGA
>Ga0310697_10006471_pt1 | contig 11140 bp, 12 predicted proteins | sample 172DNAGHGlowgp2_FD_203883 | JGI IMG/M metagenome (GOLD analysis project Ga0310697, IMG submission 203883) | Sheep rumen microbial communities from Palmerston North, Manawatu-Wanganui, New Zealand - 1728 DNA GHGlow gp2 (v2) (version 2) | ecosystem: Host-associated > Mammals > Digestive system >... | reverse complement strand
TAACTTATTGATAATCAACTACTTATGCTGGGTGTTGCTCGAGTGGTTTAAGAGGACAGATTTTGGCTCTGTTATGAGTATATAACTCATCGAAGGTTCGAATCCTTCACACCTAACATTCAAAAGGCCGGTTAGTATAGATGCGTTAAATACGTATGCCTCTGAAGCATAAGTCGCAGTCTCGCAATCTGCACTGGCTACTAATACAAATAAATTCCGGAAACTGAAAGATTCTGATGCTTGCCGCATCTATCTCGAATAGTTTCCGGATTTTCTCGATAGTCAGGTGACTGCGGGGATTAGAATCTCTCGCAGATATTTATCAACCGTCTTGAAATGTTTCCAAATCAACTGATGATATTGTTTCACCGTCTAACTGAAGTTGTAATTTAGTGCATCCATGCCAATTATCTCCAGTTTCTACTATCTTCAAGCGCAAATGGTCTTTAAGATACTGTCTAATAACTTCGTCACTCATATCTCTATAATCTTAATTTTTAATAATTATACTCTTCTAACCTCATAAATTACACTTTTGGTTTACTCTGCTCCAATAGTTCATCAAACTTCCGACACCACTTCATCATCTTCTCTACGTGTTCATCGATGCTGTAGCCCCACATCTTCTTGAACTCATCGTCAGTTACACTGTTCGCACGGATGAAGTCAATACGCTCCATCAACGTCATCTCATAATTTTTCTTGCTCATAAAATAAAGGATTTAAATTAAAATTGAATATAAAAAACTATCAAGAAAGACAGCTTTCTATTTATATTATATCCAAGATTTTGCCAACCAAGATTCATTTGAACAAAAATCTTTCAAAAATTAGCAAATTTTAAGAAATTCTCTCGATTTTGCTCATTTCAAAAACACTTTTTCGCAATAATAAATATCAAAATTCTACATATACAAAATGCAGACTTTCAGCGATTACTATAACATAAAACGAAGTGCTCAACAGTATTCGGAAACACAGGATAGTCCATCCACTAAGGACTCTCCCCGCTTGACCTACGGGAAATTCCTGAATTCCCAACCCCAATCTCCCAGGCAACCTTTATATATCAAACCGTCAAAGTCATCAGAATGTCTTGTTCTCATCCCGATGTACAAGACAGAACTGACCCGTTTCGAAGAACGCAATCTTCAGAACACATATGAGATGCTTTCTCCGAAATACGACATTTGTCTGCTGGTGCCGGAAAATCTCAACACTGTTGTACTCATCCGTCATCTCGGATTCACTCCGATGGTGCTTCGTGAGAAACCTCAGTTCTTCCGTTCTAAGGAAACATATTCGCTGATGCTCGAACGTCCCGAATTCTACGAACGTCTGTCTGCCTGGAAATATACACTCATTATCCAGCCCGATGTGTGGCTGTTCCGAACATCCAAATACAAACTAGAAGATTTCTTCTCGGCAGAACAGATATATATCGGTGCACCGTGGAAGCAACAGTATGCCGAAAAACTCGGCATTCCCGAAGATGCTATCGGAAACGGCGGACTGTCCCTACGCAACAACAAGGATCTGGCTCATATACTCAAGACAATAAGAAAGCGGAACTACGCACTGAAGACAGTGGAAGACCAGTTCATTTCATATATACTATATCATTCCGGTAAAATGTGTCCACCGTCAACAGGAATGACATTCTCAATCGACAACAACCCAGATTACTGGCGCCAGCAGTGCAACACACTTCCTATGGGTGTCCATCTGTCAAAGCCGGAATTTCAGGACTACTGGAAACCGTTTATAGAGAAAGATATTCAGGAAAGCGGTTTCGTATTCAAGCATCAGCCGGAAATCATCGTATCTCTGACATCATTCAAAGAACGATTGAAGAATGATGCGCCGAAAGTCATCGAAAATTTTCTGAAAAAGCAGACAAGAAAACCGGACCGTCTCATACTGTCTGTCTATAAAGACGATGAACCGTTGATACCAGAATCTATCCAGAAAAATCCCCAAGTGGAAATTATCGTATGGCCGGAGAATCTCCGCCCGCATCTGAAGTACTATCCGGCAATGCTGAAGTATCCAGATGAAATCATCATCACTATCGACGACGATCAATACTATTATCCGAGACTGATAGAAGATTTATATAACTCTTATATAAAACATCCCGATTGCATATCAGCAGCAAGATGTCACTGTATTACGTTTACATCTGATGAAAAGATGAAGAAATACAACGAATGGAATCACGAATGCAAGTCATCGGGAAATCCGTCGATGCTCTACTTCGCTACAGGCGTCGGCGGTGTGCTGTATCCTCCCGGAATTTTCAGAGGCAAACTCAACACTGTCAGGATGAAAGATTTCATCACTACAGACGACATCTATCTGAAAGACCTGGAAATGCAACTGGAAATTCCGGTTATTCCAGCATATTCAGGGAAACCGCAACCACTTCGCTATATCAATACAAAAACAGCGAAACATACACGGTTATGTGACATCAACACAACAGGGATGCTCATCAACGATCAGAACCTCAAGAAATGCAACTGGACTAGATGGACTCGTAACAACTCCACAGACAATAAACATATGTCAGACAATAACAAGAATCTCATATCAGCAAAGAAGATTGTATATACAGTCATCTCCGGCAACTACGATACACTTCGCAAACCGACAGTAGTGACACCGGGCTGGACATATATCTGCTTCACAGACCAGAACATACAATCAGATGTATGGACTATCAAGCCTCTTCCGGAAATCATCACTTCTGACAAAACACTGAACCAGGTGAAACGTCAGCGGATAATGAAGATATGTCCGCACCTGCTGTTCTGTGACTACGATGTAGTAGTCTGGGTAGATGCCAACTTGATTATCAAGAAGAATATGGATGACTTGATTCGGGAATATCCGGGTGACTTATGCGTTCCGAAACATCCGGACCGCGACTGCATATATGAAGAATCTAAGGCAATCGTGCGTTACTGCAAAGACAAGAAGCAGAATCTGGATACACAAGAGAAACTATATAAGGAAGAAGGCTTTCCAGAACATTTCGGACTGAATGAGACGAATGTCATCATCCGCCGGCAGAACGACCGAGTGACACGTATTATGAATCTGTGGGCAGACACACTGCGCAAATACAGTCATCGAGACCAGATGTCATTCAACTATGCACTCTGGAAACTTCAGGAGACTATCACGAACATATCACAGGAGAAACGTAAGGAATACTTCGAGTTGAAACCTCATCAGAAGATGCGATAATCAATGAGTATACTTAAAAATAAGACATTACTTCAGATGATTAATAGATTTGCATATGAACGTTATCAGATAGCGGTCGGAATGAGAAAACTTTCAGACTACCGGCAGCATTTCATTCTGTTTGGAAGCAATCCAAACGGGTTAGCAGAGTCAATGGTCAACAAACATACTTTTGAATGCTCTGATAACATCAAACAAGCAATCTACCAATTTATGGAAAGTCGGGAACTTCCAATGAAACCTCTTTACACTGGCTGGAATTTCATTTCTAAAGAAGAAGTAGAGAAAGAAGGTCAGAACCGTACTTATTTCCGTCATTATAACGACAAGACAGTTCCGACTCCAATATACATCCGATTCTTCCGAGAAAACAATTCTCCGGAGGCCTGCTATGTTGAACCGAAGGAATTGCATCCAGATACCATAATTATCGCAATTAATCTTGCTGCTATCAAAGACACTGTAGATAAGTATCATCTCGTGAAATTCTATGAAGCAGTCGAATATATCAAGAATCTGATTACTCACGAACTCTCTCATGTGTTTGATATGTACGTCCTCGGAAAAGATGTTGACACACTGAAATGGATTAAAAACAATGCATCTGAAGAATTATACAATGAACACAGTCTATGGAGAACACCCGAATACACTGAATCTACAAGACTGTTATACATTATGTCTTCTACAGAACAACGAGCATATATTACCCAAATCGTTGATTTCATAAAGAACATTTCTCCAAAAGAATGTGAAAGTGTCATAAAAACACATATTCAAGAACGTATTTTGGATGAATTACACAAAGAACCGAGTAAACTAATAAGTGATGATTCTTCTGATTATCTGTGTAGTTATATCATAGAAGAACAACTGTTCAGCCGTACTTCTAAACTCGATGAATTTCACGATACGTTAGAAGAAATGTTCACTAACCTTATTAAGCCGGGCGGTCACTTCAATGCGTTGCTTATTATCGGACATTATATGTTTACTCATCGTATGTTGAAATATACTGACAAATTTTATACTATGTACGGCGGAGAAAAGAAGACATATAATATGTCTCGTGCTGTAGTCGGTGAATATCTTCGTGACAAAGAAACTGTTTTGAAATCACTAAAGAAAGACCCATATGATTTAGAAGAAGAATATTCTGATAACTTTCTTCGTATCATAGGAGAGTTCGTATTATATAACATTGAAAATAATCTATTAGAATACGAACGTCAACTATGCAAAAACATTAAACGTGTTATGACTTCATTACTGATGTCTGATGATATTACAGTTACTGGAGATTGGAATAATCCGAAAGTAGAATTATCTGAAAAAGCAATTCAAAACATGAACGAGTCTCAAATGTTCGTTTTTACTGATTGGAGAGGACCGAGTTACTACAAAAATTGGTTATAATCAAAAAGAGCACCAGATGAGTGCTCTTTGTTATTTTTTCATCTTATAATCAAAATTCACAGCATATTTCTTTAGGAATAATTTCAACTTCTTCATCATATCATCTATGTTAGAAATATCAGAAAACACAGAGAAATAACATTCTTCTGATAATTCATCTGCATTGGTTGATGAAAATTTGTTTATGTTTGCTTTCTTCGTTTCTTTCCACTCTTTCTTGTCTTCTGTTGTTATCATAAATTTCAAGAAGAAATCTGACAAATTCATAATTGCTGCACGATTAATAACTTCAAAATAAAACCATGCATCGACGGGCTGTGCTGTCAAATGAAAAATTCCTTCCGTTTCAGATGACTCTTCAACGAAACTTCCAGAAATCGTCTTAATGTCAACAGTGACTTCGTCGGCTGGATTATTATTCGTAAGACTAATGCCATTCTTGTCGAAATAATCTTCATTCATCAACATATTAATGACTGATTGAGATGCAGCCTCCATAACACTATTATAAATCTGTTTCTTTTCTTTCTGTGTCATTGCCTTATTTCTTTACGAATTTGATTATTTATTGCTTTTGCCATCATTTTCGTTGCCTTGTAATATTATTGTAGTTGTAGCCGGCAAATCACTTCCCTGATTCAGTTTCGCTTTCGGGAATTGATTGTACATGTCTAAGTGATGTATGATTATCTTCCGGTATGCTTCTCGAGTGAGTTTAAGTTCTTTCTCCATTCGAACAAGCACCTTGTAGAAATCAGCATCCGGATGCATCTTTGCCAGATGACTCTCTATCTCTTCCATATATATAAACTCGTATTCATATAGAGCATCTATTTCTTCCTGAAGAGTCCTGACTGATGTCACTACATTGCCGACATCGAATACATAGCGATCCATCACAATATTCTTGTTCGCCTTTTCGTTCAATTCTTTCAAATCCTAGCGAATATCATCAACATTGCTTGCTGTTACCAGACGATTATACAAGAAATAAACACCGCCTGTAATAACTGATGCGAATACAAGAATACGTAACCAACGAGGAACTCCAAACCATAAAGATACAAAAAAGTTCTTCAAACTTGCCATCTGTTGGTCAGTCAATTTGAAGTCCAGTTTCTGTATGTTAATCAGCGCCATCGGTTTGAATCCTTTCTACTATATACTTTTAATGAGCACTCACAAGAATGCTCTTAGTATTTATCAAACCGGGAAATATCCGAAATGGTCAAATACAAAGAGTGCTGTCTGAAAAGACAGCACTCTCCTTAATAAAGCAAGAATTTCTATTACTTAATCACTTTTTGAATGGCTTAACAATAGCCACACGACCAGTGCTCTTACCGAACTCAACACCGCGTCCCTCGAAAGAGTTAATCTTGCAGCCACGCTTTGTCAGGTATTCAGCAACAACGGCAGCACGCTTCTCAGAGAGCTTCTTGTTGTAGTCAGCACTGCCCCCAGCAGAAGCATAAGCAACAACATCGTAGATGCCGTCCTGACCAACCTTATCGAGTTCTGCCTTAGCATACTCATCAAGAGTAGCACTGTTGAAAGCGAAGAACACATAAGTAGCAGCAGGATCAATCTCTGCATCAGCAGTTGCAACAGCATTAGTCACAGGAGCATCCTCCTTATAGACAACCTTCTCTACGATAACCTCATTGGGCTTCTTAGCCAGCTCATCGTTCAGACGAGAAATCTCACCCATCATAGCACCGACATCATATGTCTTGAAATGACGAGTGCCGTTGCTGGTCTTGAAATGATATACCAGACCGACAGAAAGAGCCAACTGAGCATTATTCTTATTGAAAGCCAGATTGCCGTTAGCATTCAGGTTCCAGTAGATAGCAGGGCTCAGTACTACACTGATAGCCTTGGTCTTGCCGAGATTGAAAGCAACATCAAGACCGGTCTTAGCAGTCAGATAGTTAGCGCCGCCACTGTTCCACAGATGCATCCAACCCAAACCAGTGTTAGTAGAAATCTCGAATACACGAGGTGTTCCCTGATAACCATCAAACAGATTATTCAGATTGATAGTACCGTTAATGCCGACGTTTGTCAACTTCACAGTAGTAGAAGTCCAACGAGTCATATTGTTATCATTGAAGAGGATTCCACCCTCAGCCTGCAAGCCGAATACAGGAGTAATGTCCCTATTGATGAACAACTTTGCGCCAGTATTCACAGGGAACACAGAATTGAAATCAAGAGGAGTTGTCACACCAGCACCAACACCGATAGACCAATTATCGAAGAACTTAGAGTTCTCTGTAGCAATCTGCGCAGAAGCAGTCATTGTTGCAAACACAGCAACAAGCATTAAAATAAACTTTTTCATTTCTTTCTCTTTTTCTTGAATTAGTTTTAGAACATATCTGCAATAAGGCAGACAATGTTGTTTTTACAAATCCGGAGCAACTGTTAAAGATGCCCCGGATTCTATCACGTTTAAAGGATTAGTCGACGCAAACAGTGTCGGCAGCAACTGAATCAACTACTACACTGTCGAGTGAATCAACAACCTCGATTGAATCAACAGCAGTGCTGTCAGTTGCTTCATTGTTAGCGGTCTTGTTACCGCAACTTACGAATGCGGTCATCATACAAGCCGCAACAAAAACAAAAATCTTTTTCATTTTTCTGAACTAAATTTTTAAATTTTATTCTTGCTCTGAGTCCATTTCATCTGGGCTCTTTTATTCTACTCTGTTATTTATATGTCGGTTTTCCTAAAATATCCGTATTTCGTATAAATGTGTACGAACACAATCATTTTTTGACTTAAATCAAAAATGATTAACTGTATTTTTCACACCTTGACTGTTTATCACCAACTTCACTTTTCCGGAACAGAAATCTCTCAAATTCCAGCAATTACAGTAACTCATAGCATCACGCAAATACCACGCACACAAGTCTGTCCACTGCTTCAGTGTCGTCTTTAACTTCACTGTCTCAGACTTTCCCTCAGTCGGTTTCAGAATCAACTCGCTGTCTGACTTACCCAACATCTCAGCACGTTCTTTCTGTGCCTCAACTGAAGACATTCCGAAACTCAACTTATATAAATCGAATGTGTTAATCAGCCACTCACCGACTTCCGGAATAGCAATCTGATCACGAGTCAAAGTAATCTCATAACGCTTCTCCATAAACTGATTGTAATGAGTATCACTTCTCTTAATCGTATCCAGATGATACTTGGTCACTAATGCATTATAATATGCCTGGCTCAATATTGTATCGCAGATGAAATGATACTTTCCGTCATTCTCGTCATTGTATGCAGAAACCGTCAATGCTTCGTTCTCATTTCCTTTTCTTGACTTACACAATAATGTGCCGGCACTCTCAATACATTCAGAGAACAAACCGCCAATCATCACATAGTCTGCTCCGAGAGCCAATGCAACATTCACATCAGCAAAACTCTTGATGCCGCCGTCTGCAATAATCTGAGTCAATCGGAAATCTTCTCCTAACTCTTTGTAATTCTCACTCCAACGTTCTTGTACATTAAATGATGCTGCGTGTTCTTTCAGATATATGAAACTCTCACCCAACCACTTCTTGCAATATTCATCACGAACTTTCCAAGTATCCTGAACCAACGAAGCCAAAGGATAATGCACACCCGTGCACGGAGTTGTCAGACACCGCGAACCTCCGCCAATATCAAGGCGGCAGTAGTCGATACCCGCTTTCATATACGAGATAATCGTCTCCGGATTTGCCACATTACCGGCCATAATAAACAACTTCGGCTTCATCTTGTGCTCCCGTTCTACTCCGCGGACTTTCTTGACAACATCCAGGATGCGCTGCATATGTCCGTTAGCAACATCAATCAATGCATTCAACTGCTTAATGTCATCAGTACATTCATCAAAGATATTGTACTTAAAACCGTCAGTTGTATCGTTCTTATAGAACACTTTCTCGAACTCATCAAGAGTCCAAGCACACCAGAACCCGTTCAAAGTCAGTTGATAACGAGTCTCGAACGGGACATTCCGGTGAATAATCGGAATGATATGATTCTTCTGGAAATATTTGTATGTCTTGTCATCACAGACAGAGGACATAGGTGCAGTAAAGATAGGAAGATTCCCGTCTTTATAATAGGGATTACACTGAGACCGACTGCCAATGTTGCTAATGACAGCCGGTACAATGTTCAAATCGCAATAAGTATATTTTGGTGTTGTGTCAATCATCGTTTTCTTCTTCGTAAATTCCAGTTAAACCCCAAGAAATCTTAAGGTGTTCTTTCGAGTCATGTCTTCTTTCTTCTTTCAAACGTTTAACAAAATACCCTTTTTCTTCCAAGTACCGAATCAAATCGTGAACATCGGGAAAGTATGTCGTATCCCAATCATTATAAACATATTCGCACTGTCGGATACGAATCTTTTCGTTCGCTTTGCGAATCTGCTCATCAATCTCATCAAGCGTCTTCTTGTATTTCTCTTCAAAATCACCAAGCCACTTATTGAGATTCTGCATATATTCAGTTCTTGCCTGTTCTGCTGAAATCATACAACCAATGCTTTACGATTACCGAAGATATACTCACCTTCCTGGTGACGCTTCACAATCGTTGAATACAACAGAATTCGAGTATCATAATAAGGCACTCCGACCGTCTTGGCATAGACCTTACGAATCTGATGCTCGTTTGAATGGTCGTGCTTTCCGATGAGAACATACAGATAAGGCTTCTTAGTACGGTCCTTGTCGTATGCTACACATACACGATTCTGATATGCATCAGGGTTCTTCAGCATATCTGCCGTCATTTTCAGACCCTTTGCATAGGGTGCGTAATTCTTCACTGACTTGCTAGTCTTCTTGCTCTTTGCTTTCATCGTTCTAATGCTTTAAATTAATTTTGTTTCCGATAATATTACTTGATAAAAACAAAGAATTCTTTTTGCGGAAAAATCAAAAGAGGACAAATAAAAACCGTTCCGTTAATCAATAACGGAACGGGGAAAAATAAACATTTTACTATGATTAGTTTAAAGAAGAACTTTCGTTATTTATTCGTTTGCGAAATAGTCTTCAACCATCTTGAAGTAGTCACGGTCATAACCGAGACCGCTTGCGATAGCTGCCGTAGCAGAGAGTTCTCTTCCTTCCTTCTCAACAATTGAATAACTCTCATTCAGAGACTCAGCCAGAATCTTGTCGTTTGTAGCAGCAAGACCAGTCTTCTCCCAGAAGCGAAGTGCATCAGCAGCATTATTGATAGTTACCAGTTTAGCAGACTCTTCAATAGCCTCCTGAATATCCATCGGAGCTTTAGCATACAATGTACGATACTCTTCCGGAGCATAACGCAGCCAGTTCTTGAGTTCACGCTTTGCTTTAATCAGAGGTGTAGCCCACTGCTCGTTAATCAGCTTGATGTCACGAGTCTGAAGACTCTCGATATAGAGTTCACACTTACGCTTGTCAGCCGGCTGCAATGCAGCAAAGCGAGCAAAGTTCTCATCACTCAGAGAAATAGAGAACGGATAAGTATTGATGATAGATTCCTTGACATCAGAAACCTTCTTTGCTTTATCGAGCAATTTCTTATACTTGTCCATATCCTTCTCAGTCTGCTTCTTAATATCATCTGCCTTATCAGCATCGTTCAATACTTTCTCTGCATCCTTTGTTCCGACCTTAGCATCTTTCTCCTTAGTAGTCAACGGACTGTCGCACTCATCATCAGATGGCTTCTTGCAATCAGCACCGTCACACTCTTCTTCCTTCGGAGTATTGCATTCATCAGTCTTCTCTTCTTCAGAATTCTCATCGAAGATATTCTCATCATCAGAAGATTCAGCATCTTTATCTTCGTCCTCACTCTTTTCCTCCTTGGCTTCAACATCGAGGATTTCAGCTCGCTTCTCTTCCTTCTCGGCATCAGTAGCATTGTCGCCGTCAGCATCAAAGGCTTCAACATTGAGAATACGAGCGCGACGCTCTTTCTTCTCTTCATCAGTCAGTTCTTTCTTCTCTTCCTTCCCTGTATCATCACCGTCTTTCTTCTCATCATTAGAAGTATCGGCTTTACTATCAGAAGAATCATTTGCGTTGTCTTCTTTCTTATCGTCATTATCGCCGTCACCCTCATTAGCAGTAATAGGATTAGTATCCATCTCAGGAAGTTTGAAGCCGTTACCATCGTCTTCTTTCTTCTCATCGCTCTCGAGCAAAGGCTTAGAGAGTTTCTCGATATCTGCTTCATCCATTGCCTTCTTAGCACTCTCAGAAAGAACAGGAACTTCGATAGATGTCTCGCTGACAGTCACACCCTCAACAAGAACACCGTACTTCTTCGTCATCTTCTTTTCTTTCTTGATAGTCTGAGCAGACTCGTTCAGATAATTGGCAGCATTCTCTGCTAGGTTCTCATCAACACGAGACAGACGAGCCTCGGCGAAACCAGGAGTGCATACAATATCATATG
>Ga0310697_10006470_pt1 | contig 11140 bp, 11 predicted proteins | sample 172DNAGHGlowgp2_FD_203883 | JGI IMG/M metagenome (GOLD analysis project Ga0310697, IMG submission 203883) | Sheep rumen microbial communities from Palmerston North, Manawatu-Wanganui, New Zealand - 1728 DNA GHGlow gp2 (v2) (version 2) | ecosystem: Host-associated > Mammals > Digestive system >... | reverse complement strand
CATAAAATACCGAGCACCGGAGTTGGTGAGAATCATACCCGATGAAGTCTTGTCGCGTCTTGCGACAGACACAAAAGTCGACTACTATAGCAAGGTCTTAAGCGGGGAACGGATGTTCCATCTGCTTCTGTACGCATTCTGCATGACGGACAGGATAAGCCAACGACGTGTCGAAACAATGTTCAACAGCCAACAGTTCAAGACACTCTTCGATTATGCAGAAGGGATGACGGTTAGCCGAAGCTCCATCTCCACAAGGCTGTCGAAAATGAATGTGGAGTTCTTTGAGAAGGCCTATGAGTATGTGTATGCCGAGATGTCCGCACTGTACACGGAAGAGGAACTTGGGAAGAAACAGCTTGTGCGGGTCGACAGTTCGATGGTGGCAGAGGCATGCAACAAGCTCAAGAAAGGGTTTTCGGTCGGGAAAAAGCCGAACAAGGGAGAAAGCCGCAAGCAGGTAAAGTACACGATGGGGTACGACGGCTTCGCAGTGAAACTGGCCGACATCTTCTCTGACCCGACCTATCTCAGCGAGGACAGAGCAATGCCCGCCGTCGTCACAGAAATGATAAAGAAGGACAAAGACCACACGAACATCTATGTTCTGGACCGCGGCTTTGCGGCAGTATACAACTATGAAGGCATCACCGAGAGGAACGCAGTATTCATCGGACGGCTCAAGACGGGATGCAAAATGGAAGTGGTACGCAGCCTGATGAGAGCAGGCACTGAGAAGAATCTCGGGAAACTGGAACTGACTGACGATTTGGAGGTGAAACTGTATGACAGGGGATCCAAACAGTTTACGGAAAGGACGTACCGGGTTGTCAAAGCCAGATTCAAGGAGCCTCGCGACACCACGCGCAGCAGTGCCAAAGGGAAACACCCTCGGGTTGAGAACGACATATATTTCATCACCAATGACTTCGACCTGTCCACGCAAGAAATCGCGGAGGCCTATCGCAGACGTTGGGACATTGAGGTCTTCTTCCGTTTCCTGAAACAAGAACTCAATTTTTCGCATTTCCTTTCCGTGAGTGAGAACGGACTGCGCATCATCCTGTATATGACACTTATCACTGCGGTAATGATAATGATATACAAACGCAGAAATGGAATGGGTTATTCGGAGGCCAAGTTCACGTTCCGCATAGAGATGTCAGACTACATCATGGTACTGGGCATATTCCTATCCGGTGGTGATACCTCGAAATACGCCCATCGCTATAAGATTCGAGACAGCGTACCCTCGGTACCTCACAAATCTTTCGACCGCTCATGATTGCAAATCCTTATAATATTTTGCGTCAGATTACAAATCTGCCGCAACTGAGAACATCCGCCGCGACGGGAGTTCGGGTGTAACATCCACCGCGACGGGTCATAGCCCCAGCCGTCGCCGCCGAAGATCCACTGGCTCTTCTTGACGAGGCTGTGACGGAGCTCGAGGAGCTGCTTGCAGATGTCGCAGCCGCACTTCTCCATCAGCGGGATGAGCTTGTCGGCGATTTCCTTGGTCTTGAGGGTGCACTCGCGGTTCTCGATCCACTCGGTGAAGAGGGCCTTGATTTCGGCGCTGCAGCAGTCGCAGGCGAGGCCTTCCTTCATAATGCGCTCCACGCGGTCGCGCATCTGGCGGGTGGCGGTGGCCATACCGAGGCCGAACTCGGCGTTGTCCTCAAACAGCGAGTTGGCCCAGGCGGGACCGAAGCCGCTGCGGTAGTTGCGGCAGTAAGGTGTGGCAGGAGCCGAGCCGCCGTAGATGGAGGAGCAGCCCGTGGCGTTGGCCACCATCATCTGCTCGCCGAAGAGCTGGGTGATGCACTTGAGGTACGGGGTCTCGCCGCAGCCGGCGCAGGCGAGAATTGGTGGGAATTTATTGCGGCGGGGGCAATAAAACCTACTTGTTGTTGCGATATTCCGTCGGGGTCATCCCAGTTTCGCGCTTGAAGAAGCGGGCGAAGGTTCCCTGTTCGTCGAAGCCGAGGGCGAAGGCGATGTCGCCAATGGGGTCGGTGCCGCCACGCAGAAGCACCCTGGCCTGCAAGACGAGGCGACGGTTGAGCCACTGCATCACCGTCTGCCCGCTGTATTCCTTGATGACTGCCGACAGGCGGTTGGGTGAGAGGCAGAGTTGGTTGGCATAGAACGGTATAGAGTGTTCGGTGGTGCCGTGTCGGTTCAGGAGCTCGATGAAGCGTGTGAAAAGCCGCTCACGGTAATCATCCTGTCTGTGCTGCCGCTCGTCGGCCTGCATTGACGCGGTGACGGCAAGGTCGGCGATGAAGGCCTGTTGCAGGTGCTGCACGGCGTCCATATTCAGCGGTTGCTCAAAGGTGAGCATCTGCATGGAGCGTAGGTAGCCGTCGAGTCGCCTCCGCTGTGGCTCGGCGACATCGACAAGCACCGGGTTGCGGAGCGTGTCGGGCAATGGCAGGTCGCGGAACACGAAGCCTTGGAAAGCGAAATCCTCGCTGCGGCTCTCCAGCTCGATGATGGCTCCGATGGGGAACACCAGAACCTGTCCGCATGCGGCGTGGAACGGAAGCAGGTTGATGTTATAGTCAAGTGTGCCGCCGGTGATGAGGAAGATGCGACCCTCGTTGGTCATCATCGGCTGCCCCACTGTGACGAATGAATCGGGGACAAACGAAGAATCCATTATCAGCACCAGTTCCGGCGAGATATGGTTGGCCTTGCTCATAGCGTTCAATTCCGCGTGGTTGTCGGGCATCGTCAGTGTCTCGAAGCCTTTGTTTTCCTTACTTTTCATGACTGAAAAATGTTTGCCATAATAACGTCGCATTGTGCAGATTATTGCGCTGCGATAGGATTTGCACAATATTTGGCGAAATTGTTTAACACACTATGGCGGAATGGTTGTACTTTTGCATCGTCAAATTTAAATGTCAAACAAGATGAAAAGAATCGGTTTATTCCTGTTAAAGAACAACATCCACCTAATGACGCTAGTGTTTGCGGGCTTCGCGGTGTGGACAATTTGCAACTGGCCGGCGGCGACGCTCGTGCAGAAGCTGGTGATGGGCATGTTCGCCTTGATTGTCGCACACGAGTACGAAGAGACGCAGTCGAAACCGGGATTGATGGACCTGTTCGGCCCCATTGTCGGCATTGACTATCACGCGCTCACGCCTGGAAAGTCGCACCTTGCCCAGGCTGTTTACATCGTTGTGCTGTTTGCCCTCGCGATGCTGTTTCCGCAACAGATGTGGCTGGTGCTGCCAGTGTTCATCCTCGGCATCTTCGAGGGCTTTGTACACACGATTGGCACGTTCATTTTCCACCTGAAGAAACCCTCGGCGGGATGGTACACCGCCATATTGATGTGCGCGTTCAGTATCTGGGCGCTCGTCTGCATCGGACGACACATAGAATACGACGGCATCCAGTGGCTCTGGGCTTCACTTTACTATGTGGCGCTGTTTGCCCTGCTCGAAGCGTGGTTCCAACACCTTATCGGCAGCAGCCTTCCGCATTTCGCCAAGAGTATGCGGGCATTTGTGTTCGGTAGGAAATAATCTTCTTAAACTTTAAAATAATACAATTATGAATTACCACGAATTGATTGCAAAAGGCTTCACAGGCGAGCCTTACAGTATGTTCTTTCACGTGTGGCCGTGGATTGGCCTTGGTGCCGCCATCGTGCTGCTGATTCTCATCTTCTGCACCGATTTCCTGCGGTCGGATAAAACCAAGTCGCGCTTCCTCGACCCTGTGTCGCTGGCGTGGATGGGCTCGGTAATCTACATGCTCCACAACTTGGAGGAGTACGGCGTAGACTTGTACGGCAACCAGCAGTCCTTCACCACGCTTATGTACCATCTGACGGGCGTGCGTATCGGCGAGGCGGCGTACCTCTGCTGCAACCTCTTGCTGGTATGGGTGGTCGGGCCGCTCACCGCCGTAATGGTCAAGAAAGGCTACCATCGGATGGCGGCAGGAATGGCTCTCTTTGAGCTAATCAATGGTTCGATGCATATCGGACAGGCTATCGCCCTCGGTTCTTATAACCCAGGCCTGGTCAACTCGGCGCTGTTGTGCTATCCGGTAGGCATCTGGACGCTGTACGTCCTGTATAGGAGAATGAAGTTCCCCAAAATGGATATGCTATGGCTGTTCCTCGGGGCGCTGTTCTACCACGTGGTGCTGATGGCCGGCATCGTGGGAGCCACCAAGGCGGGGCTTTCTGAGTGGGCACAAGGCTTGATAATGGTGATTGACGCCGTCTGCCTCTTCTGGTTCTGGTGGCTGGTGGGGAAAAAGAGCAAGGCGGAGACAAGTAACAACTTGTAACAGAATACAACAGTTCGAACATTGTTTAATCTAAAAAATCACATTTATGAACATCCCGATTCAAATTGACACGACCTCCATTTCGCGCGCTCCGAATGCGGCGCATTACGAGTACCTCGACACGGTGCGCAAGCGCACGGAGGAGACACGCCTCGAAAACGAGCTTTGGAAGAAAGCCGTCGAGGAGTTCCGCGAGGCCTACGCCAAGGAAGACGAAGCCTTCAAACGCTACCGCGCCAGCGACCACACCTCCGCCCTCCAGAAGGCCGACGAGGAGCGCGACAAGCTCTACGCCTCGCTGCGCGACACCATCAAGGCCTACGCCAAGTTCCCCATCGCCGAGACCGCACAGCACGCCGAGCCGCTGCTGAAAGTCATCAAGAACTACAAAATCACCACCCGCGAGAACTACATGAAGGAGAGCGGCCTCATCGACAACATGCTGCAAGACCTCCTGCAGTACGAGCGCCAGCTGAACCGCCTCGGGCTGCTCATCGTGGCCAACCAGCTGAAGGCTAAGAACGACGAGGTGCGCCAGCTCATCGCCCAGCGCAACGAGGAGCGCATGGAGCAGGTGCTCGGCGAGCTGAAAGCCGCCCGCGCCGTGAGCGATGTGGCCTACGCCGCCGTGGTGATGTTCACCAACGCCTACGCGCTGCTCAACCCCGACCGCGAGGAGGCCGTCGTCCTCGTGAAGCGGATGCAGGAAGACCTCGAATACTTCCGCCGCCACGCGATGCCCGACCCGAATCGTTCGCGCGACACGAAACCCGACGGCGACGACGAGCCGCAGCCCGCCACGCCCGCCGAATAACCATGCAATCTTGCCCCGCATCATTGCGCGGATATGAAACAGAGCTGCAAAACGGCCTTGCGATGATGCGAGACCGTTTTGCAATGCTGTAAATGCCTTTTGCAATGATGCGGGACTATTTTTCAACGCTGCAATGCCCCGTGCAATGATGCGAGACCGATTTACACGACTGCAAGAGGGTTTTGCGATGATGCGAGGCAAAATTGCACAGAAACCGCAAATTTTCGCCACCCCGCGGGCAATAAAAACGGCAAAGTGGCGTTTGTTTCAGTGATTAACTTTTAATAATTCAAGAAATGAAGAAAATAATTTTAGTATGTGCGGCGATGGCAGCCCTTGCAGCTATGACCGCCTGCACAAAAGTAAACGTCTCGGAGGAGACAATCGTAGGCAACTGGCATTTGCAGGACAACTCCACTGCTCCGACGGTGGACGTGCAAATCTTGACAGACGGATACGCGCATTTCAACATGGGCCCTGGTTGCTTCGGCGAAGCAATTACGCTCTCCTACAGATGGACGCTCACCGACAGCGGAAACAAGGTGCATTTCCAGTACGTTTACAACAGCAACGGCTCGGAAGAACAGCGTCCTGACAAGGATTGGGAGGTTAAAGAAAAGGACAATAACAAGCTTGTCGTAAACGAAAGAGAAACGCAAGCGGACTACACTGGCGAACCCAACCGATGCATATACATCCGTCAATAGTGATTCACGTATCAGTAATGTATATGCATCTAAGTAATCCCATCATAGCGTAATCACCCATCGAACCGAAAGCCGAGACCATTGCTGGCCTCGGCTTTCGTCGTTTTAGTGTGTCGATGCAGGATTACATCTCGCTCAGTTTCTTGTAGCCTTCGTAACGCAGTTTGGCATTGCGCTCGGTGGCGACGAAGAGTTCTTCGGCTTCCTGGGGGAAGGTCTTCATCAGCGAGTTGTAGCGGACCTCGCCCATGATGAAGTCGCGGAACTTGCTCCAGTCGGGCTCCTTCGAGTCGAGGTGGAAGCCGTTCTTTCCTTCTTCTTCCTCAGCGGGGTTGTAGTGCCAGAGGTGCCAGTAGCCGCACTCGACGGCCTTCTTCTCCTCGTTCTGCGTGCGGCCCATACCGATCTTGATACCGTGGTTGATGCAAGGTGCGTAGCAGATGATGAGCGACGGGCCGTGGTAGGCCTCGGCCTCTTTAATCACGTTGAAGTACTGGGCCTGCGAGGCTCCCATGGCGACCTGAGCGACATAGACGTAGCCGTAGCTCTTGGCAATCATGCCGAGGTCTTTCTTGCGAATCTTCTTGCCGCTGGTGGCGAACTTGGCGACGGCACCCGCGGGAGTGGCCTTGCTGGACTGTCCGCCGGTGTTGGAGTACACCTCGGTGTCGACCACGACGACGTTGACATCCTCGCCGCTGGCCAGCACGTGGTCGAGACCGCCGAATCCGATATCATAGCCCCAACCGTCGCCGCCGAAGATCCATTGGCTCTTCTTGACGAGGCTGTGACGGAGCTCGAGGAGCTGCTTGCAGATGTCGCAGCCGCATTTCTCCATCAGCGGGATGAGCTTGTCGGCGATTTCCTTGGTCTTGAGGGTACTATCTACCGTGTCAGTATTCGATGAGTATGTAGTATATCCAAACATTCTTTATGTCAAATCAATCTTCTTTTGTGCAAATCTCGACATTACCCCCTAGGGATGTTATCAGCATATCCAATTGTGGATATGCGGCTTTCAGTTTTGCAATCTTCTCGGGGGAAGCTTTATCCTCACATAAAGTTGGGTGAATAATCTCCCAAACATTGTGGACTTGTATCTCTCCATCTATGACTGGCGGATTAACCAGCATGTCAAAAGCAATGAGCAGTCTGGGGATTTCAACCTGTATATCCAGTTCATCTATGTCGATTTTTTCAATTTGGCTTCGCAGAATCTTTCTCACCTTACTTTGGTCTACATTCCTTATGTACAAACCTGCGCTATCAATCACCTTACTTTCATAATATCGAAATTTGTGGAAACTGTCCAAATATATGCTTTCAAATTGTTCAATACTAAACGTACACAGCACTTCACACATGAAAGCAACAGGAGCTACAATTGTTTTCACATCATCATCCAGTGTTGTAGCTGGGTTGTGAATGTGATTATATTGTATTGTCTCATTCGACGAGAAAAAGTGCTCACGCATTAGTGTTACCATATCTGCATATTTGACTTGGTCTTCAGCTTCAAGTCGAAGCACAAGATGCAGATTGTTACCATCATAGTTAAACTTGGCTGAATTTTCTTTTTTCAGCAAGTAGTCTATTTCAGCATATTTGATGATGAGCCACGAAGCCTTTTCCTCATGGTATTGCTCCCAGGCTTTTTTCACCGCGGGCAAGAAACTCTTGTCCCAGCGGTGGTACATCTTGTGGCATGCCCAGTCGCGGTCACCCTTAGTGCCTTGCAGCATCGCCAACATCGTACGTCGTTGCACCGACCAATCCAAAAAGTCGAAACGCCATTGCAACTCCCGACGTGCCTCCTGCACGCATCCTTTCTTCCGTTCCTCATAGTTTCGCAGCATTGTGGCAATGGGGGGATTGCGGTGGCTGTAGTCAATATATCTTGTCTTTTTCATCAGGGTAAATCGTCGTCAAAAGTGTTTGGTATATTGTATTGTCGGTATTTCATATTATTGTCAATCTATATTCCAATAAGCATCGGGGTCGCCTTCGAATGCATCGTTTATTACATCATCGCTATATCCCATTATATCCTGTGCGTAAGAACCCTCATATTCACCATAACGAGTCCCATAATCATCATTATAGGCTCTACGCGAGTTATACTTCCATTTGGGATATGGGATAGAATCATCCAAGTCGTGAAAAAAAACTTCCTCTCCACCACGCTCTTTAGATTCCACGTATGTTGATAATCTATTTTTCCCTTTAAAGTTCCAAATATTATCATATATAACTGGAAGAACCTCTTCGCCTTGTTTGTTTATGATACCCCATTTATGCCATGCACTAATTGGTCCATCAATAGTGAGCACCGTAATCGTATTTGTGGAGTAGCCTATGCGAACTCTTGCCAAACCGTGGTCAAACCCATCTATCCACGCATATTTTCCAAATGGTACAATTTCGTTATCGTTCTTATCAAGCACTGCATAAGCTCCATCTCTACGTTCGACGACTTTGACTTCTCCATAAATAGTTTCTTTTATATACTTCATACTATTTTTGCCGGCAACCATCAGACAGGGAATCCAACTAATACCATTGTCTTTGGAAACTTCAGCATACATGAACCGGTCAATGTCTTGACCTTCGTTGAGGGCTTTCACGGCATTGGGACTGATGTAGCCAGTGATGTCGCCACATGTGAAGAAGTCTTTACCTGTGTTGGGGTCCACTCGGTGGTCGATGGTTTTGTTTTTGCTAATGACTAGCTTTTTTGCTGGCATTTCATTGCGGCTGATAAGTTTGATTTGTCCCATCATTGTTTTTGTTTAAATAACATTGATGCACGTTTACTTATATTTATTGTCCGTGTGTCTATAATCGGGTGCTTGGTATGCTTTGTAAAAAGCAAAATATATTTACGGTCTTTCGTGGATTGGTGGATTTATATCTGGGCCTGTCCCAGTAATCCAAATAACTAGTGAAACAATCAATAGAGAAACAACTACTGTAATAATGATTTTCCAGTATTTTGTTGCTTTCCAATTTCGCAATGCTGGATAAACAACAAATTCACACACAAACCAAATGCCAATAAGTAATAATCCTAAAACAATCGCCACATCTATCCACATGACAGCTTTCCCTCCAAAATCAGATGAAAAGAAAGCGATTGTACCGATAATAACTGCGACAAGACCAATAAAAGCCATAATGCCTTTAGTTGTATCTTTTATTCGTTCATTTCTTTCGTCTCGTTTTTTAATTTCTTGATATTGTTCTTCACTAATACCCAAACGAACCAACTCTTCTTGATGGTGTTCTTCTGCGTTTTTTTGTGCTTCTGCTCTTCGCTTTTGTTGGTCTCTATATATTTCGTTAAAGATATTCATTGTCGATTAGAATCATTTATAGCATTCGACTAGGCAATTTGTTGTTTCATTCGTATGGTTTCACTGTGCATACCTGCTTTTTGTTGCTTCAGGGCTGCAAAAGCGCGGAGGGCGTTATTTATTGGTCTTAAATCCGATTGGCTTTCGTGGTTTGGCTTTCTCGTCTCGCAGTTGGTCGAGGGCGTCGTTGATGGCTTCTATCTGTAGAGCCACTTCGTTGTTGGTCTGCTCCTGCTGGTCGTTGATGTCGTTCTGGTCGTGTAAAAGTTCTTCGACGTAGGCGTTCAACTGGTCAACTTTATGAGAAATCTGCTCAACCTTCAAATCAACCGAAAGCATTGTGGTGATGGCCTGACGCATAGCGATAAATGCTCTTGTTACCATCACGCTCATCTGTACCGCGCTGGGACTTCTCAATACGGAAGCAAGCATTACAGCACCGTGCTCCGTAAAAGCATAGGGGGTGGCAGTTTTCGGTCTGCGTTGTGGCGATGTCATCACAATTTGTGATGAGATAATGCTATTATTCTCTATATCACGCCATTCCTCTTTTGTGAGTTGAAACATAAAATCAGAAGGAAACCGATCAAGATTACGCTTAACAGCTTGGTTAAGAATTCGAGTTTCAACGCCATAAATAACGGCCAGGTCGCGGTCTAACATCACCTTTTGTCCACGTATTTCGTAGATGGCATCCTTGATGTTATCAGCCTGTTTGTTGTCCGATATGATTAGCTCATCACTCATAAGTCCTTATGTTTTATTATGTGGTCACAAATTGTGACATCATATTTCTTTTTAGAAGTTGTGGAGGCCTCTCGACCTCCACAACTTGGGTTTGCAATCTATATTAGATTACATTTCCGAGAGCTTCTTGTAGCCTTCGTAGCGCAGTTTGGCATTGCGCTCGGTGGCGACGAAGAGTTCTTCGGCCTCCTGGGGGAAGGTCTTCATCAGCGAGTTGTAGCGGACCTCGCCCATAATGAAGTCGCGGAACTTGCTCCAGTCGGGCTCCTTCGAGTCGAGGTGGAAGCCGTTCTTGCCGGCATCTTCCTCGGCGGGGTTGAAGTGCCAGAGGTGCCAGTAGCCGCACTCGACGGCTTTCTTCTCCTCATTCTGCGTGCGACCCATACCAATCTTGATACCGTGGTTGATGCAGGGTGCGTAGCAGATGATGAGCGACGGGCCGTGGTAGGCCTCGGCCTCCTTGATGACGTTGAAGTACTGGGCCTGCGAGGCACCCATGGCAACCTGGGCGACATAGACGTAGCCGTAGCTCTTGGCAATCATACCGAGGTCTTTCTTGCGGATCTTCTTACCGCTGGTGGCGAACTTGGCGACGGCACCCGCGGGAGTGGCCTTGGAGCTCTGTCCGCCGGTGTTGGAGTACACCTCGGTGTCGACCACCACGACGTTGACATCCTCGCCGCTGGCCAGGACGTGGTCGAGGCCGCCGAATCCGATATCGTAACCCCAACCGTCACCGCCGAAGATCCACTGGCTCTTCTTGACGAGGCTGTGACGGAGCTCGAGGAGCTGCTTGCAGATGTCGCAGCCGCATTTCTCCATCAGCGGGATGAGCTTGTCGGCGATTTCCTTGGTCTTGAGGGTGCACTCGCGGTTGGCGATCCACTCGTTGAAGAGGGCTTTGATCTCGGCGCTGCAGCAGTCGCAGGCGAGGCCTTCCTTCATGATGCGCTCCACGCGGTCGCGCATCTGGCGGGTGGCGGTGGCCATACCGAGGCCGAACTCGGCGTTGTCCTCGAAGAGCGAGTTGGCCCAGGCGGGACCGAAGCCGCTGCGGTAGTTCTTGCAGTAGGGGGTGGCAGGAGCCGAGCCGCCGTAGATGGAGGAGCAGCCCGTGGCGTTGGCCACCATCATCTGCTCGCCGAAGAGCTGGGTGATGCACTTGAGGTACGGGGTCTCGCCGCAGCCGGCGCAGGCACCGC
>Ga0310697_10006467_pt1 | contig 11143 bp, 11 predicted proteins | sample 172DNAGHGlowgp2_FD_203883 | JGI IMG/M metagenome (GOLD analysis project Ga0310697, IMG submission 203883) | Sheep rumen microbial communities from Palmerston North, Manawatu-Wanganui, New Zealand - 1728 DNA GHGlow gp2 (v2) (version 2) | ecosystem: Host-associated > Mammals > Digestive system >... | reverse complement strand
TTGCAGTCCGAATGCTGCCATCTGCTCTGCATATGTGTCCTGATAGTGTATTAGGTTGGCACGGCTCATGACCTCATCGGCACACAGACGAGGGGCGGGGGCTTTATCAGTTCCTCCTTGTAGAGGGCTTTGATGGCATTTCTCAGTCTGGGAATGAATACTCCGAACAAGTCCACCATTTCGGATTCGCTCATCCATATCTCTCCACTCGGTATAGTCAGTTCTGTGTACCCGCTATACTCACTCCACTTAATGATGTTTCTCTCTTCCATGCATCTATGCTCTTTTGATGTTACAGAATGACTGGTTTAACTTGTTACCCAGCATGGTCAGGTCATTATATAGTTTCTGCGTGGTGATGCGGGCATAAATCTGGGTCGTGACGATGTTCGTATGTCCCAATACCCGGCTTACGCTCTCAATGGACATACCGTTCGTTATGACCATCGTAGCGAATCCATGCCTTGCGCAATGAGCGGAAATTGGTTTGTCAATACCACACTCTTTCATCACTGGCTTCAACTTCTTGCATACGCTCCAGTAGTTGACTTCGCCGAAGACAGATTTCGGATTCTCCTTCGGAAAGTCACGGTAGCGTTCGATAATCTGCAAGGGTACTGCCAGCAGTTTCACTTGATAGGGTACACCCGTCTTGTGACGTTTGCCGACAAGGTACTTTGCGAATTTTCCTCGTTTTGCGCTCAAATGCCTTTATTTATGGGGGCGAACTGCGTTAATCATCCAAAAATGCTTTTCTCTTTCAGCATTATTTCGTAAATTTGCAGCGAAGAAACCCACGAAAGCACGATGGAAAACCGAACCTATAAGATTGTTTATCTCACACCGGCGCTATACATGGCTGGAGGCGTGGAGCGTGTGCTTACGCTGAAGGCGAACTACTTTGCCGAAGAGTTGGGGTATGACATTACCATTATCCTGACCGACGGCAAGGAGAAACCGTTCTTTTATCCGCTATCTGAGAAGGTCAGGGTGGTGAACCTCGACATTAATTTCGAGGAGTTGTGGACGTGCTCGTTTGCCAAGAAGATTGTTGTCTACCTGAGAAAGCAGCGCTTGTACAAGAAGCTGGTAAGGCAGGAGCTGATGCGCTTGCGCCCTGACATTACCATCAGCTTGCTGCGCCGTGAGATTAACTTTATTAGCGACATCCGGGATGGCAGCCGGAAGATGGGCGAACTGCACGTGAACCGCGCCAACTACCGCAACTTCGAGGCTGGTGATGCCAATTTCCTTAAGAATCTCTTTGCAAGATTCTGGATGAAGAGTCTGGTGAGGAAGCTGAAGCGGCTGGACCGCTTTGTCGTGCTGACTGAAGAAGACAGGCAGGCATGGCCGGAGCTGACGAATGTAACGGTGATACCTGACCCACTGTCGTTCGTGCCTACACGACAGAGCCCACTCACGTCGAAGCGCGTGATTGCCGTAGGTCGGTATGCCTATCAGAAGGGTTTCGACCTGCTGTTGCAAGCCTGGAGCAAGGTGGAGAAGGCCTGCCCCGACTGGCAACTGGCCGTCTATGGCATGGGCAATCGGCAACCCTATCAGCAGCTGGCTGCAGAACTGAGGCTCGACAGGAACCGATGCCACCTGGAAGACAGCACACAGGACATTGAGCAGGAGTACTGCGACAGTTCGCTGTTTGTCTTCAGTTCCCGTTTCGAAGGCTTCGGTATGGTGCTCATCGAGGCGATGGCCTGCGGCTTGCCCGTCGTCTCCTTCGCCTGTCCCTGCGGGCCGAAAGACATCGTTGCCCACGGGGAAGACGGGTTGCTGGTAGAAAACGGCAACGTGGAGCAGCTGGCCGACGCGCTCATCGGCCTGATGAAAGACGCCGAGGCGAGACAAAGGATGGCATCGAAAGCCGTCGCCAACGTGCAGCGTTTCCGTATGGAGGCGCTGGCCGGCCAATGGAAACAATTATTCACTTCAATCCTATCGTAAATGGCTTGGTATACGAAATATCTGTCTGTCTATGGGAAACCGTTTGAGACGGTTCCGCAGGAAACAATCGACGAAGCCAAGCGACGCCTGGCAGCCCTGCAAAGCGAGACACCGCTGGTCTCTGTCGTGGTCATCGCCTACAACGAAGCCACGCGGCTGTCGGGTTGTCTCTGGTCGCTCAGCGAACTGCAGACGAGCTATCCCATTGAGATCTTAGGCGTGAACAATAACTCGAAAGACGCCACGGAACAGGTCTACCAGGCGTTCGGTCTGCCATACTATAACGAGACGAAGCAGAGCCCCGGCTTTGCCCGGCAGTGTGGATTGGAGCATGCCCGTGGCAAGTATCATTTCTTCATCGATGCCGACACGTTCTATCCCGCTTGCTACGTCGAGCTGATGATGAAGAAACTGACGAAGCCCGGCGTGTCGTGTGTGGGCACGTTCTGGAGCTATTTCCCCGACGAGCGGCATTCTGCCTTCGGCTTGTTCTGCTTTGAACTGATACGCGACACCTTCCTCTGGGTGCAGCATTTCAAGCGGCCCGAGCTGAACATCCGCGGGATGACCTTTGCCTTCCGTGCCGACTATGCCCGTCAGGTAAAGATACGCACCGACATCCGCCGGGGCGAAGACGGTTCGCTGGCGCTGGAACTGAAGAAGTTCGGGAAGATCACTTTCCTGTATAATCGTAAGGCCCGGCCTGTCACTGGTTATGGCACCCTGAACGAAGACTCCCTGCTCGAAAGCCTCTGGCATCGCATCAAGGTGCAGGGCAAGGGCATTACCCGCATCTTCTATAAGACGGAGCACTACGAGGATCAGGAGGAGAACCTCATGAAACGACAATAATTCTGATGGGAAATATGAAGACAATACTCGATTTAGGATATGGCAAGGAAGCACTTTACGACATGTATAAGGCTTCCCGGATGTCAAGCCGCTTGTTCTACGGCATGGTGGAGATAGAGCGCGAGGGCCGGTTTCGCGTTGTGAAATGCTCTTTTGATACCACAGGCGGCGTGATTGGATTGGTCAAGAACAACCTGAAGGTGCTGCAAACGGCCGACGTTGTCTTCATGTCCTACATGTACGGCTCGCCGCTTATTCTGCTGTCACTACTGAAGAAGTTGGGATTCTATCGGAAACGGAAGATTGTCGGTATCTGTCATCACACGCTGAGCGCAGGTGGTAACGGGGTGTCTAAGGCGTTGAACAAGCTGGTCTATTCGTCGTTCGAAAAGATTCTCTTCCACTCGCAGAAGAATTTGGAGGAGAGCCTGCAAGCGGGCTTGCTGAAACCGTCGCAGGCAGAGTTCCTGTTCTGGGGCGACGACATCCCGTTCATTGACCAGTCATTCCCTGAGAAACCGACAGGCGATTTTTTCCTTTCTACAGGACGGGAGAATCGTGATTTCCAAACGTTGACGGATGCCTTTGCGCAGGAAGATGCCTGTTTGGAAATCTACTCCAACAAGACCAACTATGACAACAAGTACGACTTTCTGGAGACGATGCAGGGCAAGTATGACAACATCAGCATATCGTTTGTGGAGAAGAGTACACAGACGACCAACTTCCTGGCCAGCCGGACGGCTCATTGCAAGTGTGTGGTCATTCCTTTGGCTCAGGAGCATATTCACTATTGCCTCGGCCTTACCTCAGTCGTTGAGGCAATGGCAATGGGAAAGCCTGTTATCTCCAGTCGCAATCCTTATTCGCCCATTGACATTGAAAAAGAAGGGATAGGCTTTGTGGCGAACACGGTTGAAGAGTGGAAAAGAGCCATTCGCTATATGCAGGTGCATCCTGACGAATGTGAGGAGATGGGGCGCAGAGCCAGGAAACTCGCTGAACAGAAGTTCAACATTCAGGCTTGTGCCAATCAGCTGTCGCGATTGTTCTGAATCTTATCTCATTCGGTATTTAAGCGTTTTCAACACGCAACGCAGATAACGGCTGAAGGAGATACCGTGCCGCTGCCGGTGCCACAGCCAGAACCAGCTGCGTGAAAGGAAATGCTTCCGGATGTCGAATTCTACCATATCATCAATCTCGCTATGCTCATATTTCCTGGCATCGCGCTTGATGAGCTCCACCAACTGCCTGTCTTCGGCATCGTCGGGGTGCTTGTCTGACACAAAGGCGAGCCGCCACTTCACGGAAGCGCGGATGGCCTCGATCTTATCCTCAATGCAGGTCAGATCGTGACTGATGGAAAGACCGTTGCCCCGATACTGGAAACCCACTTCCTGCGTGTTGGCCACACCGTGACTGGCAGCCGCTATGAAAGCACTGATGTCGTCGCTTTGCCAGCCGTAGGGCAGCTTATAGAAGCCTCCGTTCTTGCGAAGGGTCTCTGTCTTGAAAAGGAAATCGCCTAAGTGGGTGTAGCGGGGTTTGTAGATTAGCGAATAGACCGACTCCCATTCAGGACGTGGGTCGAGCCTGTTCACGAAGTTCGAGTTGTCGTCGATCACTTCGCTTCGGGCCAGGAACAAGTCGAGTTGGGGATATTTCTCTATCAGGTCTGCAAAGTCCTGCAGACAGCGCGGCGTCAGGTTGTCGTCGTCGCCCATGCAGATGAGATAGTCGCCTGTGGAGTGGGAGAGACAGATGTTCCAGTTGTCTACTACATCGCGGGCTCCGCAGTTCTTCTCGTTCTTGAAATAGCGGATGCGGGGGTCTGTATATTGGTTGACGATGCTGTCCAGGTCGTAAGGTGAGGCATCGTTGACAATGACCACTTCATAGTTTGGGTAGGTCTGTGCCAGAACACTGTCGATAGATTCCTTCAGATACTTGTCTTTATAGGCAGGTATGGTGACGCTAAACTTGATGTCTTTTGCCATTTCTGATGATATTTTGATTGCAAAAATACAAAAAAAAAGGTATTTAGGCGGGATTATGCAGAAAAAAGTGTACTTTTGCTTGGTAAAAGAGAGACAAATGAAGATTGCTTACATCTATCCTGCCTTTATCAATATAGGCGGTGCTGATAAAATCATTATCAGTAAAGCTAACTACATGGCCGATGAATGGGGCTATGAAGTCTTTCTCATTACCGACTCTCAGTGTGGTCTTCCCACGTTCTTTCCCCTTTCAGAGAAAGTACACCTGATTGATCTGGACGTCAACTTCTTCCAGCAATACCAGTACCATCCGCTGAAGCGGCTGATGGTCTATCTGCGGCTGATGCGCAAGTATCGCCGGGGATTGGAGCGCGTCTTGTCAGAGATACGCCCGGATGTCATCATCTCCACGTTCAGCCGTGATGCGAAGTTCGTCGGTTTGTTCAAGAAATACGCCAAGACAGCTATTGCCGAGGTTCATACGACGAAGAAGAATATCCGTGCCCTGCCTAATTTGCGATTGAAAGGAGGGGTGTATAAGCTGTTGGCTGCCTACATCGAACGTCAGCTGAACGCTTCTGCCCGCCGTTTCGACGAAGTGGTGGTGCTCAATAAGCTGGAGGAAGAGCTGTGGCGGCCCGTCAGGAAGGTGCGGGTCATCAACAATGCTGTACAGTACTATCCTGAAGAAGAGAATCCGCTCACGAAGAAGAGCGTTATCTATGTGGGAAGGGCAGAATACGAGAAAGCTCCCGACCGGTTGATTGAGGTCTGGAGACTGGTTGCGAAGCGGCATCCAGACTGGACGCTCCGCATGTTCTGTACGGGGGCGATGCTAAATGACTTGATTGCGATGAGCAAACAATATGGATGCGATGAGCAACTGATTTGGATGCCACCCACAAAAGATATGCTTGCTGAATACATGAACAGTTCGCTCTGTGTGCTTACCTCCCGCTTTGAGGGCTTCCCGGTGGTTCTGCAAGAGGCGATGGGATGTGGATTGCCTTGTGTGGCGTTCAACTGTCCCAGCGGTCCCCGCTATATCATCAAGAATGGGGAAGACGGCTTCCTGGTGGACGACGGAGCCATAGAGGCTTTTGCCGACAAGGTGTGCCTGCTGATGGAAGACGAAGACCTGCGCCGCCAAATGGGGCGGAAGGCTAAGGAGCACATGGCTTATTACTCCAAGGATCGGATTATGGGACAGTGGCGGGAATTGTTTGAACAGCTGACAAAAGGAGGTGGGCATGCTTGACAGGTTATTTCGTAAAGAAGGTGCTTTCGCAGTAGCCGTCTTTGCCAACGACCGTTTGACGCTGGATGCGCTCGACGAGCAGCATCTGGTTTACAGGCGTGACATCAAAGGACTCTGGAAACCCAAACCGGTGCTTTATCAGGCCGATTCGTTCCTGTTTGTGAAGGGCGACGAGCTGTTCCTGTTCTATGAGCTGCAGCATTGGGACGATCCTGGTGTGATTGCTATGGTGAAGACGCGAGACCTGCAGACTTGGACGGAGCCTGTCATTGTCTTGAAGCAGCCTTTCCATCTGTCGTTCCCCTATGTCTTTGAGGATGACGGACAGGTGTATATGGTGCCCGAGTCGCAGGAGAGCGATGCCATCCATCTGTTTAAGGCCGATAATGACCAGCTGACCTCGTTTTCGAAGGTGCGTACCCTGTTGCATCGGGAACGTAAGGACGGTATACACTACAATCTGAACGACAGTCATATCTATCAGAAAGAAGGAACTTACTATCTCTTTACCTCCTATCAGAAAGACTGGATGTACTATCAAGAACTCTATCTGACAAGCGATTTGCTGAAAGGTGAGTTCGTAAAGCATCCTTGTTCGCCCATCTGTAAAAGCAATGAATTTGGGCGTAATGGCGGTTCGCTCATCAATTTCGGCGGTCATCTGCTTCGTGTTACTCAAGATTGTCATGCTGACTACGGGGATAATGTGTCGCTGATGGAAGTGAAGACACTAACCCCTGACAGCTATGAGGAACATCTCTACAAACAGAATGTGCTGCCCAAGAATACAATCTTCCGTGATGGCGGACATCAGCTGAACATGGTTCGGTTCAATAACCAATATGTCTATGCCACTGACTACAAACAAAACCATTGGACGTGGTATAAGCTGTGGGTGGCATTGCTCGTAAAACTTAAATTGCATCAACATCGAGGATGAACATATTGTTTCTGATCTATCACGGCTTTTCAGAGCATAGCGGTATCTCAAAGAAGATTCACTATCAGGTGAAAGGACTTCGGCAGAACGGTCATGAGGTACACTTGTGCTACTACGACTTTGCTGCGAACGGCCATCGCTGCCGGTACATCGACGATGACGTGCTGGCCGACTATGGTTTAGGCATGCTGGCTGGCTTGCGACAGCGAACGGAGTATAACGCTGTGTTCGATTATTGCCTGCTGAATGGCATTCAGTTGGTGTATGCCCGCTGTTTCCAGAATGCCAATCCTTGGCTTGTTCGCTTCTTCCGTAGATTGAAGGAGGCAGGGATCAAGGCCGTCATGGAGATTCCCACCTATCCTTACGATCAGGAGTTTCAAGGTTTTTCGTTTGCCGAACGTATGCAGTTGCGCATCGATCAGCTGTACCGCCAACAACTGGCTCGTCAGTTGGAAGCCATCGTGACCTTCACCAGCAAGAAACAAATATTCGGACAGCGGACTATCAATATCAGTAATGGTGTTGATTTAGACAGCATGCCCCTGCATCAGAAGGTTGACACCTTACGGGAACTGCATCTCATTGGGGTGGCTGAAGTTCATTTTTGGCATGGCTTTGATCGGCTGATTGCAGGATTGGGCGAGTATTATCGGAAGACGGACAGGAAGAAAGAAGTCTTTTTCCATATCGTGGGCGGGGTGTGGAAGACAGAGATGTACAACGATGAGCATGCGCCGGGTTTCTCTGAACTGATTGAGAAGTATGGCATTGCCGACAAGGTGGTGTTTCATGGCACCCTCTTTGGCGACGAACTGAACGAGGTGTTTGCTCAGTCGTCCTTTGCCATAGGGAGCCTGGCTCGTCATCGCAGCGGCATCAGCGACATCAAGACGCTGAAGAACCGTGAGTATGCCAGTCGTGGTTTGCCATTTGTCTATTCAGAAAACGACAGCGACTTTGACAATCAGCCATATGTGTTCAAAGTCCCAGCCGATGAGTCACCGATTGACATTGCCCGTATTGTCGCATTTGAAGAACAGTTGTCCATGACTCCGTTAGAGATCCGTCAGACGGTGGAGCATCTGTCATGGAAGGTGCAGATGCAAGAAGTAGTAGAACAAGCCGTAGCAAAACAGACCTTATGAAAATCGTTTACCTCCATCACGCCAATGTCTGCAAGGCCGGCATCGAACGGATGCTGGCCCAGAAAGCCAATCTGCTGGCAGAGCAGATGGGGTGGGAGGTCGTGTTGCTGACCTATGAACAGAATGGCGAGCCGTTCCCTTTCGACCTTTCGCCAAAGGTGAGGCAGGTCGATCTGGGCGTCAGGCTCTATTCTGCTTTCCGATATGCCTATCCTTTGCGGCTGTTTAAGAAGAAGCGTCTCCGTAGTCAGCTGTCCCTACTGATGAAAGACTTCCTTGTGGAGCAGAATCCCGATGTGGTGGTGAGTACGGATAAGGATGGCGGTGAGCTGAGTGTCTTGTATGCAGCTGTCAGGGCGATGGAGCGTGAGACGGGGAAGAAACGCTGCCGGTTGATTGTTGAGGCTCATACGGGGTTCGTAGATCATGAGATGCAAATCCGTCGGGCTGAGAGTTTCCAGAAGAGGCTCGTTGCAGCGTGGTCGCTCAGGAAGTTGAAGGAGATCATTTCCAAATATGATGTGTTGGTAGCCCTGACGGCTGACGATGCCAAGCGCTGGAATCCTTTCATCAGGACGACAGTAATACCGAATTTTCTTTCTTATCATCCCACGCCTCAGGATGGTCGTCCCGAAGAGCATAAGCGGATAGTCGCGGTAGGCCGGTTGGATTATCAGAAAGGTTATGACCTCTTGCTGAGGGCTTGGCTAAAGGTAGAACAAGCCCATCCCGATTGGCGTCTGGACATCTTTGGTGATGGCGAAGAGAAAGCGAAGCTCCTGTCGCAGATGGCTGCTGAAGGGTTGCGGAATGTGACGTTTCACCCTGTTACGACCGACATTTATGGCGAGTACAGGAAAAGTGATTTCCTAGTATGCTCCTCCCGCTGGGAATCGTTTGGACTGGTATTGATAGAGGCGATGGCATGTGGCATTCCTGCTGTCTCGTTCGATTGTGACAACGGGCCTCGCAATATCATTGCCGACGGTGAAGACGGATTGTTGGTAAAGAAATGCGACGTGGATGAGTTGGCGGTGACAGTCTGCCGGATGATTGAACACAAAGACATGCGTCTACGAATGGGAGCCGCTGCCTGCAAGAATATTATCCGTTTTCAAGAGAAAACTATTTTTGAGCAGTATCTTGCCTTTCTGACGAAAGAAGTCGGTTCAGGATCTTGATGACAAGGGTCAGCAGTTTCCGTGCCTTTGGCAGTTCGCAAAGGTTCAGAAGCTTGTAGAGGGTACTGCGATCCAATTGTGCCAGCGATGCATAGTCTTTGTAGATGCCAGGAGGAAGCAGTTGGGTGAGCACTTCCGTCCGTTCTTCCGTTGTTCGTTCACTTTGCGTGTTGCTGATGCCGTCTTGTTCGCGGAGGCTGACGGGCATGTGCAACAGCTTTACGGAACAGTTCTCATAAACCACTTTGTCAAGGAAGAATTTCCAGTCGGCCACGATGCGCAACTGCTCATCGTAAAGGCTGTTGTCGAACAGGCTGCGGCGGATGAAGGAACTCTGATGCGGGAAGGTCTGTACGAAGAAGGTGGCCATTGATACGCGAAGGGGAAGTTCGGTCATGGCCGAAGCCCCTGTCTTGGGGTCAACGTTATAGTCGCTCCCAACGAGGATGTCACTTCCGTCCATCTGTTCTGTGACTTGCTGAAGGGTTGTTTTATCATAGAACGTATCGCCTGAGTTCATGAAGTTGATGAACTCGCCGCGGGCTTTCTGTATGCCTTTGTTCATACCGTTGTAGATGCCCTTGTCCGGCTCTGACACCCAATAGTCAATGTGGTCACTGTGGGCTTCGAGGAGGTCTTTGCTTCCATCGGTCGAGCCGCCGTCAATGACGATGAGCTCATAGTCCTTGCATGATTGTGAAAGGATGCTTTCCAAGGTCTTGTTGAGTCCTGCCTTGTTGTTGAAGTTGACGGTGATGATGGAGTATTTCATTATATATTCAATTAAAATTATTATCTTTGCATTCGTTAACAACATCAAGGAAGTGGAATAAGGCCGATGTTTCATTCGTCATAAGACAGTAAGCAATGTTCCGCCCCCACTCCTTAACATCCGAATCCGGACAGTTCACTGGGCTTTGACCCCGCATGCGTAATGATGGCTCCAAGATGTTTCGATGTTGCATATTTGTTTAAATTCATTATTGTTATGACTTACATTGGTATTGACGTCAGCAAGGACACTTTCGTTGTCGCTTATTCTCCAGAGAAGAGCAGCAAGACGAAGACATTCAAGAACACCACCAGAGGTATTCATGAGTTCATCAGGACTATCTCCAAGGATGAGCACCATTGTGTCATGGAGGCAACAGGCAATTACAGTGCCCTGCTTGTCTATCTGCTTTCAGAGGCAGGGATTACGACAAGCCTGGAGAATCCGCTCAAAGTGAAGAACTTCGCCAGAGCAATGCTATCCACCGTCAAGACGGATGAGATAGATGCCCGCCTGATTGCTCTCTACGGGGAGAAGATGAATCCTGCGCCATACAAACTCCGCAGTGATGCACTCCTCATCCTGAAGCAGAAGCGTACGGTCATCCGCCAGCTAAAGAAACAGCTCATCGCCACAAGGAACCTCAAAGGCTCGATGGAGGTGCTGCCGTTCTTTGATGCCAAGTGTAAGAGGTCTATCGAAAAGACCATCGCATTCCTTGAGAAGCAGATTAAGGATCTCGAAGAGGATCTTGCTACTCTTGCCCGATCCGAGTACAAGAAGCAGATGGACTTGCTCACCTCTGTAAAAAGTATTGGCGTCACCCTTGCTGCTGCACTCATCATGGCCACTGGCGGCTTCACTTACTTTGATAATGCCAAGCAACTCACCCGTCATCTGGGTTTGTCACCGACTTATCAGCAGTCCGGTACTTCAGTCAATTTCAAAGGTCACATCAACCGTAACGGAGACTCTTCTTTGAGGAGTCAGCTCTATATAGCAGCATGTTCCTCATTAAGGTGCAATGCTG
>Ga0310697_10006465_pt1 | contig 11144 bp, 7 predicted proteins | sample 172DNAGHGlowgp2_FD_203883 | JGI IMG/M metagenome (GOLD analysis project Ga0310697, IMG submission 203883) | Sheep rumen microbial communities from Palmerston North, Manawatu-Wanganui, New Zealand - 1728 DNA GHGlow gp2 (v2) (version 2) | ecosystem: Host-associated > Mammals > Digestive system >... | reverse complement strand
ATCAGGTTTTTTATGGCTGAAAGTACGCTGTCTTGGTCTGCAAAATAGTAGTCCTCAAGCTCGTTTTGGGCATTGCGCAGGTCGCCAATCATCATCGAATAGCGCGGGTAGACCATGTTGGCCACCCAGTTGTTCATCCAGAAGGCCGATTTGTCGCTGAACTCATTTCGGGGGTTGTTTTCTTCGCGGAAGGGGTCGGGCACTTGTGTGATGCAGTTGTAGACGGGCACGTAGGCCACCATGTTGGCGTCATCGCAGTTGAACCACGTCACGCCGCCCACGTCGTTGGGCAGCCACGAGCGCATCTGGCAGGTCATGGTGAAGCCGCTTTGTTGGGTGGCTATGGGGCGCTCGCGGAAATAGTCGAGGCTGTCGCTGTCCTTGAAGTGCATGGGCAGTGGGCGGATGGGCATTCCCCATGGGCCGGCGGTCATGTCGGCGGTCATGTCCAAAGGTGTGCCTTCAAAATGGTCGCGCATGTCGGCCTGCAAGTCTCTCAAGCTGAGGGGCTTGTCGGGTTTGATCCACAAGGGCAGGTGGTCGTATTCGCTGAAGTCGCCATTAATATAAGGCAGGTATTTGTCCATTTCCTCGTGGCTGCAATGGTGGCGGAAGAAGCTCCAAACGCGGGCATCGGCATAGCGCACGTTCTCGAAGTCGATGGGGCAGTAGGCATCGCGGAACGAGAAGTCTTCGTCCTTGCCCATGTAGAAGCCCCATTCCTTGGCAAAGCTGATGACATCGGCGGCGTAGATACATTCCACTTCGGGGCGGTTCAAGTGCTTGAAACTCTTGCTGCTCAGGCTTTTGTAAGAGCCTTTTTTCTCCAAAGGGAACTGGCGGATGCGGCTCAGGTTGGCGTGGGCGCAGATGCAGTCGTCGGGCACGCGCAGGGCCACCCAAACGGCACCTTTGTTGCCCGCTCCCTTGCCGACGATTTCCATGATCCAGGCCTCGTTGGGGTCGCAGATGGTGATGGTTTCGCCGCTGCTGTTGTAGCCGTATTCTTCAACCAATTCGGCCATGCAACGGATGGCTTCGCGAGCAGTTGAGGAACGTTGCAAAGCCAAACGCATCAACGAGAAATAGTCCAGCAACCCTTCACGGTTGACGAGTTCGAGCCGCCCGTCAAAGGTGGTTTCCACAATGGTCACCTGTTTTTCGTTCATCAGGCCGACTACGCCGTAGGTGTAGTCCACTTGGTTGACATAGCGCCCCTCATGGACAGGCCCCCAACCGCGCACGGCAATTTTTTCGCCTTTTTCGTGCCGTCCCGCAGGGATATACCAAAGCGAGCCGGAAAAACCGAAGCCGTCGCAATTATAAGTACACATGACACTGCCGTCGGCAGAGGCTTTCTTGCCGACAATCAGGTTGGTGCAGGCCAGGGCTGCGTTGATGCCTAAGACCATGATTAGTGATAGGATAAAAGTTTTTTTTGTAAAAATATTCATTGTCGTTATTGCTTTGGGCCTGTTTTCTATTAATGTGCAAAGTTACATTATTCTTGAGGAATGGCAAAGAAAAATCCCTTTTTTATGGGCGAATGGCTGCAAAAAGCCGAGAGAAGCCCCCACTTCCCTCGGCGCGGTTCATAATCTTCATAGTGTTTCTCTTAATTTTATTGGTAGGCGGTAGCTCGTCCGTGCCGCCATTTCCCTGATGATGTCCTTGAAATCATCGGGAATAAGCCCCCAAATCTTCAAGGCGATGTTGTCAGGAATCTCCTTGTAAAACGCCTCCGCGATGCCTCCTGTGATGCAGGCCAAGGTGTCGCTGTCGCCGCCGAGCGAGACGGCAAGGCGGATGGCCGACTCGAAGTCGGTGCTGTCCAGGAAGGCGACTATCGCCTCTGGCACTATGCCTTGGCACGAGGAATCCCAGTCATAGACACGCCGTATTTCATCGCAAGTGCGGTTGAGGTTGTAGCTGTATCTCGCTGAGATGTAATCTTTTATTTCCTCTTTGTTCTTGCCGTTGCGGGCCATGAAGATGGCTGCTGCCGTCGCTTGTGCACCTATGATGCCCTCGGGATGGTTGTGCGTGATGGCGGCCGAAAGACCAGCCACGCGCTCGGTTTCCTCCAAGGTGTCGAACATCCAGCCGCAAGCGCTGCATCGCATGGCCGAGCCGTTGCCCCACGAGTTGTAAGGTCGACGCTCGCCGCCAAAGCCAAGGCTTTTTGGCATGAAAAGCCATTTGTGGAACATGCCACCGTAGCCGCCCATCGGGCAGGGGTATCTTGTGGCAAATTTGACTAAACTATGCTCCAAACTGTCGTTGCCGTGCTGCGGGTCTTCCAAAAGCCAACGGGCCACGGCCATGGTCATGATGCTGTCGTCGGTGTAGCTGCTCCGAGGTCCAAACAGCAGGAAGTCAGTGGTCTTGATGTTGTTGAATTCATATACCGATCCTACGGTATCTCCTATGATTGCTCCTAACATGGTGTTGATTGTTTAGCTGTTTAGTTGTTTAATTGTTGACTTCGGGACGCGAGGCAAAGGATTGTCCCGCAGTCCCGTGTCCCGAAGTCTCGCGTCTTTTTACACCAACTCGTTCCAAAATTCCTGTGGCAGATGGATGTTCGGCACGTTGACCGCATCGGCAAACAGGGGTGCGATTTCCTCAGGCCTGAATCCCGCAATGCCGCAGCCGATTTTCGTGACCAGGAAGGTCAGTTCGGGGTGCTCCTTGGCAAAGGTGATGAATTCCTCCACGTAAGGCAGGATGGTGTTCACGCCGCCTTGCATCGTGGGGATGGCGTAGCTTTGTCCTTGCAGACCCACGCCCTGTCCCATGATGGCGCCAAATTTTTCGACGGCGATTCGTGCGGCTCCGCCACCATGCATCCCAGCCAAGTTGCTGCCGAAGACAAAGATTTCGTTTTTGCCCAAGGTCCTGATGTGCTCCGGCGTGATACGGTTGCTGAACTCGCTCATTTCGTGATACTTCCTTGTTGAGCGATGTTCTTCGCTGCGGAAACGCTTGCGTTCTTCGGGCGACATCATTCGGGTTGCGCCATGCACGAGGGAGAAGTGGGAGTACATCGTTGAACGCGACCTGCTTTCCCTGCGCCAAGCTTCTCTCATGCCTTCGTCGTCGTCGGCAAAACTCATGTGGTTGTCGATGGAGAGTCCTTGCGAAACGGCTTCCACGTTCTGGTTGGTGCCGATGTAGCTGAAGTTCCAGCCTTCCTCGTCCTTCATGCGTTCCACCAAGGCTTTGATGGCTTTGCCCGTGTATTCCTTTGAGGCGTTCTCAAGCCCGTCGGTGATGACGGTCACCACGGCGGTGGCGTCTTCCTTGTCCTTGATGGCGGTATACAACTTGTTGATGCTGATGCCCATAGCATCATAAAGCGGGGTGCAGCAGCAAGGACGGTAATCGTCGGTTGTCAGTTGCTTGACTTCTGCAACGGGCACCATGTCGTAGAGCATGGTCTTCTCGCAGTTGCAGAAAACCATCAGCGAGACGAAGTGCTCCTGCGTTTCTTTGTAGCGTTCCTGGGCCGCACGGATGCTGCCCACGGTTTCGTTGAATCCTGAAATGGCGGCATTGGCGATGCTGTTCATCGAGCCACTCTTGTCCAAGACAATCAAGTTGTAGATCTGTGTTTTCATAATGTTTAATTGTTTAATTATTAGGGATTTAAGATTTGTGATTTAAGGATTTAAGATTTCAAATTTTCAATTGTCAACTTTCAATTATCAACTCTCAATTATCAACTCTCAATTATCAACTAACTAAAACTCCAACCTGAAATTATTCTCATCCTTGAACTTATCATAGCGTCGTTTGTTGAATGCGAATCGTGTGCCTTTCTTGCGGCGACTGTCGTCGTCTGAGCGGTGGGCGACAGGGAAGGGGCTGCCTCCCCACAGTGCGTCGATGCTCATGGTGCGCATTTCGTTTCGGCTGCCGAAGAAGGATGTGCTATGTGGTTCATTGTCAACTTCTTCAAGGATGCCAGTTTGCAGCATTTTCTTATAGAAGTTGCGTCGGTCGAATTGCACTCCAAGGATGGCTTCGTAAAGGCGTTGCAGCTCGGGCATGGTGAAGGTCTCGCCCAAAAGGTCGAAGCCGATAGGCTCGAAATGGATGTCTTCCTTGAGTTTCTCCATGGCCTTGCGTAGCATGTAGTCGTGGTCGAAGGCGAGATGTGGCACTTCATTGAGGGCAAACCACTGCGCCTTGGCGGCATCGTCGCCTCCTTTCACCTCGGCTTTTCTGGCCAAGGCATAGAATGCGATGGAGATGACGCGATCTCGTGGGTCGCGGTCGACGTCGCTGAAAGTGCCAAACTCCTTGATGTAGTTGAGCTTCAGCCCTGTTTCCTCGGCCAACTCGCGCAAGGCACCCTGGATGGCGGTTTCATCCATATTGAGAAAACCGCCCGGGAAAGCCCAGCAGCCTTTGTATGGCTCATTGCCACGCTCGATGAGCAGCACTTTGAGGTCGTGCCCGTCGAAGCCAAACACCACACAGTCGGTGGTGACGGCTGGTCGAGGATACTTGTAGGTGTACTTTTGCTCTTCCATATTGTGTAATTTTGACGCAAAAGTACGACTATTTCTGAATATTCGTCAGAAAATTTGTGTAAATTTTACACTTTATTTTGCAAATAATTGATTTATAATGTTTTTATTTGTGTAATTTATACGCAATAAAAATAAAAAAGCCGCCCATCTTCAAATGAGCGGCTTCGTTGTAAATCGCGTGTTTTGCCGATTATTCGATTTCGTTGTAGAACTTCTGTTGCGAGTTCAGCAAGATGCTCATCAGTCGGGGCAGCAGGTCGTCCATCTCGGGCGTGGAGTCCAACATGATTTCGGTGGCGCACCACACGCTGTCGCCGGCAATGGTGAGTTTCACGACCTTCGTGGTCTCGTTCACTTGGTTGATGGCCTCGAAGACAGCCATGCGGTTGTCGTCGGTGACGTTGTAGATGCTGGGCATTGTCAGGTTGAAGAATTGCTCGTCATCGTCGTTGTTGAAATACAGGAAGGTACGCATCTGGTACTTGAAGATGATGTTGTTCCTGTCGTCGAATTCGGGCATCAAGCCTTGGCTTTTGAGGTAATTGAATACCATTTCTGATGTTTTCATAGAATGAGTTTTTTTAAGGGTTAGTATTTAAGGGACTTCTAATTATACTTGATTTACTTGTTTTCGGGTTGTCAGGATGCCGAAGTCCCGTTTGGGCAATCCCTTCAACCCGTATGCATTTGAGTTTTATATGACAAGCCTTTTGTTCATTTTTTTGAGGGTTTGTTCGTATGTATGTGTGTATGTATGTATGTTTCCTTAATAACGATACATTGCATGTTTTATTGTTTGATAATCAATATTTTATCTATTTTTAGAAGTCCCCTTTATTTTTTGAAACCGATTCTTGGCAATGCGTTGCTGCGTTCCACACCTTCCATCTTTGCCCTGAGGAATTCGTAGGACTGCATTAGCTCTTGGCTGATGGAGGGGCGGGTTTCGTGTATGGTTTTTTCGATTAGCTCTTGGGTGATTTTGGCATGGGTGAAGGCGGCGGTCATGGCGGCGTCGTTGACGATGAAGGCGATGTCGCTGGCAATGTAGCCTTCGGTGAGGTCCGAAAGCTTGTCAAGGTCCATCGCGGTCTCCTCGAAGGGACGGCCCTTCAGATAGAGCGAGAACATTTCGCGACGTGCATCGTGGTCGGGCAGCGGCACGTAGATTTGCTTGTCTAAACGTCCGGTTCTGAGGATGGCCGGGTCAATCATGTCAGGCCTGTTGGTGGTGGCCACGACGAATATGCCTCTTGACGAGCAGTTGTTGAGTTGCGAGAGGAATTCGTTCACCTCGCTCGAAACGTAGCTGCTGCCAGGGGCTGAGCGGTTGGGTACGAAAGCGTCGAACTCGTCGAAGCAAAGCACGGTCGGCGCTTGCTCTTCGGCTTGTTTGAAGAGCTTGCCGATTTTTTCCTGGCTACCGTGCACATAAACGCTGGCCAAGTCCGACGACTTCACCAAAATGAAATTGAACGCGGTTTGTTCGGCAAATTTCTCGGCGAAAAAGGTCTTGCCGCAGCCGGGAGGGCCGTAGAGCAACATGCCGTTGGGTGGCGTCAGTTTGTATTCTTCGGCCAGCTCCTTGTTTTGAAGGACGAAAATCACTTTTTGCTGCAACATTTCTTTCAGATCGTGCATGCCTGCGATGTCGTCGAAACCGTGTCCGTTGCCTTTTTTGGTCACCACGTCGATGGCTGTCGGGTCTTCCTCCTGCTTTTGCGACGGATTCGACTGCGAGCGTCCGCCCGACTGGCTTCTGCCTTCATGCGACCGGTTTTGGGGTGTCTCGCCTTTCAGGTCGGTGCGCAGTTCGTCGATGTTTTGGTAGCCGCTGTTGATGTTGACCGACAGGCCTTTGCCAATGATGAATTTCAGCTTGTCGTCGATGGGCAATGTGTTGACATCGATGGGGTTGTCAATCCTGAGACGCTTCATTTTGAGCATCGTCTGGGCAAACGTGCTTGACATAATGTCAATGGATTCCCAAGGTGCGCAGCCCGTCAGCATGGTGTAGAGTACGCAAAACGCCGAGAAGATGTCGGTGCGTTCGTCGAAGATGCCCGCCGAGTTGGCGCTGGCGCAATAGCGCACGTCGAGGTCCATCACATCGAATGGAATCGTACCCTTGCAGGCTTTCGAGGCGTGGCCCATGTCGATGATTTCCGGCACACCGTTCATGCTGTCCGAAAGCATGATGTTACTTGGCGTGATGTCGTTGTGGCAAATGTTGGCATCGTGGAGGGCCTTCAGTCCGTCGATGATGCCCGAGAAGATTTCCATGGCTTTCTCTGGGCTGATTTTGCCTTCGCGCGAGATTTTGTCGGCCAACACCTCTCCGGTGAAATAGTTCGTCACCACATAATGACATTCTCCATAATCTGTGGTGATTTTACCATCGGTGATGTAGGAAACGAGGTTGGGATGCTTCATTTTCCTGAGCAGCACGATCTCCGTAACTTCATGACTGTCAGCGTCGATAATCTTTGCTGGGGTTGTCTTCAGGATGTAAAGCTTAAGGAAATAGGGATTGTCGTTTTCGTTCACGGCCTTGTAGGTCTCCGTGTATTCGTTTTGCTTGATTAGACTTTGGATTCTGTAGGAGCCGATGGTTTGTCCGGAAGTTAATACGCTCATATTTAATAATTTATTGAGTTCTTGACTGGGTTGTTTGTTTTTAAGAAAACATTGGCAAAGATAATGTATTTTTTCAAAACGAGCAACGGTTTTGTAAATTTTTTGGAAAAAATGTTCAAAAAGATTTTCGGCAGTCATGCGTCAATCCGCCACGTCCATATTGCTCGATTCTACCTTGTTGTTGACCGCGCCGGGCAGGTCTTGCTCCTTGATGATGTCGGTGATGACTTCCGAATTGAAAACCTCGTCGACGAATTCGTGCGCCTTCGTGTGGCGTTTCAGGCGTTCTTCGCCGTCATGCTTGGTTTTGGCCACCACGTTTTTCACTTTTTGGTTGAAACTGAGCATTTTCAGGTAGAAGCGATACATTCCTTTCTCCTTGTCAATCAGCGGAATAAGGAGGGAATTGATGACAATGCTCGACAGGATGACCGAAAACACGATGTTTCTGATGAACAGGGCCGTTTCGGTGTCGGGAATGTAGATGAGAGCTTGGGTGGCCAGCACTGCTGCGGTCAGTCCCTTGGGGTTGAGGGCCGACATGAAAACCACTTCCTTTTCAGGAATGCCTTCTTTTTTGGAAATGGCGAAACGCACCGCCGGAATCCTTAAAATGAATAGCATTAGGCTGATTCCCAATCCGATAATAAAAGGCTGCCATTGGCTCAGCTGGATGGAAATGCCGACGTAGATGAAGAAGAAGGTCTTGAGTAGCAGCACCAATTCCGAAAACAGCGAGCGTTCGGTTTCGTTGAGGTTAACGGGCACTTTCTTGATGAATTTCTTGAGCCAGGCGTTGTAGATGGCGTCGATGTTGGCCAATCCGATGCCGAACGCCAACGCCGCAATGGCACCGCTGAAGCCCATCCATTCGTTCAGGCCGTAGATGATGAAAACGAAGGCTGGCGTGGTCAGGATGGAGTATTTGATGTTGCGCACTTGGTCGAGAATCAAGGCCCAAAAGATGGCTCCGAACAAACCCATCACGGTGGCGAGGATAAACGACGAGAAGATGTCGCCCAAAATGGCGCCAAACTCGACGTGGCGCGATTTGATGGCTTGCAGCAAGGCCAAGGCCAACACGATGCTGAACACATTGCCGATGGCTGCTTCAAGGATGAGCATGATGGCAGGTTTTTCCGACATGCGCATTTGCCTGACGATGGGAATCACGACAGCCGAGGCTGTGCCGCCCAAAACGCAACCCAACATCATGCTGATGATGGGGTCGATGTGTAGCACTAGCCATCCCACCAACCAAATGGCCACTGCCGAAAGCACAAAATTCAATGCAGTGAGTTTCAAAGCGCCTCTGAACGAGTCTTTTAATGCGCTGAATCTCAATTGTGTACCGCTTTCAAACAAGATAGTGACCAAAGTGATGCCCGAAAACAGACTTCCGGCATTGCCGAGTCTTTCGGGCGAAATCCAATGGAAAACCGGACCGATGAGCAAGCCAATTATTATAAGGAATAGCACATCGGGAATGCGTTTGCGGCTGAATATTTCGCTGAAAAGGTGAGCGGTGAAGATGAGCAGCCCAATGATGGCAATAGTGAGACCGATTTCGCGCGACGAACTGCTTTGCGACACTTGTTCCACCATTGCGCCTACCGTGTTGGCTTGAGAGAGTGTGTCGGCAACTTGTCGCACAGCACCGTCAAGACCTGATAACGTGTTGGTTGTGGGAATGAGGTCGGCTTGAATCATGGCTATGGTGGTTTATTTGAAAAGTCTCCAGTTGATGCCGATGAAGATGCGGCTGTCGCGCATAGGGTAGTGGGGCGCGATGAATGAGTTGTAGTTGCCCGACAGCAAAAACATATTGCTGTAGGCCACATAGATGTTCGCTTTTTTCACCTTGAGGGCCACGGCAAGGTCGATGAAGGGGAAATTGCCGATTTCAACGTCGTTCTGAAGGAAAAATGTACGTGTGGCGGGCATATAGGCATCGGCGTGGTATTTTGTGAAATAGCGCACCGTGATGCTTGGGTGCAAGGTGGCTGCCTTGCGGAAAATGGGCTGCGAATAACCGATTTTTAGCTTGGCTTGAAGCAGGGGAAGATGCATAACATCCTCATTGCTCGACTTTTGTAGGCTGGCAAAGCCTTCCATCTCGAAACGCCACAGCTTTTGGTAGAAACTAAGATAGGCTTCGCGGATGCTGAACATGCCATCGAATTGGGTGGGGCGTGCGTCGGTGCCGAAATAAATCATGTTGGCGATGCTGGTCTGCCTAACGCCCACACAATAGGTTTTATACTTGTATTTTAAGTTGAAAGTCAGATAGGTAGCCGCTTTGAAGTCGTTTTCCCAGCGGAAATGGTTGGAACTGTAGCTTGTCTCGAACCAATTGGCCGATTGCCGCTTGATGTCGACATCGAAAGTGGCTTGGCCCCAGTTGCGACTCGATGTGCCGATGAATTGTTTCCATTGTCCTTTGACCTGAAAATCACCGATTTGGTAGCCCAAAGTGATGAGTTCGGCTTGTCCAGTAATGCGGGTCGAACGAAACAGGTTGACGATGATGCCCCCGTTGACGCTGAGTTGCTGATAGTTGCGGGCTAAAACGGTCTCTCCTTCGATGTAATCAAATGATTTCACTTTGTAGAAGCCGTGGGTGAGGCCTGCATAAACGTAAAAGGGAATGTCGTCATTGTATTTTTGGTAGCCTAAGCTACTCCATTTCAGCGTGTTCCTGAAGGCTTGCACGATGGTGGTGTCCGTAGTTTTCGACTTGTTGAACAAGGTGTCGTAAGGTTGATAGAACGCTACGGTAGGGGAGGACTCGTTGTAAAACAGTTGGTTACGTTGGTAGTTGAACTCGTGGCAAATGCGTCCCAAGGTGAATTTCCTTTCCTTGGTCTCAATTCTAACTCCAATGGAATCAACGATTGAGTCGTTTGTAAAGCTCAGTGAATCAAGGATTAAGCTGTCATTTACCTTAGGTAAGGTTTCTTCAACGCTGACTTGTTTGGTTTGAGGCAGCAAATTGAAGTAATGCTCAAGACCGGCTCCGCTCGATTTGATGTAGTTGACAGCATTGCTGAGGTTGGTAGGAATGACGGAATTGTCTGTTTCTGAGTGTGCTATGTAGGTTTCATCGTTCACGATGCCGCCATTTTCCTGCATTTCCAATTTGTTCCGATAATAATATGCTGTCACGCCATAACGCTGTTTTTTGGTGAAATAATGCGCATTGATCCAGACGTAATTGTTGATGATCTTGTTATTGATGAAGATACCTGGCGACAGCTCGGAATTGATGGCAAAAGAGATGAAAAAGCGAGGGGCAAACTGTCGGCCAAACTTGAAGTTGAGATGCTGTTCCTTGTCGGTGGCCGTCATCACATAGCGAATTTCGGAGTAGGGGAGTACGGATTGATACGAAATCATGTTGCGCTCATTTTGTATGTAGGCCGAAAATGCAGGCAGGCTCATGTCAAATCCAATGGGGTGTATAGAGTTGAATCTCATTGACTTATGTGCGAGTCCAGTGTTGCTTAGTGTGCTATAAATCGTGTTGCTGCGTTCCAAAACTTCGTTGTTGTTGGCCTTAAAAATCGAGGTGTCAATGATTTTGGAGCTGTTGAGAAAAAGGCTGTCGAAGTGGAAATTGTTGTAGGTGACAAAAGTCGAGTCGAAGGGTAGGGAAGAGGATGTGTGTGTGTGTTGTGGGACAATGGTATCTTGTTCAGGACTTTGAGAAAATCCTAACGTGCTGATAAGCAATAATATAAATAAAAACAATCGTTCCCGCAACATAGGGATGAATTTGGCTGTAAAATTAGTAAAAAAGTTGGAAACGCCAAGCGGTTTGAAGAAGTAAAAGCGAGGGTAGGGGAGTGCATAAAACCAGCGAACCCCGGCAAGCGATGCTTGTCGGGGTTCCCGTTGTGGGTGGGCGGCGACCTACTTTCCCACGCTTTCGCGCAGTATCATCGGCGCTGCGGGGCTTAACTTCTCTGT
>Ga0310697_10006464_pt1 | contig 11145 bp, 10 predicted proteins | sample 172DNAGHGlowgp2_FD_203883 | JGI IMG/M metagenome (GOLD analysis project Ga0310697, IMG submission 203883) | Sheep rumen microbial communities from Palmerston North, Manawatu-Wanganui, New Zealand - 1728 DNA GHGlow gp2 (v2) (version 2) | ecosystem: Host-associated > Mammals > Digestive system >... | reverse complement strand
ACATAGTAATGGTCTGGCACATCACCAAAAGAAGCATATGTCACATCATAGCCTCGCTCAACCAGCATATTCATTAGCTGGGAACACTGATGCTCTGCTCCTCCACTGGATAATCCAAAGCCAAGGAAAACGATTCTTTTCATTGTTTCAATTTAATCCAACTGCCGATTTCTTTATCCCATTCAGGTGTCTTAAATGGTTTCAGACCTGCCCAGTCATAAAAAGTGAACTCACCAAAATATACATGGCCGTTAACCTCAAAGAAGTCAATGCGCACAAAAGGCATCCCTTCAGATAACTTGAACGCATATTCTTTCATTAATTCAAAGCCTTCAGGGCGTGCGTATTCAGGCAGTCTCCGTTCAAATCCGTGATTGATATCAAGCGGGTGGAATTCCATGTCGTAAAAATTCTCATACACATGCTTCCCCTTGTTCGTGATATACATCACACGCGGTTCTCCGTTGAAACACCAGAATTTATAATCTTGTAGTTCGTGGCCGCTACCATCGTCTAAAAACTTATCTGCTATAATTCTATGTGGGATATTCTTATACGGCCACTCACGCAATGTCCAGTAGTAGTTAATTGCAAGAGATCTGCCCACACGCTTTTTTGCACTTTCATAATCAAATGTATCCTTATCTCTGCAAATGATTGCGCCACTGCTATCGTGTGTACATTTTAGAACAAACTGTGCGGGAAGGTTAGCGAAGTCAATGTCCTCAAAACGTTCCCAAACTCCATAACACGGAACAACAGCCTCCTCCCCTAACCGTTCTTTTACGTATTGCTTCACCTTGTATTTATCGGCCAACTCTGTATATAGAGGGTTCCTGTCATAGATTTTCGACCAGTTCATTTTCTGATTAAAAGTCACTGGTTTAGAATAGCTTATACCCCCCCCCACGTGACACCAATACAACAGGCGAACGTATAATTTGTCTGGCCAAAGGCGAGATGTTTTAGCCATAAGGCTGAAGAGAAACAACCGAGGGTTCTCTCTGAACTTAGTTAACTTATTCATTGCAGTATTGTTTTTATAATACATTTTTCTTTCCTGTAAAAAACGAGCTGACCCAAAGAATTAGTAGTAAAAATACGAACAACTTAAACTCTCCAAGAAAGTTTGAGCGTCCGATATATAGACTCTTACTTGCATAAACAATTGCAAAGGCTAGCATTCCAGAAGTAACAGTACTCTTATCAAAAACAAATAACGTCTGGTCCACTAGTCGGAAAGCAAGTCCGACTACAAACATGCCCAACAAAACTCCCCAAATGCCAAAATCCATAAAGAAATCCCCCATGCAGTTTGTACCCAGCCCCCAGGTGGGGTTGTCTCCTATATACTTATACGTCGCATAGTACGATGAAGAAGTCTGATTTTTGGATAAGTTAAAAGTCCTATGCAGGAAACCATTGAAGAACGGTATGGTATTCGCCAACGCAACCAGCTGATAAGTACCATACTTATAACCGTCTTCATCAGCCACCATACCTCCTACCATCACTTCGTATGAAAGGTGAGAGAATGCCAACTCTAGTGTAGCAGGTGAAACACTCCTAGAATCTTCAAAACGCCCAGACTTGCTGAATACATTTGCAGCCTCAGCCATACGGTCAAAGAAGGACTGGTTCGTGTCATAATTTCTTGCCATACCCAGCAGAGAAACGCCATATGCACCTATAAATACTGTCACAATAATAACAGGCAGACTAAATTTCCTCTTGGAATAATAAAGATATGAAAAGAACAATGCCAATACAGTGTCGATAACCGGTCCTCTGTCCCCGCTAAACAGACGAAGTATAAGATATAAGGACATAACAATGATACTTAAAACCGGTATTGAGCCAATGAAAGCCCCTAAGCTCGTATTCTCTTTAGAACTCTTATTGATTGCGGATATCATTATTGCAATGTTAACGGCCTGGAGAAAATATTCTATATAAGTAAAGACTCCAAGCGCATGCGTACCACTATAGTCATTGCCAGTCAAGAAGTCAGTTACATTAATATTGTAAACAAACAACGCAAACAAAATGACTTGAAGGGTTACCAAGAAGAAATTGTTACCATACGTCGTGAAATGCTTTTTGTTTATATTCTCTTTGCGGTTTTTAAATGTGTATCCCTCAACCAAAGCAATCATTCCGACGGTACTGATGACAGCATAGTGGTTCATTAGTTGAGGATACGCAAATCCATACTTCGTTCTATAGCCAACCAAGTAGTCAAGCAACCACTGATAGTACACTATCAGCAACGAAATGACAAGAATCGTGGATGGTGTTATCCACGAGTGCCAACGTAGGGATTTCTTCTCATAGACAAAAAAGTATAACGCGCACATCAGGGCCGTTACAAGACAAAAACCTATGATTCCTTTCGATGCAGTTGTTGGGAGCACAAAAAAGGAAAGCAACAATACAATCAGTACAATTCGTAGATATATTTTCAATACCCGCTGCATAATTCCAAACGATTATTTCTTGAACTGATACTTGATATAATAAAGAAGCATCAACCTCAAATGTGCTTTTTTATAAGAACGTATAACTTGTTTCACAATCTTATGATACCTATGGTCTGTCCATGTATCAAACCCCTTCCACATCTTTATACTACCCTTGTAATGCTTTTCTTGTAAATCTCGACTCCGTGCTACCCGGTAATTCCACGAACCAATTGACGAAAGGCGGTAAGTACACATTGTGTCTGACAGATAACCCACATGACCTCTTGAGGCTAATAAGAGCATAAGAGGAAGGTCTCCAATGGGTGTTCCCTTCGCCCAATCAGGGTAATTGCCTGCCCTATCACCTACAAAAACCATTGAGCATGTCGCCATATAGCCGCCGCTTCCAGCAATAATATCTTCCATCGGACACTGCTCAATATTATTCTCATAACGTTTCACCACAGCCAAATGCCCATCGGGATAATACTCTTGATGAGAGCAGAAACATAATGAATGTTCAGGGTGAGACTCTAAAAATAACACTTGCTTCTGCAACTTTCCCGAATCTATCCACCAATCATCCCCTTCACAAAGAGCGTGATACTTTGAGACAGCCAACCAGTCTATTAGGTATGGCAGCTTCGGCTTTTTCAACTTGTAGTGGTTCTCTGCTAACAATAGTATTGCGAATGTAACATTTGACTTACCGGAAAGTGAACCTTCTGCCACATCGCCATACGGCATTCTTCGCCAGAGCGGGCAACCTTCCCGAGTTGACAAATTGTTCTCAGCCCAACTACGCAAAATTTCTTGCTCACCATCGGTACTACTATCATCAATTACCAAGAACAACGTAGGGAATGTTGTTTCCTGCATCGCGAAGCCATTCATCGCGTCTTCTATGTATGGTGCATGGTTGAAGGTGAAGCATCGTGTCGCCACCATATACTTATATTCCTGTTCCATTATCTTTTGATTTTCATTAAAAATCCTTTTGCTATTTCTTTCACTTCGATATATTCTTGCAGCTTTGTCTTTTCACACACCACAAATAAAACCACTGCACCTATAATCAATTGAATAGGTAGTATAATCCAATTACTAATAGGCAGGTATTTGATGAAATAAACCGCCAGTGCCACTAAGAAAGCAATCCCATAACTGGGGGCTACGTCTTTAAGTTGCATCCACGACGAATAACCAAGTCTCTTACCTGTATAATAGCTGTTCAAGAAAAAGGCAATGATACCCGTTACAATCGTTCCGACCAACATCCAATAGATAGAAACAAAAATTCCGAGACAAATCGGCCCAAGCGCAAGAACTTTCTTGGCTATCTCTAAATAGAGAAAGATATCCGTTCTCCCTTGCACTTGCAACATATTCAAGTTGATGGCGTGAAGAGGGTACAAGGACATTGACACACAGATCAAAGGCAAATATGTTGCTGCTTCGTGCCATTGCGGACCAATAAGGCAATATATAAACGGCTCCGCTATTGCTCCCAATGGAATCATCAATCCGGCCGTCAAGAACATGGTGGTTTTTATTATACGACGGTATCCACTCACCATTCGCGCCTGATCATCTTGAATCTCCGCCAATACTGGATAAGAGACTCTTTGGACAATTCCGGACAAGTTGCTGGAGAAAATACTTGCATATTGTTTAGAGCGAGTGTATTGGCCCAAAGTTGCAGGACTGTAGAATTTACCAACAACAACCAGATATATCTCATTCCAGATATTATTGAGCAAACCACTTACCAACAACTTCCACCCAAAACCCCACATATATTTGAGGCTCTCTACATTAACCTTCAATTTCGGCCACCATTTATTCAGAATCCAAAGAAGTATCGTATAAATCAACTGTCGTGACAACTGCTGAGCAACCAACGACCAAACGCCGAATCCCGCGAAGGCCATTCCAATACCTATCGCGCCACTGGCAACAGCAGATATCACAGATGCTTTTGTCTTGGTCTTGAAGTCTATCTTCTTTGTGAGAATAGTGTTCTGGACAATGGAGAGAGCTTGCAGGATGAGAATAAAGCCCATCACCCTGACCAACTCGACCAACTGCGGCCGCTCAAAGAACTTTGCGATCCACGGTGCTCCAACAAAGAGCAGTCCGAACATTGCAACACTTACAACAAGGTTGAAGATGAACAACGTATTGTAATCATCGTCAGTCGCATCCTTTTTCCGGATTAGAGCATTGGAGAAGCCACTATCCACAACGCCAAGCATCACCGTAGTGAATATGGTAACTATTCCTATCAGACCATACTCTTCCGGTGATAGTAGGCGAGCCAACACAATCCCAACAACAAATGTCACCCCTTGCGCCAAGAATGTGTCAGCAGCACTCCAGAATGTTCCTTTTACTGTCTTATCTTTTAAGCTTTGTTCTGCCATTAACGTAAATCAGCTTTTCTATAAATACTGTATTATGTTATGCACCAAGAGCTGTTGTTCCGTATACAAGAAGTGCTTTATCACCTCGTCGATTCGGCCGAAGATGTATTCGATACGAATTGCTGCTTTTATCCTAATGTTTTTCTACGATTGGATGTCAACGAATCAGAGAAGCATAGTCAACAACATTATTCTCTGCCATCACTACATTCTGTCCAAGTCCACGTTTTTTCGCTTCCTCGTAAATATAGTTGGCAAAATTGATATCAATGTAAGAAAGGCCAACGGAATTGAAGTAGATAAACTCATCATCATTCTCACGGCCAACCTTGGTTCCGGCAATCAGTTCTGATAGGTTAGCGTGGATATCTTCGTCTTTCAACAACCCTGCCTTATACATCCTGCAAAGAGTCTGTGAACGGTGCTTCACCACTTCCCACTCATCACAGACAATCTTGTTTGCCTTCTGTGCTACACCATATTCATCTTCCCAGCCACCTACGTGAATATACAAGCCTCCCTTGGTGATGTCAGCAGCCTTCAGCACAGGGCTCTGACCACTAATTGCCGTCACGATGATGTCTGCACCACTGGCGCAAAGGTGTGAATCGTTGTTGCATGTGACAAACTTCACGTCAGGTACAATGTCCTTGAACTTATCAATGAAACCCTGCTCAATCTCGGTGTTGAGGGATGACACACGACATTCCTTAATTGTAGGGAACATATGCTTCAAGAGGGTGAAGTGCATACGTGCTTCCTCGCCAGCACCAATGATACCGATAGTCTCCACCTTTGAAGGAGCAAGATACTTTGCTGCCGTGCACCCGACAGCTGCCGTGCGCATCTTCGTTGAGAGCGTTCCGTCGATGACTGCAATCGGGAAACCTGTCTCCAACTCGGAAAGCAGCATAATGCCGGTAACGTTCTGAACACCCTTAGGTGCATTTGAAGGGAATACCGACACCCATTTCATACCGCAGATCTTCTCATCAATAAGTGTGGCAGGCATACAATTGATACGGTTCTGGCTTGCCTCATCGAAAATCTGTGAGATTTTGTCGGGCATAATGATATCATCGGCCAGATACTTCTTGAAGGAATTTTCGATGATGCCGTAGATGGCATCAGCATTTCCCTTGAAAATAGCAGCCACATCTTCCTGGCTGATGGTTTTGATAACAATGTTGCTCATAATAATATAGTATTGTTTTATTCATTCATGTATTTATCGAATTTCTCCTTAATTCCCTCTTGGTCCACAAATTCACTAAGAAACTGGCCCCAATTACCTTCTAAAAGCACCCATCCATTGGCAGTATGTGCAAAATCCCAACCAATATACCTTGCTACTGGTTTTGGCATTAATCTGGCACACTTTTCTGCTATCATTAACAAAGAATCCCATTCTGGCAATTGAAAGTCCTTTATCGGCAAATGCGAATCTGGATGGTATATATAACAATTACCGCTTTCATCATATCCGTCAGAAACCAACTTGCCACTACGTTCATCGATAATCGCAAATACGCCTCCTTGGGCTCCGTTATCTACTATTGACCCCCTCCTTCCCATTCGGAAAAAAGGTTTCAGAATATGAAATCCGGATGAGTTCAGGAAGGCTGGAAGTCTCACCGTATTTACAGAAGACTCATTCCACAGAGACATAGTTTTACTCTGTACAATCAATTCTTCAACGATATATGGTCCCTCGCTCAATAACTTGGTAAAAAGACTATGTACATCTGGTTGCGTCTCAACAATCTTTACACCGTTACCACACTGACCATTGAGCGGTTTGGCTATAAATCTATTGTGTAATGAACAGAATCTTTCAAAATCGCTTTCGTCTTGCTCACATGACAATCTACACACATCTCTGTAAAAAAAATGATGAAGGAGTTGATAAAAGTTAAATTTATCCTCAAGGTACTTCTGTCTATTACTAATCCCAATTACCTTAATAACAGCTTGATCTTTGTGCTTATTGGTCAAAAAAGTTGTTCTTCTATCATTTGTCGACTTGTCAAATCCAAATGCAAAATACTCCTGTGGAGTTGCTCCATATTCCAGATAACATGCAACCATGTCCTTGAACAAACTGTATGAGGTTTTACCAGCATTATATCTTTCGATAGCAGATTTATAGTTCTGACGAAAAGTTCCTCCTCCCCACATCGTTTTAAATTGGCCGCGCACCATAAAGCGCTGTAACTGAAATAGTTTCCTAATAGGGGGGGGGTATTTTATTAATTATTTGTCTATGATTCATATTTCAAACCTGATAATTCGTTTATATTGAATAGTGTAAATAATAGGTTATTGCCTGTAGAATCTGTTGCACGCAATGTCATTAAAACTTGCTGAATAGAGTCTTGCAAATTCTTGATGTTGTCAAAAAGGACGTGCAAATAGCAGAAGACTTGCTGGGCAGAGCCCCATTCTTGAATTACATCTCCTTCAAAATGCACAGGCACATAGGCATAAACATTCTCTCTCGCACGAACTACATCTATACCCGTTACCTTTGCTATTTTCCCAGCATGAATATGAACTGGTAGTATGCAGTACTTCTTGGAGGGGCAAACATCCTTCGCAACAACTTGGTATGGTTCACCAAGAGCCACATGGATAAGTTGATCTAGTTGATTGACATTATAAAAATAATTAACAGGATAATTCGTCATTGACCCGCCGAAACGATATCCCATCTCATTAAATATAAACTTGTCTCTGCCGTCAAAGAACGCTTCTATCCATATAGGTCCGTTAGAGAAACCTTCTCTCTCAAACATGTCACGCACACGCTTGTCAAGAGTCCGTAGATATCCATCTATTCCTCTTGAGGGGAAAAGCTGGAGTCCCATAACAGAAGCCCCAGTAGAAGGAAATTTAACAGAATATTTATCCGAGATACCAGAAAAAACACACTTTCCCTCAACCATTGTATAATGAATAATTACGGCATCATAGGGTATATAGTCCTCAACGAGCACACTTCCGGTTGGGGAAAACTCTTTTGCATAAGCATAACCCTTTTTTAGTTCATCTGGGTTTTGACAGATAGAGAAGCCTCTGCTTCCGCTTCCATCCACAGGTTTGGTTATAACAGGATAGTCAACTTTGGAAAGGCTGTTGTCCGAGAAATCAGAAAGATCGTATTTCTTGGCTACAGGTACACCATTCTTTTGACACAACGACTTAAAGGCAACTTTACTATCGCAGTAAAGCCAAGTGGAGCGCTTGCAATAACACGGAAGATTTAATCGCTCGCACAGGTCAAGCATACGATTAATATTAAATTCATGGACACCTGTAATGACACCATCTACATGGTTTTCTCTGCATCGCTTTTCCAATTCATCAATGTCTGCCGTGCTAATCTCCCAAGACTCATCAGCAAACAATTTGGCTTGTGAAGCCTCTCTTGGCAGATAATCTGCAACAATGACATGATGGCCTAATTCTTTTGCCCGTTTTACGATCTCTACAGAACCAATAGGCTTGCCTCCTAAAACTAATATTCTCTTCATTTTTAACTATTTTACAACCACTTTGAGCCACTCCCGCTGATGGGTGATGGCGTATTCTAATTCTTCTGCCGTCTGGAATTTCAGCACCAGCGTACCGATGGCATTGTTAGCTCCTTCAAAGGAGTCCACATGGTCGCCCTGCTTGACCCAGAGGTCTTCCTCAACGACTTCTGCGGGAAGCGTCTTGCTGATTTCCAGATGGTCATAGATACCGTCTTTGTCAGCGTGGAGGATAATCTCTGCCCAGTGGCCGTTGTAGGGTTTCTGCTCGATGGGTTCCAGGATGGGGTCACCCACCATCGCACGGGTGATGGCGGTAATCATATCCACACCCGTTGCATACCGCAGCATCTCACACAAGCGGTTGCCACCGCCACGAGGGGTCAACTCCATGATATAGGGCTTACCGTTAGGTGCTACACGAACCTCAATGTTGTAAACCACCGTCTTCAGATTCAACAGCGTGATGAGACGCTGTATCTCGGAAGTGAGGTATTCTTCTTGTTTCTTGGTAAAGGTAGATGGCCAGGAGTAGGCAGCAGGTGTATATGGGTTGGTAGCCTCAGCATCAAACCGCTGGGCACAGAAGCTGACAAACACCAGTTTGCCGTCAATAGACATGCTGTCGGTATCAGACGAACAGCCCTGCTTGTCAATAAACTCCTCTACGATGATATGCCCACTGATGCTATGCTCCATAGCATATTCAAGGGCAGGTCTCAAATTCTCTGCCTTATCCACACGGGTCACACCCTTGCTCCCTGCCGCATCGGTAGGTTTCACAATCACCGGCCAAGGATACCAATAGACTTCCTCCATGGCAGCCTCAACACTGTCAAAACCTTTCGCCTGTGGCACGTTGAAACCGTTCTTTGCCAAGAAAGCACGGAACTTGTCTTTGTTCTGGAGAATCTCCACACTCTCGAACGGACCAAACGACGGCAGGCCCATCTGGTTCTGCACATAGCTGGCTGACACCACACCCGGGTCAACCCCGAACGACATGATGCCGTCAATCTCCTTCTCTCGCGCCACCTTCAGCACAGCCTCCTTGTCGATGATACTTACATTGACGTACTCGTCGCTATACTTATGGGCTATGTTGTCGGGGATATAGTCTGCCGTGATGACATAGTACCCCTGCTCATGTGCCGCCTTGATGACCGGCAACAGGTAGCGGATGCCACCCAACAGCATCAGTTTCTTTTGTTTCATTATTTAACAACTAAATCAAGTATTCTATTGATGTCTTCATCATTGAGTTCGTGATGCATAGGTAAGCATATCACCTCGTTAGCAATCTTCGTTGCAACAGGAAGATTCTCAGGTTTAGCACTCGGTAATCCGCGATAGGTACTGAATGTACTTATCAACGGATAGAAGTACCTACGACCCAGCACGTTCTTTTCTCTCATTTCAAAATAAAGCTGGTCGCGAGTCTTGCCGTACTCCTCAGCATTGATGAAGATGGGGAAATAGCTGTAGTTGTGACGCACACCGGGCATATCGTCGAAGAAACGGATACCGGGAACATCCCTCAATGCCTCACGGTACTTCTGAGCCACCTTCTGACGGGCAGCAATGGCACCATCTACCTGCTTCAGGTTCAGCAGTCCGTAGGCACTTCGCACCTCGTCAACCTTACTGTTGATACCAGGAGCAACGACTTCCGTTTCTCCTGCAAAACCAAAATTCTTCAGGAAGTCAATACGCTTCTTAGTCTGTTCGTCGTGCATCACAAGTGCACCACCTTCCAGCGTGTTGTACACCTTGGTGGCATGGAAACTCAACGTGGACATATCACCAGCATTCAGCACACTCTCACCATCCACTTCCACACCAAAAGCATGGGCGGCATCATAAATCACCTTCAAGCCATACTTGTCAGCAATAGCCTGAATCTGCTTCATCTTCACCGGCTTGCCATAGCAATGTACTGGCATGATGGCAGTCGTCTTGGGAGTAATGGCTGCTTCAATCTTCTCCGGGTCGATGCCACAAGTTTCTTCTTCTATATCCACAAACACGGGACGACAGCCATTCCACCAGATGCTATGTGTAGTGGCAACAAAGCTGTAGGGAGTAGTTATCACCTCACCAGTGATGCGCAGTGCCTGTAAAGCCGTCAATAATGGCAATGTCCCATTGGTAAACAAACTGATATAAGGCACTTTTAGGTATTCCGCCAGAGCTTTCTCCAACTGCTTGTGAAAACTGCCATTATTCGTAATCCATTTACTTGCCCAAATCTCCTTAAGCATCTCATTAAACTCACCGAGGTCGGGCAGCAACGGCGAGGTGACGGTAATTTGTTTATCCATATAAAAATCTATTGTTTTATTCTTGCTATCAAAGCATCTGCCTTTGCAGATAACTTGTTATCGTACCAGCGGAAGAACCATTTTTCAAGTGTTGCTATTCGCAACTGGTCAATCAGGTTGCAGATAATAAATATTGCCAGTACCACTCCTGTGCTAAACAACACGAGTTCCCCTGTAGTAAGAGTTTGATAATGTCCAATGACATCAACAGTATCTTTCCAAAGCCACTGTCTCATAGCATTTGAGTTGGCATGTATCAACAGCACGCCAAAAGTCGCAGCCCCAAAAGCATTGATCGTCTTGCTATATTTGATGTCCATAATCTTAAACCAGAGGAATAAACAAACTGCTATTGCAACGGCAAAGAACTTATTACTGTCTGACACAAAATTATACCCTAATTTGG